>ENA-UOTZ01001923-UOTZ01001923.1-compost-metagenome-genome-assembly--contig:-NODE-1923-length-12272-cov-14.905371_pt1 | contig 12272 bp, 5 predicted proteins | sample MGYA00238144_ERZ746983 | MGnify/ENA primary metagenome ERZ746983 (study PRJEB28759, sample SAMN06268863) | compost metagenome | isolation source: single cell | place: USA: California, Emeryville, Joint...
AACTTGAGTGATTGCTTGGAAGTTTCAATGTTTACTAAAAATAAAAGTTCAAAATAATGAAATGAGGAGCGTAAGTAAGTGGGATACGCGAAAATTCTGAATAATTATGTGAGAACAGTAGAGCGTCATTAACCTAGATCATAATCCTATTTTAAATTGTTTCATCAGAAGAAAACCTGAAATGTTATAGCTATATTATAAAAGAAATGGAATAAGTCAATGAGAATTCTAACGCATTTTAAAATATAAACTCGTTAGCTCAATAATTCGATTTCCAACCAAGTGTTTTCAGCCTCCTAGATACATTTATACCCCACCATTGCTTCCTTACCAGTGTTGTAGTACTGGGTATCTACTATCAACTATTCTTCAATCATTATATTTGTTTCTCATCGGGCTCGAAATATCTTCGAAACATCAACAATTTTTATTTCAAGTCTATGTCTTCTCTTTTCAAAAATAAAATAGCATTTTAGGAGTCGATTTTATCAATTCAAAGTTAATATCCAAAAAACAAATCAAATCATCCGACAATCATGGAAATTATACCACCTGAGAAGAGTCAGTCTCTCCCTTTTGCTCTCGTCGAAGGCGAAGAAGTAAAATTGGTCCAAGACGCTGTGAAGTTCTCAATAAAATACAATAGATTTGATGAATATGAGCTCAAGGAAGGAACTTTTGTTTTAACTACAGGCCGAGTTGTCTTCTTTACCCTAACACCTGAGAAAAAACTTGTTTTCTTCTATTATCCCAATGCAGTCAGCTTCGGAATCTCTAAATTAAATTTGGTGGTCTACTTAGAAGAAAACCCTGGACAAGAGATTCGTCAGGAAGAGGATGATGATGAAGAAGAGGAAGAGGAGCCTGATTTTATTATTGAAAAGCTAAAGTCAACGGCAGGTTTCGAGGAAGAGGACCACGTAAACCTAGCCGGAAGTTATGAAGCTACATTTGATTTCAGTGGCACTGACCTTAAAAACTTGGAAAATGTATTGGAAGTATTTAATGTTTGCAACAGTATGAACCCGGATGATGATGAGGAAGATATTAATTGCGGGGAAGAATTTATCACAGCCGATGATATAGATGATGCCGGAAATGTTATTATCAAAAAGAAGGAAGCAGAGGACGAGAATGATGAGGAAGATGATGATGAGGAAGATGAAGAAGATGAGCAAGGCATGAAAAACGAAACTCAAACGGAAAAAGTATCGGAAGAATCGAAAATGGATGAAGAAAAGCCTCAACAGGATGTGAAAAATGATAATAAGATGACTTTAGAGTGAGTCATTTGATAAGCTCCATTTATTGTCTCAGTATTTTGGAATTTATGACTATGTTTAGACGGTTTATTATCTCGACTTCTTAGAAAGCCATCAATTCTAATTATTCATTGCATTATTTCATGCTCTTCATAATGAACCAATAATAAGAATCGAAAAATTATGACTTCTCGCTTTAGAGAGCTTACTTCGTCTTACATTACCAAAAAATAGTGCTGCTTAAACATTAAACATTTTGAGTTGTATTTGCATTCATTGAGAAAAGCAGCTTTCAAGATGAGCAGTCTTTAGAGATGGCATACTTTTCTCGAGCTCTCTTCTTGGGGAGATGTGTTTCCAGGCTTTTAGTCTCTGTAGATCAATTATTATACCCGGAAAATCTAATTCTATGTCTCTAATATAATAAGAATCTTTTGATCTATCAACTGCCAGTTTAACGCACTGATAGTTTCTTAATTGATCGACCCCTAAGAATAAATATATTCCTTTGTTTTACAGAATCAATTTTCAAATGTTTAAGAGCGCATCAGTGAAAGGAGAAGTCGGTGGAACCGTATCGATCTTCGGAAAACCTTCAATCAGCGGAAGTGCCTCCGTAACTAACCAGGATATTATGCTAAACACTGCATCGAGACTTGGAAGAAAAACAGATGTCCCTGATCGCATGATCATTGACTCTGGTGACAACGTTCCTCGTGGAACCTCATATCAGCCAGTTTTCAATAACCAGTTCTTTAACCCCAATCCTGGTTCTTTGAAAAGTCCTGGGCACGCGTCTCCAACGCTGCAAGGCAGTTTCTTTCAAACGGATAAGAAAGACGTTGGACGCGGAACCAGGGCAGGAACAACTGCGCAGGCGCTCGTTGGTCTCCAAGACTTGATTACACCCGAGGACTATCTCAAGCCTCAGACCAAGAAAGTCCCTCGATTCGGATTAGTTGATTTAGATAACGAGAAGCTGCATACAAAGCCGCTGGATTTCTATGAAGCACTGGAAAAGAAATCCGATCTGCTGATAGAAGAGATGGAAAGGCAACTAAATCTTCTGCGGAAATGCGACACCATTACCAGTGATTTCCGGAAGGAGACGACTCAGCTTAAGGACCGCATTCGCAATTTGCTTGAGAATGTGAAAGAGAATCTCGGGTTAACAAATTTGAAGGACATCAAGGACAAGATCTTTGCTGAGATAGAAGAGCTGGTCAAATTGTGTCATATTTACAGGTTAAAATCGCAAGAGGCGAATGACATCTACAAGATGCTAAGAGATACATTCCCCTATGACAACCGAAGACACTCACTGATACAAAATATTGACGAGAAGATCTTGAAGCTCGTAACTGCCATCGGCAAGGACGTTGCCGCTATGAATCGATTCATGGACACTTTTAAGCTTCAAGCGAAGAATGAGCCGTTCTCTCAGAGAACCAAAGAGGCCGCTCAGGACTTACTGCAGCGGATGCAGAAGTACGAACCTATTTACAGCGATAATCAGAGGGAGATCGAATTGATTTATGGAGTTCAAGCAGATATTTACGAGAAGGAAGCCGCGTCTATCGAAGAGGAAGCAGCTATTTTCCAAGCATCTGTCGAAAAAATCAACGACGGGAAATTGCAATTGATTCAAGCTGCTGCGTTGGAAGAACCTCTTTTGATTGTTGAAGAAAACATCACAGAGATCGTCAACCAACTCAAGAATCTATTTGACGTCGCTGACCATCCAAGGTATCCAAGATGCCCGACTCTAGCGAAGCAGCGCGGTTATGAAAATATAATTCTAAGCTTGCTGCAGAGGAATGAACTCGAGCGAGCCAAGATCCAAAAGGTGAGACACCAGATAAAGACACTAGTTGATCCGGAGAGCGATAAAGGACTTTACTTCCAAAAGCAGAAGTTTAAGATAAGAGATAAGCTTGACATCATCATTCGTGAGTTAGAAGATCAATTGGACACCAATAAAAACGTGTTGAGTATCGTTAAGAAAATAGAGAAAGAAGAATCTGATTTCTTGAATCTGTACGCGCTGTCAAAGGACCTCAATTACGAGAGCATTGCTGCTGCAGCGAATTCGGTCTTTAAAAAGTTTACAAACAGTAATATTCCGCCCACTGAGCAAGAGATAAAAGAAATAAGCAAACTGGGAGCAAAGTTTAACATCCTTCAAGCAGAGTTCAAAAACATTAAACATCGGCTCGAAAAATTGAATCTTCCGCAGTTCCGAGTGATACTTGGGAAGGTCTTCCCAGGCTTTGCTCAAAAAATCGAAGCGGTGCTGAAGCTCTGCGCCCAGCAAGTCGAGCAGCTGTTGAGTCTTAAAATCGTGGATTCGAATATCTTGTCCGAAATTGACAAGCTGAATCTGCAAGCCGCGCTCGATGAATACGAGAGATACCGTGAAGTCGTAACGAAAGACCTAACTACATTAGAATACAATCGCGCGGACGCTCAAGAAAATGAGAGGAAGAAATACGAGAGTGTGATTAAGAAGAAGAACTCTCAGCTGCAGGAATTGATCCGAAAATGCCGTAATGAGGACATCAAGAGAAGGCATAGAGCTATTGGAGAACGGTTCAAGGCAGTGATCAATGAGATTGAACTCCTAGGAGAGATCATTGAGAGCGGAATGCACATCGTTGATATCTTGCGTGAGACAAACACGCCAGAAGTGTATGGAAATCAAAAAATCAAAGTCATGCTTTCGGACAAAATCGACAGAATTAGACAGATCAGCCATCGTTTGGAGAAGGTGCTGTCTGACAGGACAGTCGACGTTAACCTTGGCGTCTTGCCGAAGTTTACGATAACACAGAATCAAGTCTTCGTGGATATTTTCGTGCTACTCCTTGACCACTTCAACAAAGAGATACCGAATGTCATCAAAACCGACCCAGGGAACGTTGAGTTATGTCATCAAAAGTTCAAGAAAAACCTTAGGACAGAGCTCGAAAAAGTCGATAAAGTCAACGTGAGAGCGCAAACCACGCTCAATGGGCTCACGAAAATATGGCAGAAGGGTCTCAGCGAAATCAAACCTCAAAAAGATGACCCAGATATTCTCCTCAGCAGTTACGTGAAAACTATGAAGGATATTTTCAGCTCGGGCTTCATGTACCGAATTATTGACTATTCGCTTACCATTCCGAAAATCAACTTCCTTGTCGAAGAAGTCAAAGCCTCTTCGTTTGATTCGACGAGAAAGAAGCAGATCCAGTCTGAACTGCAGTTTATTCAAACAGCAATTGGAAGGATCGACGAGAAGTTCTTCAGAGATTTCATCCCAGTGGCGAACCCTTTCAATGAAGGTGGGTCACGGGCTGCAAACCAACTCAAGCAGCACGTGCAGCAAACGTATACGGCAATTGATTCTTCATTCGACCCTAATGACACTAAGCTTGCTAACAGCGAATATATTGGCAGCATCATCAAATGGAGATCGATGCTGATAGATTTACTAGAATCTCTTAAGCAATATGCAAACGCTATTGCTGTAGCCACAGCTGCCCTTGAGGAGAAGAAGACCGATTTATCGATTACGTTACCAGGGTTGTTGAGAGCACTAGGCGACTTTGCGTTTGCGGTTGAAAGCGCAGCAAAGGAGTGCTGGGCAAAATGTAGCAAAATCAAAATCGAGATCGACCAGTCGTGGTTCTATCCTCGGGTTGATGAGCTCAAACTGATCAGAGAATTCAATACGACCATGCAAGATTTCGAAAGCATGAAGGGAGCGTTGAAGATATTACTGTTTAGAGCGCAAGATGAATTTACTGAGGTTTCTAAAAAGGAAATGCTTGGGTTATGCAAAAAGCTGATTTTCTCTCTAGATGTGCTCAAAGAAATGATGATGAACAGATGGATTGAAGGAGGGTTTAGAAAGACTATTCCGCGAATGCTGTCGATGTTTGATTCCGTGAAGAACCACATCGCCACCTGGCGCAATATGGCTGAAGAGTTACAGCATGACCTCGAAAAGTTCGAGATTCAAGCATTTGAGAAGAAATCTGAAGTTCCGTTTATCAAAAACATGGCAAAGAACGTCGAGAACACAATGACTTATTAAATAGCTTCATGTTAGAGCCTCGTCAAGAATTTTGATAGATACACATATGCATTGCTGACTTTCCGATAATCGTATTTTTATTTTAACCATTTGTCCTCCTAGCATCATTAACAAAGAAATCATCAATTAAAACCAGACTTACAGTCAAGAAAGCTAATTTGTCATCACACAGAAAGGAGCTTAAATATGAAAAAATGAGTTCAGGAAATTTGACTCGGTAAGAGAGAGACACGAATAGCACAGAGTAGGTTAGGCTGTGAGTAGAATACAATATCATGCATGCATAACAATAGAAATTTTAAAAGTATAATATGGAATGCACTGTTAGAAAAGAGAGTATTTTCTAAATTCCATAATTTAAAATGTTGTGATGAGAATGTGATCTCTCGTCTTTGAGGACCGACAAAGAGTAGCAGTAAGAAATCGCATTTCCGTTCTCAGTTTTACTCGCTTCTGGATGAAGGCTGTGCGAACTATGTTTCGTTGAGGGAATCATACAATCATGTTGCCCTAGCAAAATAGTCGATTAATTGAAATGCGATGGATTCTTACCAATATGATCGTCATCGCGTCTCATTGGAGCTGAAATTTTTGTGAAATCTACAGTTGTGTTCTTTTCATTGGCGCTACCACCAGCACAACAATCGCAACTGTTTCCCATTTCAAGTCTTCTTCAGAAAAGTAGGTTTTGATAGTGAAAGCCTTGATTATTAATTTTAATCCTAACGAGTCTGTGTTATCGAATTTTAAATTCAAAAGCAAACAGCGAAATCGTTGCTATTTACTATTAATTCGCAGTATACTTCAGATAGGTACTTCTTCAATTCGTACAATAGGCAGTTAAGCGAAATCAATCGCCTTTTAAAGCAAGACTCCTCGACTTGGATTAAATTAAACTTACCTTTCTAGCTTGTAACATAAGAAATCATAATTTGATTAGTCTCAAGAAGACCATCTGATTTTTGAACGAGTTCAGTTCAGTATGTTATTTCGAGCTTTGAGCCCAATAAGCCTTCGAAAATTATATATATTACAAAGAGCCTGATAACTCAGATTCCTTAATGTTTCAAGTTAAAACGGTATGTCTTGATTATAAGCGCTATATTAGATTGACTAAATTTGAACACGCAACAAAAGTTCCGTAATTAATCTTTTATTGCACACGACTTCTATACAAAATCTAAAAGCGTGTACCTCAAGCCAAAATGATCTTGACCACTTTCATTGCACGATCAAGTGACGGATTGCTTCTCGCTGAGAACTACGATGATAATAATCAAGACCTCTTAAAGGCCAAGCGAAAGATTAAGCTGTTTTTGAAAACAGAAGAACGCAGAGAAGATTCTTCTAATCTCAAATGCATCGATGTTGACAACTACATTCTTCAGTAAGCTGTCCTCTCCTTGGAAACCCGTCTCATCATCATCTTTTTTGATAGTTCAAAGACCCACGAAGGGATATTGTATATGGTCCTTTGCGATAAACGATATCCAGTCAAACTCGCCAACAGTTACTTAGAAGACTTGCATCAAGGATTCCAAGAGGTAAAGAGACTCATTGTTCATGTTGTGAAGTCATGATAATGCAGGAGCTTAAGAATCAGTTTGGTACGCAAGGAGTCGATTACCGTTCGAAAATAGAAACCATTGAAGAGCCTTACTATTTCCTCAAATTCGGTAGAGTTTTTCATGTGTGGTGTCTTTGCTGATAAAGAGCGTATTAGATAAATTTATCAAGAAGCTGAAACAAGACTATCAGGATACCAGATCTGATACAAACTTGGATAGATTGAAAAGCGATCTCCTCAACGTCCATGACATCATGAAAGAGAACATTGATTTGCTCTTAGATCGAGAGAAGAACCTAACCAGTGAGAAAATTGTTTGAATGAGATTATTAAAATTGTTTTTTTCTTTTAGAAATGCTGGATCAGTCGAAAAAGCTGAAGGAGAACTCAAAGAGAGTAAAATTCTATTACTTATTACAAAGATGATTTATGAATGATATATAGTTCAAAGATAAAGCTAATAAATTGGAATGGAATTTGTGGCTCAAGAAGAACGCTGTATTCATGGTTATCATTGGAGTCATTCTGCTGTATCTTTCATGGAAGTTCCTTTTGTAAGTATTTTCATGCGTTAAGTGTTTAGACTTGTCAATTGAGTTAAGGTAAAAAAGCAGAAAATACAAGTGCCTTTTTGAATTAGGGATTCAACCGAACAGAAGCCATTTCTCTTGAATAGATTGATAAAACTTTAGACTACAATGAAGTCATATAATGCTTCTTCATAAACTCGTAGGTTTACTTCTAGTTTTGAGAACAAAGGGAATTGAAGATCCTCCGATAAATTTAAACGACCAATAAACTAAGCCAAAAATTATCTTTTCAGTTATCGTCCTTTGATAATAAGAACGTTAGCATAATAAGAATTGGAATCAGGGTCTTCCTTTCACAATGAACCAAAGTAGAAAACATTTCAATTTTTACTGAAAAAGGAAATTCAAAAGAGATAAAAGCAAACTTTTGATTATTACTTTGAAAGAATTGAAATTAATTCACCTGATAATTTCTGGGATTTTTTTTTATTTCCTCAACGCTCTTAATCCTAGAAATCTTCCGAGCCAATAATGCTTTCGAAAGCATCTGAGACCCCTAAGCAACTGGTATACTGCTCTAAATGACTGTGTACATTGGAGCTCCAATGGAAATCTGCTCGCTAGTGCATCTATTTCTTACTTTAATGGATTTAATTAATTTTTACGAATTCATCGTTTTTAAAAGCTTTTTGTTCGGCCGGTTTCTATAATGATCAAAAGACATATCAAAAAGAGAAATTAAGTAATGAAATGATTGAAGAAATAGCTTGGTATTCATTAGGAAAATAGATCCATTTCGGTGTGATATTTTCTAAAACAGAATATTAATTTATTATACCTCGTGAAATCATTTTCGACAAATCATATGTTGAATTTTTTTACTTACACTATTCTACATTCACAAGAAAAAGCAGAGCCTATCTTTTGACCGCTAATTCGAGTATCTGCATCGCATTGAGTAAAAGAAATCATTCTGGATAATTCAAGGCACAAAGTTGGGTAATAGCTTTTTAGATTTAAAAGATATTCAAGCAAATTTAACTTGGCATTTTCAACAAATCTGTACTCTTTTGAAAACATCCATTATTTATTGAATAAATTTGGAAGATTAACACAAAATATGAATAATTGTGAGTCATATATTTTAGTCTGAGCCTGGAAGAGATAATTTCTGGCTCTTCAAGCTCATTATCAGTTTGTTAATAAAATAAAATGGTTTTTTCTTACAAAAGAGAAAAAAATTAACTTGATCAAACCTGAATTCTTACAAAAATACCATTAGGGAGTCTGTTGTTTAGTCTTCGAATCGATTTCTATGGTGCTTTCATTCGGGTTGCCTTTATTAAACCCGTGCTCTGGGTTTCTGATCAGCAAGAAGCCAATATAAGACGCTGTATCATTGAATTTAGTCAGCAAACCGAGTCTTATCGAATTGAAATAGTAATAGCACACCTCTCTGTAGCAGTGAGCAACTTCATATTTCTGTTTGTACATCACTTCTAACTCTTTGCTAAGGGTTTCCTTTTCTTCAGTTTTCTTTTTTATCTCCTTCGGCTTCAATGCGTCTTTGCTCTTAGTAGTTGTTTCAGGTTTTTCAATCGAATTTCTTGTTTGATTCTTCAGCAAACTATCGATTTCTCGGATTTTTTCTCTTCTGATTTTTATCTCTTTTCTGAGATCAAATAGCTTATTTCCAAGCACATGCACAAGATGCGAGATATATGAGAATTCTTCGTTCGTTTGACTAGTTGATTTCGAAGTTTCTATCACACTTGATGCAAGGGATGAATTCTTCCCTATTTTGCTCTCTTTTGCAATGAAACTCTGCAATTTTGCTTCTTGAACACTCTCTTTGAACGATGAGTCTATGACCTGCTCTGTACTTTTTGAAAGTTGTGTAGATTCAACGAATGAAGGGAATTTCTGCTCGCCAACTATCGATTTAGTTCTCTGGTCTCGAGCACTAAGATACTCTCTTAACTCATCTAGGAGTTTTGGGTACGAACTGATGAGCGTCCCAATGAACCTGTCAACATCTTCTCTTTTTACATACTTATCAAAAAGCTGCTTGATCTTTTCATAATTCTCAGGTTTTAGATGGTTGTATGTGTCAACATCAGTGTACGTAGCAAAATACGAGAGACGGTGAGTCAAAGGGAACGGCTTTACTTGAATTTCGAAATTACGGTTGAAGTAGGAGCTGAACAACGCAAAATCTTTGTCAATTTTCTCTTTGCATAGTGCATCGCCTTGGAGGTCCAGCGCTTGAACGTCAAGTAGTGGTTCAACGAATTCTTGGAAGTTCAAGCAGAACAGACTCACGACCTCGGAGACAACTGTTTGGCAGTTGTTACTAAACTGTGAGTACCCCCGGATCTCAGCATCAGCAATAAGCTCTGTAAATTTGAGGAACACGAGCTCGTAGTGTTTTTCAGTGCTTTTCTTTTCATATTTCATCGATTTTGCGAGTTCTTTAGAACTTTGCTGTGGCTGTGTGGAATTTCTTTGGACCGAAGCGTTTTTTGGCAAAGGAGCTGACATGCTCTTAACATTTTTTGATTCTTTGCAAAATAGCTCTTTGTATCGTTCGTTGAACTCACTCGCAATTTTTTGAGGGAATGTCTGCTTGTCCATAAACCCGTTCAGTTTATACTCTATAATTTCTGTGAGTTTTGAGAACTGTATTCCATCGTCTTCCTCCAGGACTTTGAAGTACTTGAGGGTATTTTGAATGAAGATAGCCATCTCGTCTATCCACGAGTTCATGGGGAAGAACTCAAAGAATTTGAGTCTAAAGTAATTGAATTTCGCGTGACTTGACCGGAATTCTCTACGGATATCAAAGCTCACGTTGACTTTATTCTGAAGGCTTTTGTCATCGGGAATATAAATGAACGAGTATCGGTGGTTTCCTAGTGAGAAAGAGGTGTGGTAATTCGAGCTCCAAGGAGCACTAACCACGTTGCTGACCAATTTCTTTAACCATAGCACCACTGAGCCTTCAGCCATGGTGTTAATTTCGACAAACGAAGGGAAAAGGCCATAGCTGATGATTATCTTGTATACAATGCTTCTGATCTCATCGAAGAACTCTGGTCGATAAATGATCTGTTTGATCATTTTTTGCGGTTCAGTTTCTTCATATAACTCCATCAATTGAGCGATCGCTTGGTTATTCGGAAGGTTCGTTGGGATTTTCGCCAGGTGAGCTAGGGTCACGAGAACTAACTTCATGCTCTTGAAAGTGAGGTAGCGAATTCGCTGTGCTATTTGGAACTTAAGGCCATTTTCGTGGTATCTTAGCCTGAAATTAGCACGAGATATCTTTCGCCTTATATTGGAAAGGTCTTCGATGTTTTCGCTGTAATCTCCGCGCTTCGTTTTAAAGCCAATAATGTGATAAAGGTCTTCTTTGGGGATATATTCCCTGCGTTTGAACCCTCCTGGTAGGGTTACGATCCTCTTTCTCTCAAGATTTTTGAAAATTACGAGCGAAGCGAACTCTTTCTGAAACTGATTGTCTTTCTTCGATGATTTTGAGGTCTCTTTAGTTGACTTCTCGGTCCCTTCTTTCTGAAATAAGTCTGATGGGAGCACGCGAGCGTAGGAAGCATTGAAATTGTACTCGATCTCTTTTTCTATCATCAGTTCGGAAGTTGTTTCTTTATTAGTTAGGCGCATGATAATATCTCCAGTTCCTTTTGCTCGAAGGATAAACTGCTTGAAATCGATCCAGGTCCTTTCTTTGATGTCCAGGTATTTGCAGGAGAGCTGTCTTTCTTTCGATTTCATGGATATGCTTGTTTTAGTTTCTTCCATCGCAAGAGCAATTACTGAGTTATTAGAGTTATTCCTCTTTAGCCAATTTATAAATATAGAATTATCTCTCTTAAAATCAATGCGATTGATTATGTCATCGATGTGATAGGAGAAAAAAAAATTTCAGTAAATGATTTGGAAAATGAGAAAAATATAAAATCTTTGTCCATTGCATTCGAGTGCGAAGGTGGCCCAGATATTGTCTCTTTATTGGCTTGAACATTGATTTTTCTGTGATCAGCTCGATGAATGAACAAATGCCATTCCAAGAAATAGGAGTTTTTGGGTTTTTTTTGAGAATCATCTCGGATTTGAGCGTCTGGTCTTTACCACGTTCAGCGAATAGTATTTTTAGAATTAGGAGAAAGAGAATCAGGAGTGATGAAAAATTTTCGAATTGCGAAGGTTAAATTCTTCAACGCCCTGCTGAGTTAATGAGAGATTGGACCGAGTTTCTACCAGATTCGCTACCATGATGAATAATTAATTTTGAGATTTTACTTTATGTATGACAACTAAAGGGGCTACTATTCTATGTAGCGCTTCTATTTTGTTTCTGAAATACGCTGAAATAAGCATTGGTAGCCGGCAGTTAGCAGATTATTATATTCTTTTAGTGCAGAATTTTCATAAATTGCATCCCCGAACTCAGTCTTTAAGGTTTTATTCATCTTTCCCTTATTAGTTCTTTCATGTTTGCCACCATTCTGAAAGCTAGTTGATTACTATTTTTGAATTGCGATAAGAAAAGAAAGGTTGTTTGGTAGAGACTCTAACTTCAATGTTTGCCTTATAGTTCACTATATTAGATATATCTTTAGGTTAATTAACCTCTTATTAAGATAAATTGAGGAGTCTCAAAAAAGTTAAAATCTGGCTCTACATATCAAGTTGATTAACTTTGCTGATTAATCATTAACCTTTTAAATCGATGTTCTGAGTTGCTGGCCAATTGCTAATGGATGCTGATTTTGAAGACTAGATAATTGTAAGATAACCTTCTAAAAAATTTCCAC
>ENA-UOTZ01001924-UOTZ01001924.1-compost-metagenome-genome-assembly--contig:-NODE-1924-length-12259-cov-10.890248_pt1 | contig 12259 bp, 12 predicted proteins | sample MGYA00238144_ERZ746983 | MGnify/ENA primary metagenome ERZ746983 (study PRJEB28759, sample SAMN06268863) | compost metagenome | isolation source: single cell | place: USA: California, Emeryville, Joint...
TAAACCAATAGGGTTGCCAAAGGAGTGTCCTCATGAGAGTGATTTATCCTCAGTGAACACTGGACCTAACAGAATTCCTAACAATATTTTCATATGCAAATTTTAAAAAACGAATAAACTTCTAGACACTCATCATTCCCATGAAGACTCATAAGAGCTTCGAAGAGTCAAGCGAGCAGAATCGCAACAAACTAATCTTGCAGGTAGTCTCATTAAGTATAGTCATATTCGGATATTCGAGTATTCTTGGCTACAAACACTCTCTCAGATTCAAACCTGAAATCATTTTCGGAACTCTCGCCAACCTGCCTCTTACTCAAAACGTTTTACTTAACATTGAACTTAGCGGACTTATCCTCTCCAGCTTGATCTCAGGATATTGGATGGATAAGTTTGGAAGGAAAGGCACATTGTCTATCGCAGTGATCGGCTTTTACGTCTGCTCACTCGCAATATCTTCTCAGCGAAATACTATACTGCTGATGGTGATACAATTTCTCAGCGGAATCTCCAGTAGTTTGATCGTTAATATCCGAACGCTAAGCACAGAAATATGTCCTGAGAAACTGAAAGCCAAAACAATTGGCCTTTTTACTTTCCTATATACTCTTGGAACAATCACCGGCGCAGTTCTCCGATTGAATTGGGACAACTCGCCTGATGTATCATTGCTGAATAATGAATTCGCGTTGCCAATCGGCGTGATGGGTATCACTTCAGCAGCTGCGGTTAGCTTTTTCATCGCAGAAACTCTGAAAAGCAAGCAGAAAATTGTGTGTTTAGGGAACATTGGAAACAAAGAGAGCTTTCAGCAGTTTGAAGACGAAGTGGATCCAGACTTCGAGAGGCTTTTTGGACCAGATGAGAAGCAGCACCTGAAACAAGTATGCAAAGTGTTCACCTCAAAGAATCTCTTGCTGATGCTTATTGTCTCTGTCTGCTTTGCCATCGTTTTGACTATAACCGCTTCTCTAGTTTTGACTACCACCAGAATTTCTTCAGCTTCAGGAGGATGGCTTGTATCTCCAATAGCAACAAATTGGTTTTTCTTGCTCGCAGCAGCCAGCGTTTTGCTAACGCAACTTCTATTTCAACCCAAACTCGTCAAAAAATGCAATGAACACATCTGCCTCAGCATTGCTTCGTTCGCTGCGACTTTCAGTTTTGGAGGTATTGCGCTATCATACTTAACTCTTGCACCAATAAATGCTGATATATTGGTTGTGGTCAGCTGGTGCTTATTGATTCTTGGGTTTTCTAGTATCCAAATAATCTTGCTGAGCGTACAACGACTGATAAACGACGCTGTTGGAGGCAAAATTCGAGGAAAAGTCAATGGATTAGTTGTATCAGCTTGTGAGCTAACCAAGTTGATCGCGATTACCACAGCCTCGGATCTCATCAGAGAAGATTATTCCAATGGAGAACTCGACTCCTGGATTTTTCGAATCACTTTCGGTCTTGCGAGCGCATTATCTTTTATTGCTTTCGCCTGTTTGAGAAAGCTCGAGGTTTTCGAATGCTAACATACCGAAAACGTCCTATAAACTAACATTGTTATATATATATTAATCCTACTCACTTACTATATCCCAAAGCCTGCTATTTCTACTAATTTAACATCCTTGTGTGCCCAGAGAAAACTGTTTTTTCAAATTCACTTTTTAAGAGAATACAATAACAATTCCACACGCACGAAAAAGGCAATTTTCTGAATGGATATTGACATAATTTACAATTAACGATAAAAATTTGCAAATCCTCTTTTATTTTTTCGGGTTCTCCTGAGCTTCAGCTTTCTTTTGCTTTTTCGCTGCAATCATTTCTCCCAATTTACTTTCCATTTCCTCGAGTCTCTTCAACAACATGTTTAAATAAGTCTTGTTTTTCTGTGTTTCTTTTTCGACGGCCTGAATCTCGTCCAACTTCTTATCAAGTTCATTCGTTTTCATGCGATTGATTCTGTAATACTGCACCTTATAGAACTCACCTATACCATCTGATGTATATCTCACTTTGGCCATCTGATCGAACAAGAGTCTCTAATCCAACAATAAGTCATCAATAAAGTATCTGTAGAGCTGCTCTTACCTGTCTTATCACGACTTTCTCAGCATTCTTGTTAAAAATATTCATGATGGCCTCGGTAATCGAATTTATGGGTGAAGGATCAAGCTCTTCGATATTGCTCCCAGTTGCTTTCCAAATTGAGTCAGACTACCTTAGAAAGTCAGATAAGCTGCTGAGAGAGAAGTTAGTAACTATATTTATGCTCTTTGATTGTTTCATTAAGAATTCTGCGTCCTCATCAAGCTCTTTCACAATTATCATCTGCTCATACATTTTATTCTGCAATTCCTGCGAGGTCAACCGGTGAGGTTTCTCCTCTGCGCTGGGTTCAGCAGGATCAGCGACTGGTTCAGTATTCTTTGGTTTATCGGTCTGGTGTTGCGTGTTCTCGGGTTTTGTGGGCTCTTCGGATGGTTCTTTGGTGGTAGTATCGTCGTCGCCGACTAAATTCAACGTCCGATTGATGAGGGCTCTGAGGTCTATGTCTGGTTCGGTTGGATCTTCAGATTCGAGTGCGGCGGATTCTTTCTCATCTTTTTTATTCTCTTCTAGTTGTGGTTCCTGCTGCTCTTCGTTTTGGGGCTCTGGAGCATCATCATCATCGTTTTCATCTGCGGTGGCGTTCAAGCGCGCAAGGATAGCTTGAATATCGACTTCAGAGTCTTCAGCCATATCCTCTATTATCTGATAGTATATTCTCTTTTTTGAAAAATAAATTTTCTAAAATTTTCAATAGGTAATGAGCTGCTGAGGCTGTGTTTTTATGAGTTACTCTCTGAAGAGATTGCCACACTGTTATTAAACTTAGAAGGTCAAGAAATCATTAAGTTAAAGGTGATATTGAAAATTTCCAGCTGAAGAAAACCTTTTTTTGCAATCCAATCTTTCTATTCAAGAAGCTGAAATTTCAGAAAGATTAGTGGAACTCTATTTGCAATCAATCTCTTTGAGAACACTGGTGAATAGCGGTATTTCGAAGAAATTCAGCTACTACTTACTCACTCATTCAAATCTTCAACCATACGATTAGAATTGCACGATCCAACTCCAAAATATATATTTAAAAAACCGATATGAACAACAACCAACTCAATATTTCCATACTCGCCTTAGAATCTTTAAACCTTTTTCACTGCTGCTAACAGATTCTGTAGGTCCTTTTTAATATCCTAAAAATCATGGGTTAATATAAATGACTATTATCTCATGTATACCTGGAATTCAGGAGAGTCTTCCGTCGTTGATTCCCATTCGTCCAGCACATCGATCAGGTCTCCTTTTTCGATATTTTCCTGAGTCAATATGACCAGCGTCATCTTTACCAACTAATTAAGGCATATAAACGAATCCCCAACGAACTCAGCTATTACCTCTTCATTTGACGAAGTCACCAACTTAGAGAGGATATACGTGCACTGCTGCATATGGAACAACCCGTTATCCAATTTTTTCAATATCTGCAGCTGAGGATCTTCTTCTGTTTCAGTATTCTTCAATTCAAATTCTTGTAGCCTCTTTTTATGATTCTTGAAGATATCAGCCACCAATTTTATCTTCTCGCCCTCATTCTCTTTAAACTTGAACGTAATTCTGTCCAGCTCCACTCCTTCAGCATTGCAAAGCAACGCTTGAATAATACAAAGGCAATTTTCTAAATTTCAAAAGTCATCCAATCAGCCAGAGGGAGAATGTAATCATTTTACCCTGGTTCTTTTCGGCGATTTCTTTCTTTTTCTCTTTCAATCCCTTTCCCATGAGGATTGGGAAAATGAGTTTGAGGCCTCCGGCCTCAATAAACTGCTTGCAATTTTTTGGATTCTTATTCAAGGCGTAATTCAACACTTTCAGTGCCTGCACTGCAGCAGGTTTTTTCGTTCTATATTGAGAGATCAATGTTAATACCTCAGTAAATACAAAAGTTACTTTATAATTTGAATCATCAACTCGATCCCCTCGGCCCGTCGGAATAGCTCTTGATTCTCTCTTTTGGCTTTGTTAAAAAGGAAGACATCTTAAAATTTACCTGATAAGGAGCGCTGAAAGGAGACAATCGAAACTGTTTTCCAGCAATTCGGTCTCTTCCTCAAATTTCGGGTCTTCCTTTCGGTATTTCTAGTAAAATAAGGCATTTTAACAACTTTACATCAAGCGAATACTGACATTTTGAAGTTGAAGGAGCTTATCAATCGCGCCCTTTTTGCCAAGGGTAAATTGGTTCTCTCTGCTGGTTTGGACTAAAATGGATAGAATTTCGCTTGCGTAGAGTTTGTTGTCATCGAAAGGCTTATTCAGATCTGTCGCTCTGTCGACCAACCAATTCATTATTGGGGTCTTATCGCATAATTCTGTTGCGAGGTCAGGTTTGACTTCGAGGAGGTTTTCGAAAATATTCATCGTATTAAAAATCCCTTCAAATTCTTCACGTTTGGAGTCGTCCAGCCGCTCTAGGTTCAGCACAAGTGCCTCAGGCATCTTCTTGTCGATCTTATTGATTTTCGTTAACATCACTGCTGTCTAAAATAGCTAGATACCAATTGCTTTATGAATTCCACGATATAGTTAGTATTGTCCTCAGTGACTTCAACGTCGACAAGATCTTTGATTAGATTTATCACCTCCAAGCTCAAATCGACGTTATCGTGGTTTATCAACGTCAATATACTCTCCAGCACCTATTCGCCTTGAGATTAGTGCGAGGGGTATTATTTTTACGTTTGACTCCAAGAACAGAGGCCACAGCTCGTAGTCAGTGGTCAAAGCATTGAATTTCATCACCTAATCATAAAAATCACCTCTGGTGTCTGTATGCACTTATATCCATTACATCCGCTGCGAGTTCGACTTCAGAATCCATGTACCTATTATCAAGCAGTTAGTCAGATGAAATTAGTGGTGTTATTGACTTGGAAGGGTCTTTCGCATGAACGATTCTCAGTTTTTGATTCGTTTTAATATCTTTTTCGAACGACTTTATCAAGTCTTTTAGATCTTCAGGCTCCATTTTACTCACAGGCGCTTCCTAATGAAATTAGCGTCTAGTGACGTACCTAACGATTACTAGATCTATTTCTTCATCACTTTGCTGTGGCTTTTTGCGATAATCTATTTCCTCCTCCTCGTCAGAAGAGTCTCGTTTCACCATTTTCCTCGGAGGACCCTGGGTTTCTCTTCCTTCAAACATATCACCACGTCCTTGCATGAAGTTCAAATTGATAATATCTTTTTATTGAATTCTTTTTAGAAAGCGCTCTATTTTTCCTATTTTAAATCTATTGCCTTAGTTAAGCATTGAATCTCACTACTTTCATGGTTCATTGCACCAGAGACATAATATCTGAAGCTGTTCCTCTAAGAAGCAGTGAGATATCGGCTAGTAAGTACCTTTTTCCCCTTGGAAAACAAGATTTTTATGCTGATGATTAAAGAATTTCGTAAAGTTTTTTCATATTTTCATCATCAAAGGATTATTCAAAAATAATCTGCAACTATTCAAGCTATGAGTCTCCAGCAGTTTCGATACGCAAAATACAGACAAAAGAGAAATTAATTGATGAATTGCTTGCACTTAAAGCTGCGTGTTATGGATCCCGCCTTGAGGGACATTATCCTTCATCACTTCTTGGATTTTAACACCGTGATATTTTTCTTCGAGTACTGATTGCAATGTAGCGATCTCATCAATTAACCTTATGTTATATATCTCAGAAAAAGTGAACTGTAACTGCATTACCCGAGGTCTTTAGCCTTCTTTGCTCCGATTAAAGGTTGACTAAATAGCTGATCCTCGATCTTCTCGCTTGTTAACTGTAATTTTGCGAATTTTTCTGTTCGGTTATTGAGAATTTGCTGCTTAAGCTCCAGTTCTTTTTCACTGAGGATATCTTTCACCCTAGCAAAACTATTAGTACCTCATTCTCTACTGCTCATACCATTTCTCGTCTTCTGGCTTCAAATCCTCGTAAGGGTTGAGTTTCACCTTCTTGGTACCTTGGTGAATGAATTGAGGCTTAAGTTTCCACTCTTTCACGAATTCTTTAAGCTCGAGCTGATTCATATCAAAACCGAATTCTCCAAGCAACGTGTACTTATCTGAGAGTTAATAACGTGATGAGTGTGACGAAAAATGCTTCATACTTGCATAAACTTTGTTTCCGGACGTAAGGACTATATTTGCGGCTCCAAGGACAGCGTCCTCGGCAAATGTATAAACTGGTGCTCTGATAATATTGAATGAATGTGAGCTTGAAGGCGAATAAAGGACGCTACTGTGTTTTTCTTGAATATTCTTGGATAAGATTGACGATGTTCTTTGCTTGAGGGATGGACTCTGTTAGAAACGAGAAAGATAAGCTGCTAGTGAGGTTGATGGTGGTTTACTTCCGCTTGCGTTGACGGAGACCGCGATGAGATGAATATTGAGGATTGGATTGTATTTCAAATTAAATGCAAGCTTTTCCACCCTAAATGACAAAGATGTGAGAAGCAGAGCGGAACTGAGGATACATGTCTTTCTTGATTTCGCCGTACAAACGCAAGTGGGTAATTCTGTCCGTGAATCTCGCGAGCATCGAGGCTTAGATCCGATTTTATCTTGGAATGAATTTATATTGTGATATGATACTTTGAGTGTTTTTCAAAAATTCTTTGGGTGGTCAAATGAATGTCTCTACGTTTAACTCTTTTAAAAGAAAGAGTTTTCCTCAAAGATTAAGGATTAAGGCACTTTAATGCTTCAAATTTATTCTTCTGAAGGTTAACATCTATAATAATATCAAAGTATAAGTAGTTTGCTTTATGTTCGCTAAAAAGTTTAGATGAGATGATTTTCGTGAGCACATACAAATATTGAATACACCTTCATTGACTATGCGAATCCTATGCATTGAGCGATTCGCAACATAGAGCAATCGAGTGATTTCAGTAATCAAGCCGAAGTAATTTTTTTTTTAAAAAAAAACAACTTGCTTAAATTAAATTAGCTCAGAGGAATGCTGACTTGCAGATCAGCAGTTATAAGTAGTAGTAGCGATAGTAACCCTTCGGCCTGGCACGAGTTTCTTAACGGATTCTTTAGTTCTTTCTTCTTCGTTTCTTTCCTCACGTATCGCTGGCAGGCCAGTGGATTGTTGCTTGCTGCTCGGTCTTGACAAAGAGCTTCTCCTTTGTTTTCTGTCGACTTTAGGTTTATCGTGAAAAGCAAAGAGTTTTTCGGTTACCGGCCGAACGTCCTTTAACTACCAATATTATTATTAGATTTTGATGAAATGGGAGATATTACTGAAGCCATGTACCGAAGAAACGGGGTCAAATAACTAAGGGCGATATCGTCGGCTTCCCCTTTAAACGCCTGTATTAAGATTGAGTTTAGAGGTTGATGCGTTATCTGCTCTGGTGAAGTCTAATGGCACCTCAATTAAATCAAGCGAACGACACAAAATTCCATTACATCTATAAAGATAGTGTCCGATAGCGAAAATCCCAGCTTCTCGATTGATTTTATATATTTCCCGTCTGCTGTTTGCGTGCAATCCTCGCAAGCAAAAACTTTCGAAATATACGGAGCTAAGCCCAGCGCTTTGATGAGGATTTCTGCGTCCTAATCATGAAAGAGATGAGAAAAGGAGAGCTTTAAAAACAAAAACACCTCTAGAGTTTTTGAGGTGTATATTGAAACGTTATAAAATGAGCTTGCTTCGTTCATAAAGACATCGAGTCCAAGCCGAGGAACGGCGTAGCAACACTTCGTTGTTCCCTTGTGAGCAATTGTTATAAAATTTGTTTCTTTGCTTGGAAGCTCCATCGTTAAATGTACTAACGTTTGACGAAGTTCCAGCACCAGATTTTTCTTATTCTTTGAGAAGGGATGTGCTTAGTTTCAATGTAGAAATAGCCCTTACCTCATCAAAAATATGACCGCAGATCGCCTTTTTACATGATTGATCGAAAGAACTGTAAAGGACTGATTCAACCATTATCTCGAGGGTTCAGAGCTTTAGGAAACTATTCTGAATTTCTTGTTTTTTTACAAAATCGCTATTACAGATTTAACAATCTTCCGTCAATATCCCACAAAAAAGTTTATTTGTTGAAATTTCTAATATTGAATCGAGAATATTTTACTGAAAAAATAATTTCATGATCTGAATTTTCTGCTTGAGAAAGCAAATTTTTGACTCACTTTAAATATAAAGCGATCTATCCAGGAGTACGAAAAGAGAGCAGCCTCATATAGTGCGCAAGCCAGCGTTGATTAAGATGCGTAGAGATTATTTAAAGGCAGCATTTCAACGCGCGAATTCTATCTGATCCAGTTTGAAGAATTAATTTAAATCGATTCTTCGATTCTCAGAATGTATTTTGTGTAGGTGAGAGAAAAATGAAAAAAATTTTAGAACATAGATTGATTCTGCGATCAGATGTCAGAACAAAAAACGATAGAATTGCTATTTTTTCGGTTGACCTTGGCTTGATAATAAACCCATTTTTCTTTGAACTATTCTACTTTCTTAGAGGTATGAATGAACCAATGGATTGATAAGATTATTTCAACATGACTTTCACAGCAGCTACACCTAGGAAGACCACTTTAAAGGCTGTAGCTAGCCAAGAAAAATGAGAGCATGCACCTTAGTGAATTGAAAAGAAACTTGATCTCTGAATTTTGAATTTAGAGAGACATCTATCTTTGTTAACCTTGAAAATCTAAATTATATCTTGCCGAGAAAGTACTGTACTCTCTTTTATTTTTCCAGTGCTTGGTCGGCTCACTGAGCTTCCAAAGGAAAAGACACATGTGCTCTTCTGTTTATTCAAATTTTGCAGTTCTGAACGATTTATTTGGAACTTCAGCTCCTCCACCACTTTTTAACAGAACCTCTGTGCTTCTTTTCAAATGAAAGTCTTTCAAAGAAAAACTTGATGCTTTTTTGTGTTTTGTTATTTCAATCCTGCTAGCCATGGTGAGCTCAACTCTGTTCGTTTCTGATTTAGCAGAGTGATTCCTATTCTTATTCCTAAGCCTTCTAGTCTCTTGCTGGCTCTTTGCGCAACATCAAAACCCAATGTTATCATTTAATTCTGTGAAAATTGAGGTGCGCCTACAAAGCTGTTTCACAAGAAAGGTATACTTCGCCTCCTTCGAATTATGAAAAGTATCATCGCGTTAAGCGCTAACACAGGATGTAGTTATGCTTTATTTTAAGCTGAAATTACATGAATATTTACGTGAAGCTATAAACTTACTAAATAATACACTAAACTTTCATAGTGCCATCGTCTCGTCTCCAAAACGACGGTCACTGCAAAACTCAAAAACTCTTCTCATGGCAAAAAAAACTTTCCTGATGAAAAATAAAAAATGTTGCAATTCTTAATTCTAGCAATTCTGGCATATTAGATCATTAATTGTAGGGGTGTACATTGCTCAATATGTTTCACACCCGCTTCTCTGAACAAAGTGACTTCCTGATGATTTATTTTGCATTTAATTCCTCAGACAGCCCTCGTAAGATTGGAGTGTCAAATTGTATTTTTATCTCAGTTTGTAGCTTTGAGTTTGAGGTTTTCCGAGGCAGTTTTTCTTCTCCCTGCTCTTCTTTTAGGAAAGGCTTTGATTTACGTTCCGACTCAATGCCTTCCAGAATTAAACTTGGTATTTTTTGCTGGATGCTTGGCTCAGGGGCGTTTTGTTCATAATAAACAAAAAGCTTCTCGGTGACTGGTCTGACGTCATTCAACTACGAGCGGACAAACGCTAAATAAATATAATAAGTCAAATTCATACCGTAGCCATATATCTAAGGAAAGGACTCAGATAACTGAGTGCGCAATCGCTAGTATCCCCTTTAAATGAGTGAATCAGAATTGAGTTTAACGGCTGGCTTCGTGTCTGTCTGGGTGAATTCTAAAACAATAATTGAGTCATATACCCATATTCATTAGTTCATACATCGATAAAAATCGTTGACGATAACGGCATGTTCAACTTCACCAGTGACTTCATGTATATTCCATCTGCAATCCTGAAGCAATCTTCGCGAGTGTAGAGCGCGTATACGTAAGGAGTCAGTCCGATCGCCTCTACGACATCCTCGGAGAGCTAATGAGTGAACAAATCGGTTAGCAATCTGCAGTTTCATTAGTTTCGTAATACCTTTCGCTCTTTGGACGTGTGAATACATATGTTGAACAGTTTACTCATCTCTTTGATAAAATCCACGAGCCCTGGGCGTTTGATCACGTAAAACAGCACGCTGTCTTGATCATAGATCTCAACGTAGCTACTCTTGTCTTTTGTTGGTCTCTTGGATGTCAGACAGATCAATGTGCCATGCAAGTCGAATACTAAAGTTTGCTTTTCCTAATGATATTGGAAAGAAAGAGTGGTTAGCACAGGAAATTCTCCATATTTCCATGTACCTCTTCGAATTTTGGTCTAGACACACTGGCTTTGGTGCTTTGAGTTGCCATGCTTCTGCGTTGAGAACGTTTATTCAATTTTTTTTAATAATTGATTTTAAGCTCCAAAGATAGATAGATTTCTAACCCAAAATTTTATAAAAAATTTCGCGTTGGATATCTCTTTTAATTGGGTTATTCAATTTATTTGATTCTAATTCAAATTCCGTTTAATTAGAATCAGAAGCTTGATTATCATCTTTATTTGGACACAAGAAAATCATAACCGATGACTCCCAAGAAATCTCAAGTCATCGCTGTATATTTCCCAAATAATCAGAAGCGATGAGAAGCTTACAACCCGTATCAAATTGAAGAGATTTCTTATTGGTATACTCGAAAAAATTATTTATTAAGCTTCTACGTTCTTTTCATTAGCGTTTAACCATTCAAAATAATTCGGCGTGCTTAATTCAATCCATGAATTTAATCAAGATTTTGTTGGCTTACTTCTAATGAATTTTTTTCTATAATTTTAAAAGTCAGATCAATTTAGAAATCAAATTGTCACTGCTAAAGCCGTCTCATGAGTCCCTAAACTCAAAGAAAAAAGTTTTGAGATCCTGTTTCAATTCATGAAATTCCTGGAATAAACGGCTTCGAACTTAATCGCAAATAAAATTTGAATAAAATAAAGAATCGTTCCACAGGTTCGTGAATGTTCAAATTGTTCTTTGAAAGCAGATTTGGCGGAGACATAATAGATCATTCTAGCAATGCTATCGTCAGTGCTTACTCGGCCCAATAATGGTCTTGGTTGCTTGTAGAAGAGAAAATAAGCTTTATCCTTCAAGGAAAGTTATTAACTTTTTACATCGATGTCATGAAGGAGCCTCTTGAATCGGAATCTTATCATGGAAATATTGAGTGAGCAGATCAATCTGTATATAGAAATAATAAATCTATAATTCAAAGGTTTTTAAATTTTTCACTTGTGTGAGGAGCGCTAGGCCTCCTACGTCAAGTAGTTTAAGTTTGGTTGTGGTTTTCTGGCTCTTTATAAGTTATTTTCTTATGGGGTTATATTCGCTAGAAGCGAGATTCATCAGATCTGATTCTCCTTGTTGCTCATGTTTAATTTCCTCTGAATACCTCTCAGAATTAGAAGAAATTAACAAGCTGCATCAGAAGTTCTGTGACAACTCTTAAGCTTTTGCTTCTTAGCCATGCTTAGTTGAGATTCATATGAGAGTAGAAGTTTTCTCTTCTCGGTTAATAATGCTACATTATGAGGAAATTTGGGCTCGAACGGTCCAGAGTCTAGAATAGTGGGTTCTCTTCTACTTGAAGCCTTTGTTACTTTAAAGGTCTAGCTTTCATACTAAGAAATTGCACTTCACAGGTAACTCTGGATTATTTGAAAAAAGTCATTTCGAAGGGTATCTATGCTCGGCCGTTTTGTAAATTTCTCATTGAAAATGGTCTGTCTCTCTGTGGCTTTGCGGTTACCAAAACTTTGTAATGCGTTCATTCGTTATCGTATCAAATTGGATCACACACATGTTTTAATCGCACTCATATTATCATGAAAAATTTGCTTTTATGAAAGAGGAACCCAACACTTCGGCTACAATACTTCGAGAAATAACTTTCTATTTATTGCTGCAATTGATTATTACCTCAGAAGCTCTCCGAGGAAAGAATTGGCAAAGTCCATTGAGGAGTATCATACACAAATATCTTGGCATTGTGGCATTTCTTACCTGGCAATTTTCAACAAAGAAAAGCACGT
>ENA-UOTZ01001925-UOTZ01001925.1-compost-metagenome-genome-assembly--contig:-NODE-1925-length-12245-cov-19.483810_pt1 | contig 12245 bp, 7 predicted proteins | sample MGYA00238144_ERZ746983 | MGnify/ENA primary metagenome ERZ746983 (study PRJEB28759, sample SAMN06268863) | compost metagenome | isolation source: single cell | place: USA: California, Emeryville, Joint...
AATGAGACGGATCAATTTTGATCATTTTATATTTAGTTCAAATGTGTATAGTAAGCTCGTTATTTCAAATCTTGATTGTTAAAACAAAAAAGAAAATAGATACATTATTGAATTCCATTAGAAAAGGTATCTCTGGCTTCATTCCAATTACTTTCGGAAAAATCGCATTTTTATAGGTGTAACTCGACAATAATGAGGCCGTCAATATAGTTCATGTGTCTGGATTTGAATTATTCTTCGCTTAATATTATTTAGCGCCTCAAAAAAAAAAGAAATGCTAAATCTCAAGCGAAGATAAAATCGTTCTTATAGAAGATTTCATCCTACATCGTCTTCAAGCGTTAGGTATCTAATAACTTGGTAGATTGTATGGAGGAATTTGCAATGGGTAATGCTCATTTCTATATGAACAATTGCTTCGGGCGATCAGCAATGCACAAAAGAAATAATAGAAATCCGATTAACCATGTTAAGGATTCCAAAAGTAAATCATCACTCAGGCTCGATAACTTTGGCAATGACAATCAGATTGAAGAGGATTCTCATAAAGAGATAAATAATAATGTTGAGAGCAGCAGTTCAGATAAATTGAAAATTGAGCTCTTAGAAAATGGTTTCGACACAAAAAGATATACTGTAATATCAAAAACAGAAGATACCCAGAGCCCTTGTTTACCAGTACAGAGCAAAGCAATCCAAAAGTTGTCTCTTCTTGAAGGGTACCCAAAAGTTTATGATGTCATGGAGGTAATTCACTCTGACGATCGAAAAAGACCAATGGAATTCAACTAAAATTCACTGATGTACATAAACATTTTCGCTAATATGTGTAACTTCTTGAATCAAAACTGCACTTTGAACGAATTGAATGCATTAAATAATATTTCAATATTTAATTCCTTTATGATGTGCTTCCCATTGGCAATGTTTTTGATTTGAACTCTACCATTTTGTTAGTGTATAACTTTGTAGATATTTTTCATTATGGTTTTCAGAAATTTTTGGATGTTGTAATTGAGAGCCCATACATTTCTAATTGGGATCTGAAGCGGCTTCAGAGTTGACAATGCTATGAATGATGTATCATGTGTTGAAAGGATGCTTCCTTTGAATTCTTTTAATTTACTACTTAAGAGATACCCTTACCTAACGAGATCAAATAGGTGCGTCTCCAACTTAAGTTGATGAAAGGTAGAAGTTAAAAAGAAAGCAAAAAAGGGATACTGCAACTCAAAATAAATATAGAATTGCTTGCAACAGTATGTAACAAATTGTATTTTACGAAATATCTTTATTACACTAAATTGGATAACTTGCTTGTTATTTGCTGCCTTTACGAAACAGAAGTTTCTCGTCAATCAAATATCAAGTCGCTTTATCTGTAACTCTATTCAGACTTCTCATGTTTGACGATTTCCATTGGAATTTCTTCTTTACATAAATTATTTTCCTGCTCTGACTCGTTACTTTCGTCTCTATTATTATTCTTCTGATGCGCTCGATATTGGTTGATGTAACATTTTTGGCACAGCCCTTTCGCATAGAGTCGTTCGTGTGAGCAGGCCCACGGTTTTTTCGATCTCCCAAATTTATGATAGCAAGACTTGCAGAGTCCTTTAGCATAATGATCCCTTTGTGGATGAGGGCAATTCATTTGTGTTACTTTCGAACTATGTAGTTGAGGATGAGAACAATCGAAAATGAAGAAAAGTTACATTTTCTTCGTTAGAGTCTTATTCAAAGGAGCAGACTGAAAGACTTCCTTTTCTTTTTGAGTTTCAGATTCAGAATCAGTTGGCGATTTATTAGATGGCCCCTTGATTTCGATATCACAAGGATTTGATGGATGAAATAATGAGAGTTTATTGCTCACTTTGGCAGCTTCAGATAAAACCTGATAATTTTTGGCAAATTGCGGGTCAGTTGGAAAGTTCGTCAGGATTCTTCTCATGCCGAGAAGGTCCAGAGCGTTTCGCGTATAAAAATTCATAAGTGGGTTCGCAAAGAGTTGAAGCAAAGAGATCCGATCGTTCGATCTGTCGGGAATCATTGAAGGAGTCGTGAGAGCTGGTATCAGTTTATCGGGAGAAATCACTGAAAAAAGGCCAAATTGTGATTGGGAGTTCACATGAGAGTGGTTCATCTCTCGAGCTTAGAATTTAGTTTTTGATTACGTAGAATTGTGGAATTATAAAATCACACCTTACCGAATCTTAATAGAATAGGTTCAAGATTATAAAAATATATCTATCATTAGATAGGAGGTTTTGGCTGAGAATAATTTCTTTCATAAACAATCGGAAATAATGTTTATATAAAATAAAATTCTTTCGATGATTAATCATCTCAAATAATAAAAAAATCCCAAACGTACAATTGTAAAATTCTGCCAGCCACTATTTTCATTTGAGGGCCTCAAACTCTCTCAGCACATTTACAAAGACCGAAGCTCTTTCCAACCTTGTTCAATAGCAGCAGTGCAATCGTCGTAATTGAATGAATTAGAAATGAAATGGAGTTGACGTTGGCTCAAGCTTTGTTGCCGCTCTAAAAATAACGCCAGTGGATTTAATTGAAGAAGATTTAAATAAAATCATTAAATTGGAATTTTTGCTTGAAATAACAACCTAGCAATTTGATCAATGATATTTGTCTACAACAAACTGAGCAGCCAGAATAAGACTTGCTCTATTCCCACCAATTAAGTCAATTTTCCTCATTGAGCAGGTGTTTATTAGAATTAAAATGGACTGACTCTCCGGTTCGAGATGAATTCAGAAGTTAGGATAAGATTTAACTTTTGCAGTTAAGTACAATTTATCAAACCTTTACAAAAAAAAAAAGAACTACTATTCTCAATAGCCTGGAGCTTGATATCGATATTCACACATGCACAACACACAGAACAGAGTCAAAACCTGAGTAGCCATTCTCCCTAAAAAAAGTCAATATCTGATCAGCAATTTCTGACGTGAAAATTGAAATTTGTGAAAAGATCTACTTTCCTTAGCCTGAGATACAGATAGAAGTTAAAGGCACCCTTTCTTTTATTAAGTAGTTCAGATACATGTAAATGTGTTAAATTTTTGCTCGATCAGATTAGTTGCTGTCCCTACTCTCTTCTCCCTGTTCAAAATATCTCAACAAAGTTAGATAAGATCCATAAAGTCCTTAATAATATAACAAACAGATTAACGCGTTTTGCTATTAAAGAGTGGATCAGAGTCACCTTCATTTTTTACCATGAATCAATTTAAAGGCTGCTTGCTATGGTCAACTCGGAAATACCCAGGCAGTTAGTTTCTTGTGTGATTTCTTCCAAACAACCTCCTATGACTCATTTACTCACTGATTAAACAGTTATTATAGTAAAACTGGAATTTATTTATTGCTTGTTTTACGATTTATTCAAATTCACCTTAATTACATTTCACAAAAGAAGTTTTACTGAAAGCCTAAATAATAAATGCCGCAAAGAATATTCATAATGACTAATAGTGGAGTTAGTACGATCCTCAACATCAAATGAGAAAGAAGAAAGAATATCACTAAGACCATTTTTTGTATGAAAAGCACTTTGTCAATGTAGTATTGTCATGTCGACTTTTTCAGATTCCTCACCAAATGATCGCCCTGGGCCTACGTCTTTCCAACAGTAATAATTATTCCGCATTTCTTGGCCCGATGAGTTAACTCGTTCTTATATATCTAGTTTTTTCAATAGTTTGCGAAATTATCGCTTGGGAAATAAAAGAAACTAAAAATTCACATTTAGACCCTACGACTTTAATGACCAATGCTCTGACCGAAAAGAGTTCTGGTGGCTACAAAGAAGAATTAATCGAAATAGCAGAGAGATATAAAACAAATAAATGTCTCAAAACTACCTGCAAGTACAATTCATACAAGCAATCTGACTCCGATAGACAATTACTCTATGATTGCTTTGACTACCACTTCTCAACTGACCAAAGAAGACCTCCTTTAACAAAAATTCTCTCGAAAAATGGCAATGAAATTAAAGTGTTGAATTATTCAGAGAAACTTTCATTCGAAACCGCGCATGATCGTGCTCTTACTGAGAATTCAAAGAAACATTGTATCAATGGTTATGAGTACCTCTATCACCCTCTCAATTACAAAACAGTTTTATGCCCGATAAACCAGAATCAGCCTTGCCAGCATAAATACTGTCCTTATTCTCATAACCAAGACGAAAAGATATTTTTCGAAAAATATAGATCAACAATCTCTGCAAATGCCGACCTCACAGGAGGCACCGGTGGGCTGTCTACCAATCAGCTTAGCGTCTCAAAGAAATTCTCAAAAGAGTATCCAGAAAATGAAAAGTTGGATGAGAACATAAACCATATTAACTCCCAAGATCAGCAAAATTCAATCAATTCTAAATCCAAGGAGAAATCATTTTATGTTCTGAACGAGCTGGTCGGTTTCATCGAAGATCATTATCATGAATTTAAGCTTGCGAAACCAGATACTGGCACAGTGGCTCGTTATATTTGCGCGTTTTTGAATTCTAAAGGTGGCACGATATATTTCGGTATAAATGATCAAGGACATGTAAAAGGATGTGAACTCAGAGACTATGAACAGCGAGCTTTCCAGAAAAAATTATTCGAAGAATTGAAGAATTTTACTCCGCCAGTCAATGAACAGGACGTCTCTGTAAAGTTTGTTCCTGTATACAAAGACGAAAAAATATCCTCTTTGTATGTTGTGGAAATACACATCAAACCGAAGGAGTTTGATGAAGTTTACTTCACGAGTAAAAAAGAGTGCTACTCAAAGAGATCAGCTTCGATTAGTCACCTCAGTGCCAAAGAAATCAAGTAACTCAATCGACATTTGAAAATATTCTTAAATTTTTCCTATTCTAGAGAATATATCAAGGAAACTATCCGAAAGAAAAATAAGGTAGAACTCACCAAACTCGAAAACGAAGTAAATGTGATGTTTGATTCTCGTGTGTCTAAAATAAGGTAATGTAGATTGCGAAATATCGAGGAGAAAACACAGCAACTCTTAACTTAAAAGAAATCGAAGACTTGGAAAGTAAACTTTTGAATACCTTGAAGACAATCGAAGTGATCGAAAGTGGACGCAAAAATAGATCATGATTTATAAATGCTTTGCAAGGTAGGTGTACTTTCAATCGTTCTTGGATAAAGAAAACAAAATTGAGCTGTGTACTAAACTTCAATAAATGTATCCATCATGTTGAATATATGAATCAACCTCTTACAAAAAACGCTGAGTATATTCCATGGATCCAATAACATCTCATAAATCTAATCCATTCTTCGAAGAAATTAATGCGAAGTAAATGCCTCACTTTATCATTTAGGGTGCGCAAGAATTGCTGTAGGTAGATATAGTTAAATAAAGAGAATAAGTAAGAAAAAGAGACAAAAAGGGAAGGAATTCTCGCCATATCTACTGTTAAAGGAAAAAGATCATTGAAGCTATTTCTCAATATTCTAAGAGGATTGACGATTTTGATAATTTATAAATTCCAGCCCTTTCTGCTGTTTTTATTGCTTGACCACAAAGTAATCAATCTATAATAGATGTTCAGACGATAACTGTGAATCAATACACAATCAATCGACCAATTAATTTTGAAGGGATAAGAGTGTTGAAACTCAACAATAAAAATATGATTCAGGTGAATGTTCAGATAATAAGTATTGAGATAAGTTGTTGGTGTAAAAAAGTAATGATGGAAAAAAATTTAAAAAACAATCAGTCTCAAATTTTATTAGTCTTTGAAGAGACATTTCGACCAAGTTTCGACATTTACATCGCTTTCAAACATTTCGAATTTGATTTTTCCTTCCGAATCTCGATCTGTAGTGATAAGATTTACGCTACCACTCTTCGATTTCGTTCCAACAGATATCAACTCTCCACTTGCCTTCAGCTCTGATATGACCGTGACTGCGTTGTCTTCAGGTTCAAATCGGTAATACCATGACTCTTCATCTTGCTTTCCAAAGACATACAGTTCATTCTTCACTGTAATTATCATTTGAATATTTGAGAGGACTGGAGTTCGGAAATTTTTAAACTGCAGGTCAACTACTCTCCAGAAGTTCGCTTTACAATCATAGATACTCGCACTATTAGTGGGTTTTATTGACTCTTTGAGTTTCAAGCCTCCGATCACAAGCATTTTAAGTCTGCTCTCATCAGCAAAATTCGCTTGGTAGGCCAGAGCCGAACCTTTTATGTGTGGTCTGGGTAATTCATCAAGAGAGGACCATTCTTTTGATAGGAGGTTGTAGCGCTGGCATCTACGAGAAAATTGGTCATCTTCTAACCCAGAAAAACTATAAATATATTCTTCAGCAACACACAGCACCGGTATCTCTCGTTTCTGGAGTAGCTGAGATTCCACAATGAATGTATTTGTTAGTAAGTCATACTGGTAGTGCTCTGGGCCAATAAAATGAATCTCAGATGGACTCACAGCAACCAAGGAATATTGATCCAAGCTTTTTAAAAGAGTTTGCGTCGAATCATCTGACTTTGTAAATGTAGTCGGTAACACCACCTGAGCTTGAGTCAGGTCCTTGGACTGCCATTCGCATGCATCCAAATCAAGAACGTAGAGCTTTGAACCTAATTTGTCGAGATAAATTGACAAGCTTGGAGCTTTGACCGGTTGAATTGAAGTTCTAACCCGATATTGAAGTTCTCTTTCATTAACAGTCATAGGAAACCAACTTCTTGATTTTTTCCTCGTGTCATCGGGCGCTGGTGATCGCTGGTCACCTCTAATTTCAGCGAAGCTGACCAAATTGCCTGAGTTTAGATTTATGCGTGATAAAGGAGATTGATCATGAGTGGTGACTCCTCCTTCCTGTAATTGCTTTTTCGAAACAATCGGATCGAAAAAGAGTGGATGGATTTTTTGACGAGACGTGCTAGGTTGGCAACCCATTGTGTTGTACGGACGGATATTAGTTTTCTGGCTCTTGAAGGCTGCGCCTCAAAGTAACACTTTTTAATTCACTGTCTTAATTCAACCTAATCTCAGTTTTAGTTTTAACACTGCTTGAAATTCAAATTTGTTTATATGAACAATGGCATTAAGCAAGTCCTGGCTTCTCATGTCCAAATGGGTGGAGAAAGCCACACAGAGTCTGGACATAACTTTTTTTTTTGATTGTGAGCTAGAAGAGAAATGATATGGTGAATCTTCTCCATCTTCTTTTTTTGACTAGTTTACCTTATGGAGTCGTATTCGACTCACCCTACTAACTAACCATATATCAATTTCATGATTTCCGCATCAGCGACAGATACTGCCAGGGTTTTTTCTTGTCATTATTTCAGTATATAAAAATTTTATTAACACGAATGTAGAGAAAACTGGCTGCCAAACAACCAATCTTAAAATGCTCTTTACATAAAAGGTCCGCTACTCATCTCTGCCTTGGTCTTCTATGTTTTTGGTAGATTTTTTTAACACTCAACACCACAGAGAATATGAATGTAAGGAGAAACTACGTGAATTAGAGCAATCAGAAGCATCGAGCAATCAAACTTCCTTGAGTTTTATCATTTGTGTTTCGTAATTCATAAAACTTAGGAGAGAGGCAGGATCTTCTTCCTATTCCACCTATATCAGATTAAATCGTTCAGGATCCTATTGAAAGTCATTATCATCTTTCCAACAGTTAGAGTGATAATCCTTTTTGTAAAATTTGCAATGACCTGCATTCATTCTTGCCTGTCTCCTTACGTATTTGAGGTGGAATCTCATAAAAGAAAGATATATAGTGAATTGTATAATTTCACGGTCGTGATTTAAGGCTAATTAGAACAAAGAAAATTTCCGTTTTTCAATTTCTCTTGAGCTTCAGCTAATTTTAAGCATTCATATCATGTTAAGTGAGAGCAAGCTTGGTCCTCAACATTATTAATGTTATGCCAATTCTCTTTCGGCATATTCAGGAAATCTCCTGATTGCTAGGTTGGTGCACCATATATTTATGTTCATCTATTCTAAACTCACATCAAAGTCAATGGAATAAGTAAGGAATATTCTTAGAGAGGAAGAACCGATATCTATTTTCGAAACTAATAGAATCTCACAAAAAAAATATAAAGAAACCATTTTAAAGAAGCACGTGTCATTCAAAATCAAGTGAGGTGGAGAGAACCAAAAAAAAAAGAACATATAATACAGATTTTGAATAAAAAACAAATTGAGAATTCTGGCTGTTCGCAAATTCAAGTACTAATACCTTCCCAATTCTGATATGGAATGATTTGTATACCACTTCTCAAATCAATCAAACTCTCCAACACTATTGTTGAAGAGCACAAGAATGCACCGCAAGCTCAGTAGATGCATCTTCCTCTTTAAAATAGAAAATCATATATTGTCATTTTCTAGATACAATACTGCGAAGGTAAGGAGATTAAACTCATTATATGAAAAAGTTTACGTTCTCGAAAATGCATATGAGCCACATATATGAGCTACTGAGCATTCTCGCATTGTTTTTTGTGAAGTATTTCTGATGAGAAATTCTCATCTTTAGATATTTGCTAATTTGTTCAGAGCATTTCTGCACGTTCATCTACAGAGCAGAAGCGAAGAAGAATCATTGCGTGAACTTTAAATTTCTCTGGATTTATATTTCCGGCAGAATGATGGCCCGAACGAGGGCTCTGATCTTTAAAAAATTAGTTTATATAATTTCTTCGTTTTTCTATTAGCAAAAAAAAGTTCTCTGATATGCGCTTGGCCGATATTTTAATAATTTTTTTTAATATTCAGGTCCAGACTTAATTATCAATTAAGAATCTGGAACGATTATAAGACCTCGTAACTGAGAGTGGGGTTTTATTATTTGATTGAACTTATAATTTCCCTTCTGAGAAGCGAAATTGTGTGACTATAGTATTAACTTAGCTTCAAAACCCAACAGAGCCATAAAATAGGTATTTCCTGAAATTTAAGAACCCTTTCGGAGATAAATTCCCTGCATTCTGTTGTCAGTTTCAATTATCGGCATTAGTTGCGAGTCATTTGTGATTAAACTTTTTTTGCAGCTTTACTGACTTAATGAATTCCAGTAATCGAAATAATTAGCTTTCACAAATCATAAAGTTTCAGAAATTTTGATAATACAATTTAAAATCACTAAAAAACTTTCGGAGTTCTAACAGGAACTGTGTTTTTCCTTATGGGTACTAAAGCTTCCAAACTTTCCAATTCACCTGCAACCAAGCGGCGCAGTCAGTCATTCAGTGAAACCTATCAGCCATCGTATGATATAGTTAAGGTTGTGGGGAGAAAATCAGAACAGACTCAAGGATCCTCCTCTCCTATTTATGACGAACCAATGAATGAGCATTCTGATGTGTCTTTTCAAAAAGAGATTCGCCCCCATGCAACCAGAAGTATTCATAGCATGCCTCGACTTTCGACGAGCACCAGCGGAAGGAGTTCTTTAACAAAGGCAAATAATAATAGCAAAGCTCAGGCATCTTCTACCCTTCCACTCGCTTGGCAAAAGGCTCCTTTGCCTTCGATTCTTTACTATCTTGATGAGACATCTCATGTCTTGTGCATCCTTGATCCGAAAACTGGGCGCTGGAAGAAAAACGAGCTGAAATTGGCGAGGTGTTCGCATCCACACTTTAGCCTATCTTCTTTCGGTGCTATTGTTTTTCGCAATGAAATACTTTCTCATTTGGAGAAGTCAGCTCTCGTTCCTGTAGATGATGACACTATACACATCGTTGGACGATATCATTTGGAATATCAGGTGTCTAAGAACAATTTCAAATTGTTAGGAGAGCGACCTATCAAGTTTTCGAATCCCACTGTTTGCTATGGAAACTCAAAAATTTATTTTTTATCTGGTGAGAAAGATCGGAAATATGTAACCACTTGTGCTGTATATGACTGTGAAACCAATTCTTGGAGCTCTCTCCCTGATCTGCCAGCTCCTCATGTGAATGGAAGCGCATGTTGCTACCAAGACCCACTCAAACCAAATAGTTTCAAGCTTATCGTGATCGGAGGATATTCATCTAATAATATTAACAACCAGCAGGTTAGTGTATTTGATTTCGATACCTACGCCTGGGAAACCTTTGCACTTCCAGACTCTGGTTCTCCGCTTCCGAAAATTAACAAACCTCCTTTATTCCAGGACGATAATGGAGCGCTTCTGGTCCTTGATTCAGATGGTATTTTCTATGATTTAGATGTGAACAAAAAGAGGTTCAAGAAAGCTGAAGGGATTTACGCAGTGAGAGATTTCAGTTCAAAAGCAGTTGTTTCTTATTGTCGAACCGAAAACAATCAGCTTGCTATGTTGACCAAAAGTGTTCAGAAATCGATCAGAATTCGGTTATGCCTAGATGAAGATATAAGTGCGATAACTCCCACAAAGAAACCTTCATCTGAATATCAGGAGACGAAAGTAAACTTGACTCGTCAGAAGACGCAAAATTTAATAATGTACAGTTTTCCATAACATGGAGCTGGAACAATGAGCCATATAATATAGTTTTCTTCAATTTCTTAGAGTAATTTCTATATATTTTGTAAGCTAATTTATTTTTGAATTCAAATATGTAATGCTTCTTTTTTGTTTGAAAATCATATTTACATAGAATAACCTTCATATTCTAGAATTTTGCGTCTGACCAAGGTTCCTTATTTCGGTTGTCATTACAATTTACAATTTTTTGTTTCTCTTGGCTCATTGTAAATTTCATTTCCATTTTTCATTTCCGATTATATAAGACATAATTTCAAGAAGCAATTCTGTTTTTTGCGAAGATTAAATAAAGCAACAGATTCTCCAATGTTCTCAAAAGAAAAAACTGAAGTGAAATTATCGGGGTAGATTGATATTGATATTTTGTGAATATTCTACTAATCATTGGTCAGCCCCTCTCACAAACATCTCAAAGACCTCTCAACTACCATTTGAATGCAGCTTATGTTGTGGGTTATTAGGCTCAAAAACTTCTTCGTTACAAAATTGCTAAAAGGTAACGCTTTTTTTCTCTTCTCTCTCTCCCTTATCAGGGTGGATTTTCAATGAGCTTATCAGAGTTTTGGAAGATCAGTTGGACAAAAGCCAGGATCTTGTGACCTAAAAGTTTCGCTCTTCTCTTGAGCAATGAAAGGTTACATCTGCATAAAATTTCAGTAAATTAATTCAATTCATCTCACTCGAGACACCACCCACATCTGATAAGTTCTCAAGGGCTGCTTTGAACAAAAGGAGGACTGTCTGTGATCGTGTTTGTGTTCTTTGTGTTCTCATTCATTGGATGTATTGAACCCCACAAACTCCAAAATCTGGAGAATGTTTTTTTTTTTGGAATCAAATTTTACGAACACTTGCAGAAATTTTTTCAAAGTAAATTCAGTAGCTCTTTAACGATTTAAATTCTTCGTGGATTCAAAGGTTCAATGTCAAGTCCCCATTTTTCTGATAGAATATATGAACGTTGTACCGATGATGATAACAGATCTTTTGGCCTAGGTAATTTGAACTGCCAACGTAATTACATAGGGTCTGATTTGCCCAATAGACGGTAATTTGCAACTCTTATCTAAGAACCTTGGAGTTTCACTGAAACCACAAAGGTGAGTTGAAGAAAAATTTGATCTTCGCCTGTTCGTTGGTCGATTTTTGGTGGGGGTTTTGAAACATTTTCCGTAAATTATCAGTATGATAAAAAATAAATCTCTGAAATTTCTTGAACAGTGAGCTCCGCGCGAAAAATTATTCTGATTCGCTAAATTTTGTTAAACAATTTTCAATTATCAGGATACAGTGCAGAAATGATCAGAAATTAGTTCTAAACACGTTATGACGAATTTTGACCGGTTCCTACTGGCAAAGAAATGGAACTTAAAAGCATGCCTCTCCTGGCTGTATAATAATCGTATTTTTGATTTACAAGCAATGATTAGATCGGTTTTTGGTGGGCTTCTACTTGCCAGCACATACGGAACAGTCGCAGCAACAGCAAGCCATCCTCACAGTCGATCTCCTGTTACGACTTCAGACGAAGCTAAAACGAAAGAAGAATTCTTGTTGAATAGTGAGATCGAAGATTTTCCTCTGACAACCCGGCAGTACGATACGCTTGATAAGATCTACCATTCTTTCGTGAAGGGAAATCTCTTTGGCAAAGATCGGAATGACAAAGACAGTAAGCCATGCACTAAGAAAAAA
>ENA-UOTZ01001927-UOTZ01001927.1-compost-metagenome-genome-assembly--contig:-NODE-1927-length-12230-cov-24.240188_pt1 | contig 12230 bp, 17 predicted proteins | sample MGYA00238144_ERZ746983 | MGnify/ENA primary metagenome ERZ746983 (study PRJEB28759, sample SAMN06268863) | compost metagenome | isolation source: single cell | place: USA: California, Emeryville, Joint...
ATTTGCGATTAAGACCAAGGCAGCAAAGGCTGTAAACGTGATCACGATGCCTTTCGATTTGCACTTAGTGTAAGAAAGTAATGGCTATTTCAGATGGAGGAAATTGCTATATACTTCATCGGCTCTCTTTCCAACAGTGATCGCGATCGTAGCAAGCACGAGTTTGCTTCCTAAGAGGAAGAAATTCAGTAGCGCCACTATGAAGAAGGCTTTTATCTCAGCCATATTGGATTTCACCACCTAATCCAATTTCAGCGAGGGAGTTTTGATTGATGTTACGCTGTGAAGAGCGAAATGTAATTGACTGATATAGGCGAGCAGCAGCACACTCCAGCGGTAGAGCTCTTGCGAGTTCATATCATTTGGATAGCAATCTGAATAGCTTACTGAATGTAATAGCAAAGCTCTTACCTAGAAAAACCACTACGACAGCATAGGTCACGAAGATAACCAATTGCGAGATGATGTTGGTCTTGAAGATCAGCTTAGCGTTCTTTGATATCCATTCATTCGCCATTTGCGGTTCTCAACGAAAATTAATCACTAATAAACCTGAGTCTATGATAAACCTTCAATTTTTATGACAATTTGTTAATTTCGCACTTGAGAATGAAAAAACTTATTTTGTATATTCGGAAGGATACAATCAAAGCACAATACAAGTATTCTATATAGAACTCAGAAAGGACTTCGTAATGCCTAAGCTAATACATTAAAAACATTAATGTGCAGATAGCTGCAATAATAAATCCTCAAGAAGTTGGAATTTGAATAAATTTGCGACTTCCCTAAGATTACTAAGAGTTTTATCATCATCGAAAGCTAAATCGTTGACGACGACAGATTGATGTCCGAAGTCATATTTCCCTATAGATTTCCCACCGTTAGCTCAAATTATGAGAAAAAGCTTCTTACCTGAGCATTTGCAAAGCTTCGTAAGTGACTCGGTCTTAACCATCTTGCATTTTTTGCAATAAAGATCCTGGATTTGGTGGAAAAGGAGACTCTGCCTTACCACATTAATGATCTTATTTTGAATGATTTTCTAATGTTATTGTTTAGTTAACTGTATAAAACGACCGATTTACTTCATCGAGGAAGGATGCACAGGCAGGGCACCTCCAGCTTTTGTGCTTTAGATAATCGTCTCTGAACAAATCAACTCGCATGATGCTCGAACACGATTTGCAGTAAATATCACTAAGGACTACTTTTCTGCAGGGGTCTACGTACTCTGCAACTTCTTCAAAATCGGCTATATCGAAGCGAATGAGGCATGAAAGCAGTATGAAATGTTTACATTTTCCGAGCAGCTTCAATGCGTTTCTCTTGAGTGTGATGACCTCTTCTTTAATATTACTGTCAAGGTCGAGAATATGAGCCAGGTACTAAGAGATGCCGAATATTAATTCACATATTGATGTATCATTACATTAATGAATTCAATCACACCGTCCTGTTTCTGAGAGACTCTGCCCAAGGTTTCAGGATAGCTCCAAGTTTGGTATACTCTTTCCTTCCGCTCTTCATCATCATCGACTGATATATCGTCGTTGAAAGTATCTGCCTCGCTGCGATCGTCTTGGTAGAGATCGCCAATGTATCCCTGGTCTTGGCCATCAAGCCGCTGTGTATTATGTATCTGGGAAAGACCTTTGGATTGGAGTTCCCTTTCAGCTTGTTCCGCTTGGATTATCTGAAGGAAGAGATCAATGTATTGCAAAAAAATGTCAAAATACCTGATTTTCTCTGAAAAGCCGGTGCCAGCCAGGAAGAGCCTCGTATAATTTAGGCGCGAGGATATCAGCTACAAACTTTTTGCTGTATTTGACGAGTTTCTCATTCAAGATTTGCTGTCCGTCTCTGTTGAAATAGAGAAACATTTAGCACACACATGCACACTAAATGAGGTTGATTTACTGCGTTTCTTCGCTTTGCATATTGGAGTCGTTAGAAACTTTATCGTTTACATAGAGGAGATATTCAGCGATGCTCATCATGAGCAAATCTTCGAGCTTTGGAGGAAGATATTCTGCGATATTCCACGAGGAAAATATCCTTGCCTAATACGTTTTTTTTCGTAAGATAAAGAACGAAACGAGCATTTTTACTTCAGTTATTGACGGATCGTCAGGAATTCCTGAATAGTTATAGTTATCTTTATAAAAGAGGACTTTCCAATATTTCTGAGGGCTGAGATTGAGATTGGAGAACAGAGGGTAAGAAATAACGGTCTTCAAGATGAAATTCGAGTAGTTTTGAGCCTCATGGAGCGTCTGTTTTCCGGTGGAAATGGTGATTTTTTGGAGGTTCGCTGAGATGATTTTGGCTCCTAGGGTCTTGAGTTTTTGAAGTAAATAGCCGTAGATTTTCTTCATTAGTTTATTGAGCATTCTGTTCATCATAGGATCGAACAGTTTGGACTCTCCACTGCAAAGCCATCTTTACAAGTGTTCATTTAGACAACCATGAGAAGTTAATTCGCTTTACCTGTGGATGTTATCGAGAAGTTCATCGGCCCGTGGGTTGTTATTCCTCAGAATATCAAGCACCCAGCCGTCAATCATAACCTTGAGCAGTTTAAACGCTGTTTTGGTATAGCCGCTCTCATCCAAATGATCAAAGTCTTCTCGGAGAGTCCTATTTTACGTATATATTTAGACCCGGTGTTAGGGAAACAATTGCTACTTAGGATCAACAATCTTTGAGCTTTCTTTATCAATGTTCTTGAGCTCATCGCTCGCGCAGATGGTATTCAAAACCAAGAGACTCACGCTTATCTCGACACAGTAATCGAAATACAGCCCTGGGTTTGATATATCCGAGGAAATGAAATCCGTAGGGATCAGCTCTCGTGCATCGTCTTCTTTTCCGCCTCCGATTTCTGGTCTTCCGCGGTTCGAGTACCATGAGAGACAGTCAGCAGACTTGAGGATTCGAGAGTAAACGACGTCAGTAATGAAATTCAGCTTCTGGTCTTTGAGATTGCAGAGAGGAATGTGCGAATAGCGGCAGAAGTCGAGCAGCTCTTGGACTTGTTGGTCGAAATTCAAGTAACTATTGAGGTAGAGTGAGCTCGGTTTGATCGTAAATGGATGGTTACTTTTCGCATAGAGCTCTTAAACTCTTCACCTGCCAATCGATCGAAGAGAACTGAATGCCTGAGCTATCAACCGCGCCGAGAGGCAGCACTGGATACTCCGCTACGAGGCTTTTCATACCGTTGTATATCAGATGTTTGATCTCGTAACTGCTTTGGAGAATCACGAGGAACGGCTCTCTGGTTCTTTCTTTCACTCCAAGCAGCACCTTCTCTATCGATTTAAGCGCCTGGTCAGTGGTTGCGGTGTACTCCACCTATCATATTAGATTCTCATTAGCAAACCCATTGAATGTGAAGAGAGGCTACCTTGATTTTCAAAGACTCTGAAAGATCAACTCCTTGTTTCGTGCGCAAGATATCCTTGATAAACTTCTTGAAATTTTGCTTTAAGGCGTTGGGGTCGACTAAAAAGAAATGGAACTCGCGCATGGATTCATTGAAGACACCCCACACTGATTTATTTCTATTAGTAATAGTTAATGAGCTTTTGAGAGGGGCAGTGTGTCTTTACCTAATAGTGATGTGAGAAATGAGTATTTGATTCATATCGAAGCTATTGAGGTAAGAATTCTCGTGGTTGAACAAAGGCTGGAGATCCTCTGGGCTAAATATATAGTTTGCGTAACCTTGCTGTAGCAGCTCTTTGTTCCTGTTAACCTTGACGATGCAACCTCTCTCACAAATGAATTTGAAATCCAAAGGAATAGCTTTCTCATAGACTCCTTCGATGTTTGGGTTTGTTAAAAACATGTCGAAAGAGTTGAATTTCTTGATAAATTCTTCCTCTTTGAAGACTCTTTCGTAAAGGTAATGCACCTTTTTATCTATTTACATGCGAGAAATGCGTTAAATAACTCGGAGAAGACTGAGAGGATACCTCGAGGTAGTTTTTTCTTTACAAGTTTAAAGTCGTCAACTTTTTCTGAGACCAGACTGTTTATATATATCGTTCTTGGGATATTGACTTTCACGCTCACTATTTGCGAATTCTCGAGGTAAATCCAGAGTTTGTAAAGCCCTTTGGTTTCTGTTTCATAGACCTAAAGAAGAGATTGTGAAAAATCATCTAAAATGTTGCTTACTTGAATGATATGCCAGACGGAAGTGAGGATCTCCTCTTCTTTTGTCCTGAACATATTTCGGAGCTTCGACACCGACCCTTTCGCGCTTGAAATTCTGCTGCTTCTAGCATCTCGCTTGAGCATTTTTCGCTGCTCACTCCATTGCTGTTTCTGCGTCTTAAGCCATTGAGGGAATTGCGAAAGCATGTTGTATTCGTTTTTCATCTTGTGATATCCAACTCCCTGACTACTCATCACTTGGCTCGGGACTTTCTCAGGAGTGAACTTCTCCATGGTGATTTCGCCGAGAGTTTCCTGATTTGGGTGCGAGTTTTCGACCTCTGACTGTGCTTTAGCGACGCTGTTTTTGGTAGGGGTCTTGCTGAACACGTTGCCAAAACGCGTGATTTCTCTTTTTGTGCCTCCCCCAATGTCTTCAATGTCCATGAGAGCATTGTTCACCTTTCTCAAAGGCTTAGCGAACGCGTCAAGTCTTTGCTGAGTGCACTTGAGATCGTAATCTCTGACGACTTTCCTCAGCCACTCTGGGTAAGCGACGCTGGGAACAGGGTTCTTGATCTAGAAAGCAGAAATTAATGAGCTTGAATTTAGTGATAATAATATGGTTGGTTACCTTCTGGAACGCAGCTGGAATTGTAAGCATTTTTTGGATCGTATTACCAAGACGCTCGATGTAGTAGTCCCAATCGATGATAGAACGCATGTCAAAGTCTTGAAGGTCAGGTTCTTTGAGCCATTTCCTGAGGAATTTCTTCTTGATAGGCTCTTCGGCAGCGAAAACTGAGGTAGGAATAGCCCTTTCGTTTACGGGCGCTCCATCCGGTTTCTTCGAGATAATGAACAGACAATTCAAACCTTTGCCTGAACTGAGATCGTTTCCGAGGAACTCGCCGATTCTTTTCGCGGTTGTGATCGCAACACCTTTCTTCACATCGTATTCCTCGATGTTCTTGCTTAAGACTTTTGATTCTCCAATATACTCAACGAGCTCATCATCATCAAGCCCTTTTCCCTAGAGAATAAAGGTTAAAACTTCTTCTCATAATAAAAGCTCTGATTACTTTACGATGAAGGATCGTCAGCCATCGCTCTGCGATGATACCGCATTGATTGTAGCATTCTTCCAAGGTAGAACCTGCGAGATAATGTTGGAAGACCTAAAATATATTATTCGTAAGATGATATTTCTAGCATTGGATAATGCGTTACATCTTGCTGGAAAATCTTAATGATTTTAAGTTCACCACGTCTCTTCAGCTCGAAACCCTTGATTTCTTGAATAGATCCATTGTGATTGAAAACTGCATAGCGTTTTTTCAGGAGCTTTCCTTCCTCTCTGGCAGCAGGGATAATCATCGCGCGATAAGGACCATCGATTTCGAAGAAAATAGACATTTCTGTTCGAGTGTCGTACTTAAGCGTTTTAGGGTCAGCGAGGTCTTGATACTGGGTGTTTGCGTATTTTTCATGGATCAAAATGTTGAATATCGAGCAAGGGTATGAGAATCTAAGGTTTTTGCCTTGATTTGTTTTCAGTGTGAAGTCCTGTGGGAAGCCCTCAGGCAGCAAGCACCAGATACCATCAGTATCCAATTCCAGTGGTTTTCCAACTTTGTCGACCAGTCGCTTTGTATCAGAGATTACGTTGCTGCCAATATGTGTGACCATCGCAGCCATCTCCATGGAGTACCAACGAGCGCCTCTTCTCATGACGTAACCGTAGAACGAATTCAGAATGACCTTATGAGCGATCTATAAACGAAAAAAACACGGTCAGAGAAAGGAGTATTTAGAGCAGTTTACCTGCTGAGAGTCATAGAAGACCGTCATATCCTGGGCTTCTTGTGCTTGTATGAGATTGCCTTCCTTTGCATATTCCTCTGCTTTTCCTTTCCAGATTTTCACGAGATTTTTAAACACGTATCTTCTGTCTTTGAAAGCTCTAACGGACTCGACGTAAAATGGATTTTCTCTCATGCAGACAGTGTCTTCTCTGAGATCAACCTAAACAATATATATGTAAATTCCTTGGGAAGGTAAGAAATCCTTACTTTTGTCAGGCGGACCTTCTTGTATGTCTTCTGACTGTAGAGTTTTACTCTCTTGCGAATAAGATCTCTCGTAGCTTCGAGATTGTTCTCGAATTGGCTGCGGGTACCATCAGGTCTCTTTCCAAAAGCACCAAAAGCTCCGCCGCCTCCGCTTTGTTGTTGTTTTTGCCCTTGTTGTTGTCTACCCTGTTCGTACTGAGCTGGAGCGTCATGCATCTTCCTTGCTTGCTCATTTTCAACGTCAAGCTTGATTTGCTCGTACTCAGCTCTGCTGATAGGGTAGTACTCTCCTCTCCATTCCCATGACATGTTTCGCTTGCAGTTGCTTTCAGGAGTGTTGAACACGCAACCCGAGCATCTAGTAGCAGTTTGAATGAGGAACGAAGTCGATATAGGAGGGCTTTTTACATTTTATCATTGACGATTGCGACCGGCTGCAGTCTGTTGGTAAGAATGATATTTGGATACATAGCCAGGACGTCCAGATGGTAAATCAATGGCTTGCATTCGTAGACTGATGGAACAGTTGTGAATTTTTGAAGTTTGGCAGCTATTTCCGCTTTTACAGCCTCTTTATTTACGATATCCTCAATGTTGATGCCAAGTTCCACTTTGCAAACAAATTCTAGCAGCTAAGTAAAGAAGAGAAAGTTCAACGCTTTTTTCTTCGAAAATATTATTTACCCTGTCTAAATCATCAATAAGCTCTTGATAGGCCTTAGTATCAAGTCTAAATTTTTCAGGGAGATCTGAACGGTAAACTCCGGCGTGGATACACTCGACTTTTCCTCCGATATAAGTCTCGTTGTCAAGCAAATGTCCATTGTAGAACTTCTCAAACTCCTCTTTGCTCTTGTTCGGGAAGATAATGTTTCTCTTTACGGCTTCCGCCATCAGAAGCTATTTATTGTTAAAAAAATGAGCTCAGAGGTGACTAACTGATGGTTCTTACATTCTCGCACAATGTTCCCGAGCCTTTTCTCAGGACCTCGTCCGGATACATCGGAATGATCGTGCACAGAGCGAAAATAAAGTCATGGATATGCTTTTTGTAAAGGTAATATCTACATAGAAGAAATTAGAGAATTGATAGCTTCGTACACTAGAAATTACGTTGCAATAGCATCGGAAACTGAATATTCCGCGAGGACCTGAGGGTCGCTACGTGCCATTGGAAGCATGAGCTCAGGGTCCAATTCTACAGGATTATATCCGAGCTTGGCCTTTGTGACTGCCTTCAAACCGTGACTTCCTTGAGGAAGAAAGGCGTCTCTGACGACCCAATATAAGCAATCCATATGCGTGGCGAATCTTCCGTAATATTCCTCTTCGTGTTTCTCTATTCCAATGGCTTCATCTAAATTGAAGCCGTGGAAATTGGCTCTGGCTTCGATGAATGGCCAATCGAATTGATCGCCGTTGAAACTGACGAAGATAAACGGTTTTGTTTCCTTGATATGAGTGAAAAATCTATCCAACACGCTCCATTCATTAGGCTCGTTCATCACGGTCACTCGCCCTTCATACTCGGGTTTAGGTGTGTATTCAAAATCCTCTACGTCTTGCAAGACGATCTACAAAGATAAAAATAAATGCCAAGTTCTTCAAGGACAGATATTATTACCTCTCTATTGACGATCAAGAAAGCATCTCCATCAATGACATACGAAATCATCATAATGCAATCGATTTTCGCGTCTGGGAACTTGAGCGGAAGCTTTGTGGTTTCAATATCGAACGCTGAATGGGAGATTAGCTTCAAACAACTCAACAACAATTACCTAAGATCTTGAAATTAGGCTTCAAGGTCTTATTGGGGATCTTTTCCAACTTATCAATCATTCCGTCTTTGAAACTCACGTTGTACCAATATGAGACTCTGAGATCCAGATCGATGAGCACACGAGCATGATAAGGCACGTCGTATTCACGAATATCGAGGATAGCATCCATGTAGTCCTTGTAGCTGCTCTCAGTTTGGAAAATATCCTTTTGTTATACGGAGTCAAGGAAAAGAGGTCAAAGATAGTTGTCTTACGTTTAAATTAAATTCGTTTTGGGTCTTCTTCTTCTGATCAACTCTTTGTTTGATAATATTTCTCACTTGGATCAAGTCAGCCACAGTTCTGAAGCTGAGCTTGATATATTTTGCGAGCTTTCCAGACAAATGGTTTATCATATCCAGGTCGACCTTCTCAACGATCTCTATCTTTGAGATTCTTTTCTCGAATTTCTTCTCCAAGAAGCCTCCCATTTCACTATTTATTACAACGTAAAGTTAAGGAGGCGAATATTCGCAATCAGAGGTGTTACCCGAGGACTTCAGGTTTGCATAATATGTAGAAGTAGGGTTCGTAGAGAATGTATGATTGAAACCAATTTCCATTCTGCTCGACGAAGTACAGCGAAACGACGCTTCTTTCGATGAGGTCTTCGTCCTCGATCGACGAGCTTTTCAAGTTACTGAGGTATGCGACTCGTGGTGGACCGTCTCGAACGCTCTCCATGCCATATCTGAAAGATTTAGTTAAAATTGTTGACTTTGTGTGAGAGTACTGGATGTCGTTCTTGCTCCGGTTGACGAATTTTCGGTTGTTGTTTTTCTTGCCTTTGTCGTTGTTGAACCGATTCATTTTGCGCAATTTTTTTTTGTATAAGATTGATTTAAACCGGTTCGCGGGTCTATCAAATAAATGTATTTTTACGCGCCAAATCTTTTAAAAAATTACACGTGAAAATTTGCCTCAAATGAGCGCCTTTAATTTATCTTTTCTGATTCCTTGAATGAATAGCAACAAACGTCGGATCAAACAATCTCTAGCCATATTACTCAGTTTTCTAGATGAGAGGAAGAGATGCTTTCATAGAGACGTGGCTACTCCTATCAGATTTCAAATTCTCGAGGGTATCAGAAGCGAATTGAGGAGGTGTTGTCCCCTCTAGCAGCAAGTAAGAGGCTGGTTGTGATGTACCATTGCAGCTAACACTGTTTCAGAGTCTCTCAATATTAAATTGCTCTATCATAATAATGTGATGCGATACAAAATCAATGTTGCTAGATGTATTATTCTAAAGGATAATCTGATTTGACGACCATTAAGGTTATTCCCCTTGAACAACAGAAGAAATAAAGACTAATTTTCACAGTTATTTAAATGGAGCTTCAACTCTATTTGAAAGCAAGTAGTCCATATTTGGCAATTTATCTAGAATTTCCATGACTCTCTTGTTCGTCTCGTCGTCAATTTTAGATTTTTTCTCGAAACCAAATCCACGGCCTCCATCATTCTTCCCTTGTACAGGACTTACATCATCAGGCACTGTTTCTAACTGTTTGAATATGTCTTTTCTTGTAGGAGTAGTATCAAGCGAATCATCTTGCTTCACTCCGCTCTCAAAGCCCGAAAAGTTTTGATCTTTGGAAACACTGAAGATGTTGCTTGTACGACGGCCCATCCCTTTCTTATCGAACTGCTGATCTGATTGGCCAGGCGCTGTAAATGAAAGATCAGTTTTATCACTTTCCGATTCTTCCGGCTTCTGGCCAAAATCCCAGGGATTAGATTTCTGTCCTCGTTTCAGAATGCCCACTGAGAATTTTGAAGGGTCTTGGTTGGCGGCATAAGGGTTATCTTGGTCTGCTGGTTCTGCTTCCTCTTCTAAATGCACTCCCATGAGGTTATGTAGCCTATTATTAAGCATAAGCATCTGCAACAAAGAGAAAGGTAGTACTGTCTGCGGCTTTTGCTTCCCTTCCAGAATTGATTAAAATCTTTGAGAAGCGAGTGGAGGTTGTTTTTAACCTCAGGTTTGAGCTGCTCGCGATCAACGATCTTTTTCTTTCTCGAAATCGAATCGTTCAAAGCGACTGTTAGCTCTCTGTCAATATAGAGAGAATAGAGAGACGCGTTGTAAGAGAGCAATATCGTTTCGCCTCTGAGCGCAGATAAGGATGAGAAACAAAGTTGTGGATGAGGAAATACCTGGCTACTCTGTTCACTGACGCATGCTTGCGATTATCGTATTCTTCAAAATTAATTTTGTGATTTTTCACAGCGTTTATAGTTGGGAATGCGGTTTTATTGTTAGATTTAATTCCAAAGGCCTTAAGCCCGAGTTTCATGTGGTCTACAAGAGGACCCTCCCTTGATTAAATAATTAGTTGTGGCAAAAAATGTATCGATTTACTTGATGGTAGGTGGAATCGTTAGGTCAATTGCAAGCTCTTCATCATAGCCCATGTCTTCGTCTTCAGGAACCTTTGCGTCTTCAGGCTTTGGCTGAGCATCCTCGAATTCGAAGCCGTCGTCTTCGTCGTCAGAAGCTCGCTGCTTTTCTGGTTTATGTTGCGGTTTTTCGGCCACTGCAACTTCTTCAAACCCTTCAAAGTCGTCATCCTCATCGCCACTATCTATTAGGAAGTTTATTTAATTATTGCTATCAAGGCAGAGTTAATTTACTTTTCTTCTTTTGCTCAGTTTGCACCGGTGCATCATCCCATTCAAAACCTTCGTCGTCGTCGCCTTGTTGAGGCTCATGTTTCTTCTCTCCTTCTGCATCCTCTAAATGTATTGGCTTTTCATTGGTATCAGAATCACTGTCTCCTTGTTGACGTCCTTGTTGTTGTTGGCTTTGAGGTGCAGGTGCCTGATCAAAATCAAAGCCATCATCATCCTCTTCGACTTCAGCAGGTTTTTTATTTTCTGCTTGGTCACCTTCGTCTAATTGAATAGGATGCTCTCTTGAGTCTGAGTCATCAATATTTCTATTCTGAGCCAATTCCTCTTGGTTGCTGGTACCCTGAGGGTGAGTTTGTTGAGTATTGTCAATAGGGGCTTGGTCGAAATCAAATCCGTCATCTTCTTCCTCATCAGGATTTTTCTGCTGTTGTTGTGCCTGCTCTTGTGAGCTCACAGCGACGTTAGTTACAGGTTCAGCCTGTTCGAAATCGAACCCATCATCTTCTTCTTCCTCCGCTCTTTTGTTATTTTCTTCAATCTGGCCAGTTGCCTGATCTTGTAAATTCTCAGCAACACTAGTTACAGGTTCGGCCTGATCAAAATCAAATCCCTCGCTCTCTTTCCTCGCTTGGTCTTTCTGATCTTCAGTATGGTGGGTGACTTCTTGGGCTTTTATATCTTCAGGAATATTATTCGTTGGCTCAGCGTTTTCGAAATCGAATCTCTCGCTGTCTTTTCTGTTTTGGGTTCCTTGAGCTTCATCTTGATGATGGCTTTCAACCTGCTGAGTTTGGACTGGTAGGTTATTGACAGGCGCTTGATCGAAATCAAACCCGTCGTCTTCTTCTTGAGCTGAATTTTTCTGCTCTTCAGCCTGGCCAGTAACCTGTTCTTGTTGAGTCTGCTCTTGTGTGTTCTCAGCGACATGAGTTACATGTTCAACCTGGTCAAATTCGAATCCATCGCTTTCTTTCCTCGCTTGGTCTTTCTGCCCTTCAGCTTGATTAGCAGATTCTTGCTGAATTGGCTTTGCCTGATCGAAATCAAACCCTTCATCCTCCTGATCCTGGCCAGTTGCCGGCTGTTGTTGTGTCTGCTCTTGTGTGGTTATAGGGAGAGTAGATAGGGGCTCAGCATTGTCAAAATCAAATCCATCATCTTCTTCATGTGCTGATTTGTTTTGCTTTTCAGCCTGGCCAGTTACTTGTTCTTGTTGAGTCTGCTCTTGTGTGTTTTCAGCAACATGAGTTCCAGGTTCAGCCTGATCAAAATCAAATCCATCACTTTCTTTCCTCGCTTGGTCTTTATGCTCTTCAACTTGATCAGGTGCTTCTTGCTTAATTTCGTCTTTTGTCTCTTGAAGAGTTTCAGCAGGTTTTGCCTGATCAAAATCAAATCCATCATCTTCTTGATCCTGGCCAGTTGCTTGCTGTTGTTGTGTCTGCTCTTGTGTGTTTTCAGCGACATGAGTTACAGGTTCAGCCTGATCAAAATCAAATCCATCACTTTCTTTCCTCGCTTGGTCTTTATGCTC
>ENA-UOTZ01001928-UOTZ01001928.1-compost-metagenome-genome-assembly--contig:-NODE-1928-length-12219-cov-8.470351_pt1 | contig 12219 bp, 12 predicted proteins | sample MGYA00238144_ERZ746983 | MGnify/ENA primary metagenome ERZ746983 (study PRJEB28759, sample SAMN06268863) | compost metagenome | isolation source: single cell | place: USA: California, Emeryville, Joint...
CCTTCGCTAGTGATGATTTCAGGTGCTAAGCATTAACGAGAATAAGTCCTGTGATATATTTCGATGCGAGGTTACCTAAATATTCAGGGGTTCCTACAAAGGAGGTGGCAAGTGTGTCTTTCTTGAGGAATTTCGCCATTCCGAAGTCAGTGATATGGACAAACCCTTGGTCATCAAGCAAAATATTCTCAGGTTTCAAATCTCTGTAAATAATGTCCTTGGAGTGGAGATGTCCCAACGCCATGGCAACTGAGGCGACATAGAACTTCGCTCTGGCTTCGGTGAATCTCCTGGCGTTTCTGAGGTGCTGGAAGAGCTCGCCTCCCCTAGAGAAGAGAGTAGTTAGTTGTTGTTCACTCTCAAATTATATACTTCATAAACTCCATCACGAAGAAAATCTTCTCAGGCGTTTGGAAAGCGCATTCGAGTCCAACCAAGAACGGATGGTTAATCTACAAATATATCATTATTATTGCTGTGGAAATGGTATAATACTGATTCCAAGATCATTTTTTCAGTTTTTGTGTGCTCGATCTGGTCCTTATCAATCAATTCTTCCTTACGCAGCGACTTCATAGCAAAAATCTCCTTAGTGGCTTTTTTCTCAACGAGCATGACCTATTTTCCAGTATAAACACACAGAAAAGACCCTGACCGTTACTTTTCCGAAAGCGCCTCTTCCTAGCACCTTAAGCAGGTTGAAATCATCGATGGTGACGTTCTCATCTAAAAGAAGATCAAAACCTATCCTCATATGATGCTAATATACTCTCCTTTTTCTTAGAGAAGAGGGTTCGTGTTCTCGCTCTTTCCTGCTTCTTTGCCTCTTGCTCATCATCATTGTTTTTCTAAGCAAATGTTATCTTCCACACCGAACTATCTATATTTACTTTAAGACTATCAGCGTTGAAGTACACAGCTTTGTCCTTAGGGATCTTAGAAATTCCTTTTTTCTTATCGCTCTTTGTCGTTACATATTGAGAGAGGTTTGGATCTTCCTGCATTAATGTGTCAAGCTCCTCCTGAAACGCTCAAAAGCGGAATACCTTGAAATAGAAGGCCATGAGTTTGTCCTTGTTGGCGAGGTTGGCAGCTTGAGCGATGCATTCAAGTATTTTATCTCTCTTATCAACAGAGGAGTATCTATAATCGTATTCCTCTGGGATATGAACGACGAACTCATAGGAAGTCTTGCTCACGGTCAACGCAGCGATTTTCAGAATAGGTATCTTTCGCTTGATTGCTAACCATGGTCAGGCTTTGCGGATAAGAGGATTTAAGGATACTTGTTTTTGACAAATTGTAGAGTGCTTTAGTCGTGATCAATATTGCACGATCTTGTCTCTTCGCGCTCTCGTTGAACTTTTGGATGGCAGAGCTGAGCAGTATTTTTTCTATCACAGTCAGAAAACTTAAGTATGAGGACAGTATTAACTATTTACCATCAGGCTCTAAATTTTTCATGATGCTTTTCTCTTTGCCGAGGTTAAGTGTGTCACATGAGGCGTCGGACTTGTCCACCATTTTCTAATGGGTAGAGTTATTGACTGATAATGTTGGTTTTCTCACCTTCTGACCTGAGATATAACTTGTAATTTTTTTATTGAACTGTAATGCGAATCCCTTGCTATTCTGCTATAAAATATATTAACCTTTAAAATCGTGAGTTTAGCATAAATTTTTTGAGAATCTGTAGCCTGAAGTGCCAGAAATTCATTTCGAGAGGTTAGAGCACTCTAATAGAGAAGAGACAATAAAAACTGCGAGATAGATGAAGTTATTTCGAGTGAGATGAGCGTTATGAGGTTTCAGGTTATTATAGACCTACAAAGAATGAAAATTAGTGCGATACTTGGAGAAGCATAGAATACTAACTGTGAATATAAAATTTTCATTAGTATTAATGAGTCTGATGAGTCATAGGAAAGCAAAATTGAAAATAAAGTTGTAGAGAGCTTAAAACCTTCAATATTTCTAACATACCATCGAACAACCAAAAATCTCTTGGTGAGTGCAATGATTGACGCAACAAACAGTGTAAAGCCAATTTTTTTTTGTCACCAAATTTGATTATCACAACAAATATTTTTTCTATGAAAATTCGCAATTAAAAGCAGTCATTTAAATGAGAATAGTTTTTACAAGCTAATCAGTGTTGGGTTATATTGGAGTTGATGTTTTCTTCTTTGAAATTGATTGTATAACTCTGAAAAATGGCTTAATATTGACTTTTGAACGAACGTCTATTTGTTTTGGACATTTTTATTGCTCAAGAAATAAAATGCTCAACATAATTCAGTCTGGTACAAAACCTCGATATGTATGTTGTGTAAACGTTATATTTATATAAAGGGTCAACAATAATGCTTGGACAAATTGATGAAAATTCGAACTGAGCATTAAAAACAATATCGCCAAGGTTCTGTCCCTGATTTGTCGAGCAGAAATTAGATATTCATGTATTTCACATGAATTTGGCCCTAGTTAGTAGTGCTTCTAGAGGGTGGCGGCGGCGGTGTTCTTCTCGCCGAAAGGACCGGTGAGGTAAGCAGTTTCTCTGAAGAAGGTAACGAAAACAAGGGAAAGAATAGCAGAGAGCTTGATGAGGATGTTAAGGGAAGGTCCGCTGGTATCCTTCAATGGATCACCGACGGTATCACCGATAACAGCAGCTTCGTGTTCCTTAGAGCCCTTCTTCTTGACGACTCCATTGATTTCGAGTTTGCCTGATTCGATGTATTTCTTGGCGTTGTCCCAAGCACCACCAGTGTTGGCAGCGGAGATAGCCATTTGGACACCAGAAACAAGGGCACCTGGCAAGAGACCAGCGACGGCCTTAGGTCCCAAGAGGAATCCAGTAACAAGAGGAGTGAAAATGACCTATAAGAAAGCAGTGTAAGTTACGCCGTCATAACGAGAGAGTTGTTACCAAGCAGCCAGGGGCAATCATTTCAGAAAGAGCGGCATTGGTGGAGATAGTAATGCATCTATTGTAGTTTGGCAATTTGGTACCGTTTCTGATTCCTTCGTCTTTGAATTGTTCTCTGATTTCCTTGACCTATTGGAGCAGTTAGAGAATCTAGAAATAAGGATTTGAGTTATTTACCATTTCAAGAGCAGCCCATCCGACTGATTTCATGGTGAAAGCGGAGAAAGCATAAGGAAGCATAGCACCGACCAAGAGTCCAGCGAAAACAAGACCGTCAGTGACGCTGATATCAGCGCTGGTGAGGGTGATCCAGTCTGGGTGAGCAGTGTCTTCACGGGAAGCTCTGGTGATGAAGGCGCTGTAAAGAGCGAGGGAGACAAGAGCAGCAGAGCCGATGGCGAAGCCTTTTCCGATGGCAGCAGTGGTGTTACCAGCAGCGTCCAAAGCGTCGGTTCTGTTTCTAACTTCTTCTCCCAACTCGGACATTTCGGCGATACCACCAGCATTGTCAGAGATAGGGCCATAGGCATCGATAGCGAGACCAACGGCGAGGTTGGAAAGCATACCGAGAGCAGCAAGAGAAACACCGAAGAGACCGAGGAGCTTGTGAGAAACGTAAGAAGCAACTGCAAGGCAGAGGATTGGGATGATGGTGGAAAGGTATCCCAAAGCAAGACCGTAAATGATGTTGGTGGCGGCACCGGTTTCGCATGAAGCAGCGACGTCTCGGACTGGCTTGTAGGCGTTGGAGGTATAGTATTCGGTGAACCAACCAATGATGAATCCGGCGACCAATCCAGAAACAGAGCAAACGTAGGCTCTCCATGGTTCCATAGCGTAGGCAGCTCCGGTAAGGTTGTCAGTGAGGCTTGGTGCGGTTGTGCTTGGGAAGTTAAGGGTGATGGCGAAGGCAAGGTAGGTTCCACCGAGCAAGAGGACAGTGGAGATGATCAATTGCCATTTAAGGGTGTTTTCGATTTTTCCTGGCTCATCGACGGACATGAGGTCAGTGGCGAAGACAGAGGTGATCAAGCAGCAGATAATACCGATAGCGGAGAGAACTGGAGGGGCGAAGAGGTAGACTTGAGTGGCACCAGTGATTCCGTTGACGGTGTTAGCGAAAGTGGCATCAGAAAGCACGACGAGAGCGGCAGAGGAAGCTTCAGCGAAAGATCCGAAGAGATCGGCACCCATACCGGCAATATCACCAACATTGTCACCGACGTTGTCAGCAATGGTGGCTGGGTTTCTTGGAGAGTCTTCCTTGAGGTGCTCTTCGACTTTGCCGACGAGATCAGCACCGACATCAGCAGCTTTGGTGTAGATACCACCTCCGACTCTTCCGAAGAGAGCGACAGTGGATCCTCCGAGACCGTATCCGGCAATTTCGTCGAAAGCTTCTTGGAGACCTTCGAAAGCGTCAGCTTGGGAACTTTCAAGGGAAGGCTTGAAGCAGGCGATCAAGATGGTGAGGACCAAGAGAGCAAGGGAAGTGAGAACGAATCCCATGACACAGCCAGCTCTGAAGGCAACCTTGAAGGCAGGGGCGAGATTGTGTCTAGCCATGAAGGCGGTTCTGTAGTTGGATCTAACTGCCACAGACATTCCGATGTATCCGGAAAGGATGGAGGTGAAGGCTCCAGCAACGAAGCAGATAGCGGTCCATGGGCCTTTGAAGGAATCGCAGGCACCCTAAACGCAAATGATAAGTTAAGAGACCATAACATTTGATTTGATAGAAAATTCGAGAAATAGATGAGCAGGAAAGAGGAACGAAGGTGGTAGTAGATGCTTACCCAGACGACAATCACGAAGAAGATGAGGAAGATTCCGATGTACATGTATTCTCTGAATAAGAAAGCATTGGCACCCTAATTAGGTTTTTTATGAGAAAAATTTAAGGAAATGGAAATTTACTTCGGCGATTCTGTCTCCAATATAGAGCATTTGGTCGACTTGTTCCTTTTCCAACTCTTTCAAGTGTTCACCACCGTGCTCGTCTTTAACCATGGTGTATCCCTCAGGTTTAGAGGAGTATGGCTCGAGATGAACGGTTCTCACTCTGAGATAGTTGATGAGACCGTAGATAAGACCTACAGCACAGCAGCCGAGGATAATTCCGTATGCAGCTCCGACAGATAGCATTTGTATCTGAGTAATTGTATGAAAATTTTTTGTTATGTTTATATCTTTCAAATTCGGTTATATGTAGGTACTTTGGCATAGCCCACAAACGATCCCAAAAACGGATCTTATTGAGTTAATTCTAAATAGAAGCAAAAACTGCCTATTCGATTAACGGACAGCGGGTTTAATTAACTCAATTAGCAGTTAACCAACCATGGAAGTTCATCAAATGGCGATATCAACGGCTCCATTAACTCCAAATGCGGGAGACGCTTTATTGCAGTAAGCATATTTTCAAAACCTTCCTTCGAAAAAGCCAAAAAATACCAAAATAGTCCCTCAGCAACTAGAAATGTTGTAGGATAATGATCGAGCTCTCGATTAATTTAGTTCTATTAGAGAGATAAGAGACCGGAATTAATTATATATATATCAAATTCGAAGTTATGGTAGAGAAAAGCAATCTGCTACGAAGTAATGTTTCGTCAATGAATTGTTTATTGCGAATTTTGAATGAGAATGAGGGGATAATGTCGAGTAAAATGCAAAAATTCTGTTAGGGCAGAGGGGCGGAGTGGGCATTAAAAAATATAATAACGCGTTTTAAGTGAGGTCAGCATGGCGAAAGCATTGTGGAGTCGCGGTATTTTGCAAATAACAGTGCATATTAAATGCAATTTGGGAGAGTCTAATTAAGCTTTTTGAGCAACCGGCTAAATCAACGGTAAACGAAAAGAAGCTGCCGAAGAACAAAGAATCAGAGACTAGTATGAATAACTCAGAGGGAGTCGTTTTGCAGTGTCGTTTTTAAAAACTAAATTTCAGATGTTTTATCAGAGGTTATAAGCTTCGGGTCAATGGAATCTTTGATGTACCAGAAAACGAGTTGTTCATGGCAATTCCTGCCTTTTTTCCAAAATTCACTTCAAAAATAGCTGTGAGAGTCTCAAGCTTCTATTAGAGAGTCATTGTAAGGCGTTGGCAGCATGGAAAGGTGTCATCAGAATTAATCGAAAAGAGCCTGCTGTTGGCTAGAAGGCTATTTCTGCATGGTTTTTCTCGTGCGCTTTCTTGGGAGACACGGTTTGAACAGATTAGTGAGCTCTTTCTGCAAAAGCAAGGAAAAACAATAAATTTTGTGACAATTCAGAAAGTTCAAGCTTGTTTCAACGCCACTAAATGTCCATCATAATCAATGGATTATGTCGAGCTAACGCAGTTTCTAATCTACAATTTTTTTTGAGCAAGCCAGTAAATTCTCATGATAATGTCACATAAACCATTTGAAATGATTCTCGCATTATTCATGAATACATTACTTCCCTTCTCATATGAAATGTTTGTGTTAGCTATTAGAGCCTATTCGTTGCTGCTATTTGGAAACATACTATAGTTGAAGAACTTACAAATTTGAGGATCTAATTATTTCATTACATACAGAATAATAATACAACTTTTTTTCAATGAAAATTATATAAAAAGCAAAATTAAGATACAACTTTAAATACTATATCGATGAGAGCGATTTGTTATTTGAAATTTGCAGGGAAGCCAATTCTTTCACGGAAAAATTTTCAAAGGCCCAAGCTTAGATCTCGAAGCCAAGGGACTCGCAGCGGTTCTGCGGTGCGCTGGCTGACGCAATGAGGTTGTTGATGGACTTTTTGACATTTTAGAAGCATCTTGAGGATTTACTATAGTTGGAAATCTTTTCTTAGCCTCTCTCCAGAGTGTTATATCCTCTCTGATGAATTTATTATTTTCGAACACTCCTTTGAAATGGCACTTCCCTGGAAGGCAAAGTTCACCGATTCCATGCTGAATACCTTCTTTCCATTCACCTCGATAGTATGATCCATCTTTCCAACTGACTTCTCCGTAGCCATCGCGTATATCATTCAAAAAATACCCTTTGTACACATTGCCACTTGCCCATTTAAATTCACCAAATCCATTTTTGAGATCTTTCTTGAACTCTCCGACATATTCCTCCCCATTCAAACTTTTATAATAGCCTTGTCCATGTCGCATGCCATTGACGAATTGCCCTTTGTAAACGGAACCGTTTTTCCAGTAGTATTCTCCATATCCCCAAGGCCGACCTTTTGCGAAGGAGCCTTCAAACCAGTCTCCGTTCGCAAATTTCTCTTTGCCATGGCCGTGCTTGACGGAATCTTTAAATTCACCTTCATACTCGTCGCCTAATGCATTTTTCTATCATTTTCTAAAGAAAAATTCGTGTGCTTACCATTGCTCCAGACCTGATGGCCTTTGCCATGAGCTTTTCCCATCTTCCAATCACCTTTGTAAGATTCGCCGTTATTATTTTTCCAAACACCGAAGCCATGTTTAAATCCGTTCTCCCATTCACCCTCGTAACTCTCACCATGACTCCATTGGAAAATCCCCTTTCCATGCGGTTTTCCTTTTTCAAAACGCCCTTCATATTTATCTCCAGAAGCGTGGAATTGAATTCCCAAGCCTTCCTTCTGATCTTCATTCCAGTTTCCATCGTAAATGTTCCCATTGGAATAAAACATCACTCCTAGTTGCTATTAAAAGATCTGACTTCTCGATAAATCATTTACCATATCCATGTCTTTTGTTTATATCATCCCATTTTCCTATATAGAGTCCATTGTTATGCTCTATCGCCCTCAGAGTCTCAATTTCCTCTTGGAATATCTTCGAATCAGGGTTCTTTGGCTTGTACTCTGTCAACTTCTCTTTTATAATACGCGTCCATTCATCCTGAGGCACCTCGAGGTCTATCATTGGCTTCGAATCAGCCTTCTCTGCGACTTCTTTTTCGATAATAGAGGGATTAAGGTGTTCAGCAGGAAAGGCATCCGCTGTTCTGTCTAAGAGCTGAGGAAGTTTAACCTCTACGCTTAAGGTATTTAACAAGCCATAGTCCTCAGCCTGAGACACATTCATATACGTTTTCTTCAGAAACACCTTGTTAGTGTGATTGCTCTCGCTGATCGTGTTATGGCTGCTGTACAGCTGACTCTGCTCAAGAAAACTCATGCTTGCTTCCCTTCTCACTCTCAAAGCAGGCAATTTGTTTTCGTTTCTGCTAATATTCAATGGAAATGGCTTTGCCATGAGTTTGGCCATTGGAGTACTCCTAAAATACGAAAACATCATTGCAATAGAATTCATTCGGATTCTTTACTTCTTAACTTTAGGCGTTTTGTAGTCCTGTATATTAAACAATGAATGCAGAACCATTTTTTGTCGGCTGTCCAAGCTCATGTACCTCCGCGGCTCCGAGGGATGCTTTTGTGGGATAACTATACTCATTGTATTCAATAAAAATTTGTTCGCAAATTATCAGACTAAAATCAATTCGGAAAAAAAATAATAACCCACTAACTCTTCAGATATCCATGCAACTCAGGGAAAGCAAAGTTTTTCAATGATTTCTCAAATCACGCCTCGATCTAAAGAAGACCCAATGTGTTGAGCTAGCGATTTAAATTGTACCATCATAAAAAATATGCCTTGAAGAATACAGCATGAATCGAGGTTTTTCTAATAAATTTTATTGCGGTGCAATAAACAACTAATAAATTATATTCATTTACTAATAATTCTTTTGCAAGATATGCCGGCAGTACTCATTGTATCCTACTATATCCACATCTTCGGCCTGTTTTCAATAATATTTCAGCAATTAGCATCAAAGAAAGAAAAAAGGATATTGAATTTAGTTGGAATGCAGGACCGTTTTACCCTGAACACAGGTTTAGACCAAAACAATACATAATTCCTCACTTTTTTCATAGAAATACCAATAATAAAAATTAAGTTGACATAGCTCAGTCCAAAAAGTTAAGATATAATTCTTTAGCTGACTTAATTGAGGAATCTTATACTCTTATATGTGCATTATATCTTCTTTACATGTGCACTTTCTTCTCAACCTCAGGCTCCTCAGTGTTCTCCAAACCAGCTTCTGAGGCGGTACGCTTCTCGACGCTAGTCTTTGGAACCTCCTCAGTGGTGGCTGGCTGTTCAACGACAGTTTCGGTTGGTTCCACAGTTGTGGTCTCAACAGGCTTTTCCTCAACAACGGTCTCAACTGGCTTTTCTTCAGTCATGACCTCTTCAACTCTGGTTTCAGTCTTCTCCTCAACTGCTTCAGTGGTTGGTTGAACACTCTCGGTGGCTGGTTGCTCCTCTTGCATTTGAGTCTCTTCCTTTCTCTCAGCCTCAACTGGAGTCTCTTCGGTGGTTGGTTGGACAGTCTCGGTGGTTTCCTTAAGAGCAGATTCCTTGGTGGATTTCTTGCCGGTGGATTCCTTTGGGGCCTCTTCGGTTTCTCTTCTGACGGATTTCTTCTCAGAGAATTTCTCGTTTTCGAGGAGTTGGTTTTCGGATTGTTGGAAGACATCCTCCTTAGTGGTGGATTTCTTCTGGGAGGCTTTGGTGAGGGATTCCTTGCCAGCTTTGCTGGTGACGGATCTCTTTTCCTCAGTGAAGGTGTTGGTGTTGGTGACGTCGGTGAAGGCGACTGTTTGTACTTGCTCTTGTTCCATTGATGTGCCTGGAGGGAAGGATATTCGGTTTATTTGTATTTTTGAAAATTTATTTGATTAAACTGTTTGCCGGTGAGTTTAAATAGACGAATTAATTAAGCCGCGAAATTTGATTTTGAATTGAAATTTCCATATATCTTTAAAAATTGACATCAGAATCCTCCAATTATTGCTTAGTTACTAACTCAGTTCAGGCATGCAAGCGTTGTATTAGAAGTTGGAGCAAGAATGGTTATGTCCCGGTTTTATTTTCGAATTGATATGATGCGACTTGTTGATCGTGTTATACATTACTACAAAGACTTCGAACAATAAGGCAGTGCTGTTACTATAAGAAGCTTGAGACCAATGCGACTTCAATATTACAATACAGATCGAAAGAAGATAATAAAGGAGAATTATGCAAAATTTGTTCATTCTTAGTTGAAATGCAGTCGAATCATTGAATTTTCCTCCACAACAAACAGCTATTTCGTAAATTACAAATAATATAATGAACAATCAACAGCGTAGTTAATATCTTCCTTTGCGGGTCTTATTCTGTAAAGACTTATAAAAGCAAGTCCCAAGGTGTCTTTGTTCAAAACAAAAAGTTGAATAATTTGAATTTTTAAAAAAAACTAAAAAAAATAATTTCTCCAGAGGTTCCTCGATTCTTTTGCCTTTTAAGTAGAAAACAGTGCTATTTTGCTTATTAATTCGAACAATGCAACAAGTCTAACATTTTGCAATGGCAGATTTAGTGATATTCGAATAGCTTTCAACTTTCTTGAGTATCAATAGTCCTTAGAGCGTGAGATATCAAATTGTGACATGGAAATAAATGAAACAGACCTAATCCTCTCGAATGATATGCAGTTAATTTGTTAAACGCACCCTCGAATACCTCTAGGTTTTTTTTTCTCAAATTAGTACTACGGCGGTTTTCTTTGATTGCTGAATCTAATTTCAGAGGTGATTCAAATTTGCATAATATAATTAATCAGAGAAAAAATTACGATAAAAATTTTGAATTGCAAATTGGGCGCATTTCGCTTTTTTTTTTTGAACATAAGAAATCTTGTTTTAGTTGCGTTTAACAGAGATTTCCGGAATTTTTGAGTGAGGTTCTGCGCAAGCGCTGGTATCTTACCTTGAAGCAAAGTTATTGTCATTTACGAAGGATATATTTAGTTCATCGGTAAATCAGGTAATCATGCATGGCATAAATGGAGGAAAGTTAAACGAACAATTCATTATCATATCACCAAATAAAAAAATGAGAGTGAGAAACTGAATGATCAAACCAAAAGCAGCAAAGTTTCATTAAGATTAATACATAATAAATGTCATAAAGATACAAGTACTTAATATTCATAGAAAATGTTAATAACCAAGTCGTTACTTGAAAAACAAACCTTCAGCAGATTTCGTATTTATTTAAAATACATAAGCAACTAACCACTAGTATATTAAATAAGACAATGAATTGTTGGAAAAGAGAACCTGCAGAAAATACTAGAGTTTTGTAAAATACTTCACCAAGCTGCTAATTTCAATGGAAACACTCCAATTGACTATTTGCGATGAGGTTGCTAACTAAGTATGCATAGATCGACAAGAAAGAGTTTCCAGAAATTTCTTAATCCTCTCTTTCAGTTTGTGAGACTAGCTGAGAGAGGAAAAATGAGTATTTAACAATATGACAACTCAGCGAGGCTGAGTGATCAGTATGCAATATATCCACACGAAAACACTGATATTCACAAACTTGTAACATTTTTAACTATCTAGCCTAGTAAATTTTTCAACCCAAAATTCGGCTTGCATAATAGAAAATAAGCCATCTCGATCTGGAAGCGGACAAAAAGTGCAGTACTTCTATTACTTTGCATCGCATGTAATGGCTATGATTGTTGAGTAACATCAAAGGGAAATTGCTTGTTTCGACCATGTTTCTCCCAAATGCAAGTGCGGTGCTCCCACATACAAAAGATAAAGCTGTCCATCATTCCTGAATTTTGCTGCATCTTTCACTAATCAATCCACTTTATCTCAGCTAACCAGCAATCAAAAATATCTCACATTTCTGACGGAGCATAAGTGTCTTTCTTTCCAATAGAGATATAGAGTTAGAAAGTATACCACAAAAACGGACTCTGATGTAGAACAATAAACTCTTCCTCGCACAGGAGCAAGCCAATATAACCTCTTCAAAATAATTTAGAGAGATAGATCTCTACTCCAGTATTCTTCTCATCATCACAAGTGAGAGAACAAGCTTCTCTAGGCTCACAATCATGTAGTTTGATGAGCTACATCTCAATTCAATCAGACATTTACCTTTTCATATATACTCTCCTTAAGAAAGTCTTGTTAGTTTTAACCTCCTTTAATCACAGAAAATACCCTAATTCATCACCTGAAAATTTCAAAAAACTCTTTCCCCTCATGGGATATGAGCTGTTATGATGAGGTCTTTCATTGTCTCTACTTGCAATATCTCAGTTTTACTTACTTTCTTCTCTCACATCAAAGTCGATCATACTAATACATTAGGTATTTATAAAGTAAATAACAAACAACCAACACTCGCATTGCGAGACGCACATTAAAAATTTGCTTCAATTTGCACTACTT
>ENA-UOTZ01001931-UOTZ01001931.1-compost-metagenome-genome-assembly--contig:-NODE-1931-length-12198-cov-23.851167_pt1 | contig 12198 bp, 7 predicted proteins | sample MGYA00238144_ERZ746983 | MGnify/ENA primary metagenome ERZ746983 (study PRJEB28759, sample SAMN06268863) | compost metagenome | isolation source: single cell | place: USA: California, Emeryville, Joint...
ACTCAGTCTTTACTGGAGAAATTTCATCGGTTTTTTGGCCTGGTCGAACATTTCTCGTTGGACTATTCAAGTACTTTGGATATTTCTGTGAAATAACGGGACTCGATTTTCGATTTTCGCTCCTGCTGCGAGTAAGTACATATACAGAACCTTTGAGCACCATGAAGAAATGCTTGCCGATGTCCCCTGAAGTGATTACGCATTAGTAATAGTTAGAGGTGATTATATACCAGCGTGGAAAACAATCTCTCCTTTTTTGAAATGTTGATAACGTAGTTCCTTCAGCACTTCTTTTTTTGTTTCCTTCTCGAGATTTTGCTCAAATTCGCTGAAATAAGAGATTGCGAGAAGACAGCTGTTCAGGAAGTATAAATCATCGTCTGTACGCAATTGAGAATGTTTTTGTAGGATACTAATAGCTCTCTGTGAAATAATTGTGAATAATAGGGAATATTTTTAGGGAGTACTCACATTATAATGCTCAGGCTTTTTCAAAAAGTTGATTTGGTTCACGTTTAATGGGCTGGCTCCTGTGGACTCTTGGGAATTTTCTCTTCTTTCAAGGTTATCTGTGGGTGAGCTATCCATCTCGGTAGATTTGTGAAATAAAAATAAGTTTTATTTCGTGTGTCAAGAATGGTTCAAGAAACTTTTTGGAAACGGAAGTTTGAAAGAAAAAACTTTTTTTTTTCCTTCTTCTCTTCTTTTTTTCCCTTGCTAGTTGCCTGTTATTCCAAGCATAACGTCGGCTAGACAGATATTCCTGAGCTTTAAAGCCGTTATAATTGCCCTCTCGACAGTTCGAATGACAACTTGATAATCTAACAAAAAGAAAGAGATTGGAACAAAAAACACACAAAATCCCAAGATTTCAAATTAGTTATGGCTTTTTCTTCTGAAAGTTATTAAATTAATAAGCCCAATACACATTTTTCTTCGAGATTATATCTGTTGTTGGTTCTCCTATCACGTTCTCAGATCTTGTAAACAAATGAAAACATTTTTTTCCCCCCAAATACTGTCAATGAGGCAAGATTCGGTTGCCTTACTAATACAATGGCTATAACCTGCAGCCAAATTTTTCTTAGCATTCTGATACGTTTTTGAAACTACAAGCGAAAATTCTTGTTATGATAAGGCCTTCTAAATTGTACTAAGTGATACACAGCGAATTGTTTTACAAAGAGAGATGGAATTAGTTGAACACCATGAGGCCTGCATGGCTAAGATATTTTCAAACTACCACAGGCAGAGAATGCTGATTTCTAATTCAGTAATTGTATCTAAGATCGAAAAGAATTCAAACTTATCACCTTGCCAAAAACTTTAAAATGTAGAATATAGTTAGCGCTAATTTTTTTTACGACTAATGCATTAGCATTTTTCAGGTCAGCGACTCAAAACTTTTCTGACTCAGATTCCTTCCAAGCTCAACTAATAGTATCATAATTTTTACCGCTTCCGATATTATCAGAACTAAACATAATACGGTATCTAATTTTCCACTGACTCTGAATTGATTTTTTTTTATGGGGGTTAAATTGGTAAATCCAGTCAGTTCAAGTCATTATTAATCTTCTAACGATAACGTTAATTTCCGAAAACACAACAAAAATGACACTTCTCTTGAAAAGAATGCAAGAAATAACTGAGAAAGTCAACCATCTTCGGTAAAACACTGACTTCTGGCCCTTAATCACTCCTGCTCTTTCAGATTATCTCAAAACCTTGAGAGCGAATTCCAGAAAAACCTTCAAAATGCTACCAATGATGAACCTTGGTTTCCCTCCACAAAAACTCTCCAAGAGATCGCTGATTATTCTGCGAAGAAGTAATTGTTTCCACAGTTAATTGAGAATAAACTATTTTCGATTCATAGTAAAAAAATTTCTTTTGTGATGAAGACTATTTTGAATAATTTGCAATTCAAAGAGAAAAAGTGGCGAAAAATATTGAAGGTACTTCATCGTCGGCTGTTTTTTTAAACTAATATCATGCAATATCCTCAGAATTTGCAGCTGCTGGAATATTTACTCCGAAATAGTCCGGATCAATCGATGTCTGAAGCGAAATCGCTTCTTCCTACTATAGCATCTCTCAAAACTTTCACTTTGCCATCCGAAGAGGAACTTGACTTAACTCTAATTGTGCGAGAAAAGGCGAAGTTAATTGAGAAACTGATGGATGGATCTATTTTTTCAAGTAAATCGGGTTACTCAAGCTGAATTTTAAAGGATTTTTTAACAAAAGACAGCCATCTCATCGGAGATGTTCAACAAATTTGGGTGCCTCTAGCGGCTGATACATATAGAATTAATTCGAATCCTGCTCTCGAGATAGCAGGTTCACCTTTTCTCGAGCAAACGTATTGCTACAATTCAAGCAAATCAATGTGCCAACCTGAACCGTGTGAGAGCAAAAGCCAGTCAAAGGTGACTCAAAATCTAGGTTTTGATCTTGATGCTGTCAAAAATTATTTCGAGCTCGAAAGCAGATTCACAGAAGAACCTCGAAAGATAGAAAATGAGCAGCAAACTACGTCAACAGGCATGAATGAAGGTCCTGAGTTCAGCTTTGATAAATCTGGTTTGGTGAAAAAACTCGACGAGACTAATTCCACAGACATGGAAGAAAATATTCCAGAGGAAGAATACTCATCCTCTCAGAAAGAAGTGGGATTACTGAGAAATTCTGACCTCAATATCAAAAATTTCCAAAGCAAACTGAGTTCAAGGCCAACAAATTATGTGAAATTAGATGAAGATGAAGAAGACTATAGAATGATGCTTAATTAACAGCAGATTTTTTTTTTAGTTCTCTTGCTAATATGTATATTCAGAGTTTAAATAATATGTTTCAAATTAGTTTGATTGATTGGTTCAAGACAAAATATATATAAATCATCACCGATTTTCAGATAAATTTATAGAATCCCAGCAAATATTTACAACTATACACACTTTACAAGTATCAAGGTGCTTTTTGATTGGGGCAGCAAACCTTACTTCGGATTGATACCAGAATATTGAGCTGACTTTTGGTTGAAATTGAAATAAGAAATGCTTTAATCTATTGGAAAATTAAGATAGATAAATAAATATATGCGATATATCTCCGATTAAAATACAATTATGAACAACTTTTTTGTTTATCTGAAATTTTTGTTTTGGTTTTTGATATCTCTAATTTGCTGCCTTATCGCTAAAATTGAGGTATCTGATTCGAGCACAGAAGACTCATTAGTTTTTCCTGATTTTTTCAGAATTTGAGCGCTCACACTGCTAATTCCACTGCGATCGTTATCAAAAGTCGAATTTTTCCTGCTCACTAATTGCGAATTTGTTAATTCTTCATCTGTATCTGTCACCGGCTGTAAAAGTTGAATTCCTATTAGCATAAAATCTGATAAAGTGTTCTTACTTGCTGCTGATTCCATCTTCCAGTCTCTTCACTTCTCATCGTCCTTACCTAATAAAAATTTTGATTTCTCTTTCAACTTTAGAGTCAAATTACTGTATTAAAAAGTGAAGGGAAATTATCAATGATGTTCGCTCGGTTGGTAGCACTCGTGTTGTTATCCGTCTGGATTGATTCTCTTAACACGCTAGTTTGCAAAATATTACTCGTATCTTTTCCTTCGTCGAATTCCTTTTTATTTCTCAGCGTCTCTTGCCAGAGATTCGGTCCTGTATATTCTGAGGATTTTTCCAAATCATGTGGATTAGTGTCGCTTAGAGTTCTCTTCGAGTACGTCAGATCGTCTTTCAGATAAGCTGAATCTTTCAAAAAAGCGGAATGAGTGATGCTACTGACCGTATTTTGAGGCAGCATCTCAACATTTTCTTTCTCAGGATTGGTTTTCGGCTGCGTAGTATCTTTTTGAGGTGTGTTATCCTTTGATGAGTTGGCCTTACGACTGGAACTAAGGCTTGTAATCGAGCTTAAAGCCTCCGAGGTGGGATGATTTGGCTTCTTGAGGAGCTTCTTCTCCGAGGCGTTTGAATTTGCAGCTTTGCTCCCTGAATGTTTTTTACCAAAGAGTCTCTCTTTGATCTTTATAAGCTTTTCAGGCTTATCATGAAGTGAGCTGGATCCATCTTGGAGGGTACTTCGGCTCGAGGCATTTAGGGTGTTATTCTCACTCTTTCTTTCTTCTTGGTGTGCTACTTCTTCGTGATCAAGGAGGAGAATATTCGCTTGTTTCAGATTCTCTTGGTCCTGCAAATCACCTTTTCTAAATTCCGAAGATACCTTTTGACTGTTTCTGTTCAAGAAACTAGTTCGTAGTTTCGATTCTCTGATCTCGAGTTGACTAGGAGCGTGCTCGATGCTCGACATATCTGAGTATCTCATTGAGTTCTCATCAGCTTTTCGTTTCTCGATGATGCGTGGAGACTCGCTTTCTCGAATGATGGGAATTGGCGACGGACCACTCGACTCAAATTGAATTGCAAGTCCATCAGGATACTTTTTTTCGACTCCTTGAGTGCGGCCTTGGTGCTCATCATCTACCATTTCTTGATTTACATATTTCACGAAACTGTTGATCTCATCTCTGGAGGATGATCTCTGATGCTCCCCAGATCTTCTTCTTCCAATTTCATTGACTTTTAGAGAAAGCTTCGCATCTTGCACCTTTTGCTTCACAAGTACATCATGTGGCTTCCTGGTTTTGAGATCAACAGATTGAAGTGGGAAATCTTCTACTGGAGTTGCGACTTTTTTTGCGAGTGTTTGAGTGCCAATTTCGTCAGCTCTTGGGTTCTTAAGCATTATTGGAGATTCTTCTTGTTGACTCCTGTCATCCTCTTTTTTGGATGAAGAAAGCTGCTGAAGTCTCTGATTCAGTATTGACTTGATCTTTAAGATCTCACTCTCGGTCAGATTGTCAAAGTTAATGACCAAATTCTTCTCGTTTACAGCTACTTTAGGTGAAGCACTAGGTGAAGGATCATGAAGCTTCGCAGAGAGACGCTGGCTTGAGGAATTTTGCGAAGAATTATCTTCAACGGCTTCAAAGGTTGGCAGCCTTTGTCCAACCTGACTGACGTCCGGTCTCTGCTTGGTAACAAATCCCTCATGCAATGCAAAGGACGGCGTGATGTCCTTATTAGATTGCTTGCTTTTTACAGTATCATTCCCTTCGCCATTGTAAAGCACGTTCTCAAGAGTGGCGATTTTCTGGAGCTTAGGAGCTTTATCCTTCGTCGGCTCAAGGTCTACTTCTTGATAATCTTGAGACAAGCGTTCACTAGTTTGAGTTTCTCTAGTCACCTTGGCTTTTTGTTTCGCAGTTCGCTGATTCATCTGATCTGCATAAGGCATATCTGCAATTTCGCTATAGGAAGAGACCTGATCTCTCTCGGATTTGTCCCTTTTAGGTTGAGATTGAAAATATTTTTGCTCTGAATATTCATGAAGGTTCTTGACGCTGCTCGTATTTCTTCTATAATTTTCTGGCTCTTGTGGTTCTGGAGCTCTCTCGAACGTATCTCTATATTGATTGGATGATGTCGCGCTCTCTTTGTTTTTTTTATGGAGACTTCTGGAAGAAGGGGTAGCTTTATTCGAATTGATTGCTTTCGCCTTGCTGAGAGAAGCGGCAGTGTGTGAAGAATAAGCTGGACTTGACTGATAAGCAGTGCTCTCACTCTTTCTTGATGGATTGGGAGATTCTCTCCGGATCGTTCTCACCTGTGGTGATTGTGACCGAATGGAAGCAGATCGATTCGATGTCTGCGTTCGATTTGAATTATTTTTCTTTATTGATTTATCTTGATGCTTTCTTGTACTCGAATAATCTCTTCGCGTGCTTGGACTGGAAATATATTGCAATTTTTCAACACTATCGCGCCTTGATGATGATCTTTTGCGAGTATTTCCGGGAGATCTTGACTTTATTACTTTTATATTCTAGAATTATCATTTAGCTTTGCTCAATTAAACGCTTTTACTCTCAAACTAGCTTCAAGGGAAGCAATCTGTTTTTTTAATTTTCTAATTTCTTTCACGCTCTTCTCTCTATCTTTCAAAATGACTTCAATATCTTCAACATCCAATTTCTTCTGCTTTGATTTTAATTTTTTCTTATTGCCAGAATCTGTTATTCGATGAGCTTGCTCTTCGTTTTCTGGATTGTGCACATTTTTTGAACGAAGGTCCTTTGCCGACTGTCCTGCTGTCAAAAATCTCATTATTAATTCATTCTGCACAGCTCAGTATTTAATACGCTTGAAAGGAATATAATATCTTTGCTGGTCTGCAGCTTCCTCTTGTTCTTCTACTCGCTGAAACTCTGAAGCAACGGCTTCTGTTCCTCTTTCAACAGGGTAAAATACTCTCTCATAAGCTGCCTGCTCCTTCTTTGCCCTCTGGTCATAAAACTGTTCCTTACTTGCCTAGCCAATACTCTCAATCGCCAGGAAATAATGCTATAAAGTACTTCTAATTGTTTTAGATGATCTATTGTCGATTTCAGTTTCTCTTCCAACATCATCGACTCTTTTGTTTTTATTTCGTTCTCTTCCCGTAGTTTATATAGAGCTCGCTCATACTGTCCAATATAATCTTGCATCATATTTTGTAAACGCAACTTCTCTTCTTTTTGGGTCGCAATCAACTTCATGAGCTTTCCAATCCTTTCTTTGTCTTCATCACAAAGATCATGTAAGGTGGCTCTACGATACTCTTCCCGCATCTGTTGAGAATCATAGGATTTGAGTGAGTTAAAATCTCTGGCTCCTCGAAACTCATGGAGCGACTCCTGGGAATTGCTCCAATAATTTGCTGGCGCTGTGTTGTATGCCTGATTGTGAAGCTCGTTTTGAATTTCATTGTAGTTTTCAAAGTGTTTCGCTGTGTCTCTTTCTATTGATCCCTTCTCTCTGGATCGCATGCCATTCAACTTGGCGCTATCTCGTAACGCACCTTCTGTTTCTGCTCTTGTTGGGGTAACTATTTATGATGTTGAAACGTAAGTTCACATGGTTAAAGATCAAACAACTTGAGCGTTGAGACATATAGAAACGAGTCTTTGAATTCTGAGTGTCTCTGCCTCTTGAGCGATAATGATAATATTTTTCGACATCAATTTTCTGCAGCATTGTGTGAGATCGGCTGGAGTAATATGGATTAGATAAATTTCGCTGTTATCATTAAGTGTACCTGACATTCTCGTCTTTTTCCATTGCAGCGACAATAACTCTGTAAAATTTGATAAAATTTTTAAATCTTCTTTAACGAACTAAACAACACATCATTAATTCCATGACACGGTCAAATAATGAAAAACCTAACTTTGTATGTACTACGACTAAGAAAAGAGCTGAATGTTGCGTTATTTGCTTGTTAAAGACTGAATTTGATTGAAGTGTAGAAAAATGCTTAGGGACGAGAATCAATGCTCTTCCTAAGTCCAAAATAAAAAAGAAACAATTTTAATTAAGTGCTTGAATTTAATAATTCTTAACTCTTTAATAAGGATATTGTTAGTATCTAACATGGAAAAGAAGGCCCCTTTCGAAGTAAGCCTAAATTGCCTCCTTTGTTTAAATCTTGTCTATCAAGCTTTCAGTCCCTCGCTATAAAGAGCTTCTTGAAGGTGGGAAACCCACTACCTATTTCGTTATTACCATCCAAAAGAGAGCCGACGAAAAATGGGAAGTTGAACGCCGCTACAGAGAGTTTTCTGAACTCAATGACGTTCTCAAGAAGACCCACGCTAATCTTCCTTCATTGCCAGGAAAAACTCTATTTTCCCTGAAAGAACACACCGATCTTGAGAATCGCCGAAGCGGATTAGAGAAATATCTCAGAGTAGACCTTACTTCTCTCAATTTCTCACTGATTCCCACATTAGACAGTTATCACTAGACAAGATATTATTAACAATGAAGCTCTCAAGAGATTCTTACATGTAAAAAATCATTGTAATTATAATGCTAATCATCTTTTTATTAGTTGGACAACTATGCACCAGAAGCTACCGTTCATCCTCCAAAGGACGTCGGAGAGCTCGGTGGAATGGTTTACGGTGTTAGAGATTTTGCCTATGAGGCTGATAAAGGTTAGACATAAACGATATGATTGCAAACTGATTATTCTCTCGTGAAGGTCTCTTGCTTATGGCGACAAGTGATATGAGTATGACTTCCAGAGTGGATTCGTACTTGACAAATATGAAGATGCCTTGGGAGAAGGAGCAACAAAAAGGCGCTCTGGTCACTGTCGGCACAGTTGAGTGTTACGTCCAACAAGACCTTTCTACTTACAAGTTTGAAAAACTCTGGACCAAAACTTTCCAAACTCAGGTATTGGATAGTTTGTCCTCTCTCAGTCAACGATGTTCTGCAAAATAGGTCATTTGCTTATATTGGGATAGCCCAAGCTCTCTCCTTGCTGTCGGGTAATACTCGCTCGTCGATTTATCACTATAATATTTTAATTTTAGACAAGATGATGGAACTGTGACTATCCTTAAGGTCCTTGCTGATATCAACTATATCAAATATGATGAAGTATAGACTTCTTCTAATACAATAGAAATCGAAAATTAACAAAAATTAGGTTGCAACCAATAAAGTCCACGAGAAAAGAGTCATGGGAATTTATCTCGATTCCACATCCGGACTTTGCTACAGCGTTTCCGAAGATAAAAAATTCAAGGTCTACGATTACGCGAAAAATGACATTATCTCAGGTAAATATATAGATTTGAGAAACACCTAATTAATCTATTTTCTAGAGCTTTCTCCAAGCAGCACCGCGATCACTAATTTATTCGTTCATGTTGAGACAAAGAGAGCCTTCTTCACAAACAGAGCCGGCCAATCCTTCATCTACGACCTCACCACAGTTCGAAACGCTTGATTACCACTCGTATTAAAAACTTTTTGTTAGACTGTGCCAAAACACATTTTTACGATTCAAAACCATGCAAAAGGAGACATTAGAGGCCTTGACTTCGATTTCAAAACGAATTACCTCTTTACTGCCAACATGGATGACGGTGTCATCGCTATTTTCGACATCGGAAAGCCTGGCAAAGAAAGATATGCTTCCAGTCGCGCAATGCTGAACGGAAAGCCAAAAGTCCGAACATGCAGATGGGCAACCTCAAGACAAGAGCTTATCTCAGGAAATCAAGATGGTACTGTCACTTTCTGGGATGCAAGACAAGCTGAGCCAATCTGTAAAACTATTTTATCTTGTCGAACGAACTCAATTCGTTTGAAATAGACGTGATGCATGCTCACCAGGATGCTATTACCCAAATGTTTTGGCTTGATAAGGCTCAAACTCTTATGACAGCATCAAAGGATAAGAAGATCAAGGTGAGTATTGATGAAAAAAACATGTTATTCATGTGAACTTTACTTAGTTCTGGAGACTCCCTGACGAATGGAGAGACAAGAGCGTTGTTGAAAAGGAAGAGCGTGAATACATTATACAGAAGCAAACTGAAAGTATGATGAAATTTAAGAAGCAGCAAGAAAAAGCCCAAGAAGATTCTGATGAAGATGATCTTGCTGGCTGGCAAAATTAAAGCTGCTGGTTCGCTATGAGAATATATATTATTATACATAAAGCTACATAATCAATATGTGAGTGGTGGCTTTGTAATATTTTATGGCGTTTCCTTCTAATAAAACTGTTGAGCCAAAAAGAGATAAAGGATGAAAAATTGCAGAGTTTTCAATAGGAAGAGATTAAAATGGTTAGATTTTACTGCTCGATATAGTGGATATGGTGGAAGGAAGCTTTGCTGAGCATTAGATTTCGAACTAAAGGGTTTAAAATAGATAGAAGGAATAAATAGGAGAAAGGAGAACAACCTCATATTATATTGGAAGCTTCTATATATAACCAAAATTTTGATGATTATAGATAGCAATTGAATGAATCGGTTTTCGCATGGTTCAAGTTTAAAAAGTGTAGTAAAAAAATTCCCTAATATAAATAAATCCATGAATGAAAAGTGATCAGCAATTAAATTGATGTGTAATCAATAGTTAATTCGTGGGTCATGAAAATAGCAAGGAAAAAAAAAAAGAGAAATAAATATATAGTCCTAGCATTGATCAAATAATTTCGGTTTAGTTCATCAATACCCAAAGAGAAGTTCTCCTTCGAAATGATGAACATTCCGAGTTGATAAAAAGGAATTAATTTCAAAAATGCTTGCGATTCGGCTGAGTAAAAAGACTGTTATTATTCTGCACGACTTCTTGGCTCAACCGAACACACATATTTCGAACGCTTTCTGTTAATTCAGTCAAGAGCATTATTTTACTGAGCCTTAAGCTTTTAGTTCTTTTCCTATCGATTTTCTTTGGTTTGTAAGCTAGCGGGCCTAACAATCAAAATGTCAGAGGTTCCATTGAAAATGACTTGAAATTACTACCTGTGAGGTGATCTAAGATGAGATTTCGAGTGCTTCCTGGCACATTATTGCCTCTCTTATAAAATTCTAACTGTGGCGAGGCATCTGAAACACTCTTCACTCTTGCTTTGTGAGAAATTCTGGCCACTGATTGCATATTCCCTGACTTTTCCGAGCCGGGTAGTTCGGTGTGGATGCTCTTTGGCCTACGAGAAATGCGCCTACTTTCAGCAGAATATTTTAAGGCCGGTTGCTCATTTTCGCTGAATTCAGCTCGTTGACAAGCCGATAGACTTTTTTCCAAAGAGTTGGGGGAATCATTGCGAGGCTTGTTTTGCTTTGGATTCTCATTGTCTGCAGAAGCGTGTATGCATTTATCTTCCTGCTGAGCTCTATCAGGACTAATGCTTGTTGATTCTTGCCTCAGCTCAGTTAAGTTTTTTAATTTTGGTAGATCAATTAAAGTAATACTGCTCGAAGTATCCGCTTTAGAGATTGCTACAGCACCATTATATTCGTTTCCTATTGACTCGTCAATACTCGACCGAATTTTTTGTCCTTTCAAGCTGTCGCAAAGTTTATTATGGATCAAATTTTGAATTTTCTCAAGAATTTGCATTTTGACTCTAATTTTGTCTTCGAAGTTTCCTCTTTGGCTGAGAAGCTTCTTCTCATGCTCACTTTGAATCCCCAATTCAGAATTTTGGTAATCGGGAGAACTTTGTCGTTCCTGAATTTTTATTCGATAATTCAAGAGTTCTTCTTTCATTTGGTTGAAGTCAACCGCTGGGGTTGTACTAAACTTTAAAGAGTTGCAGACTTTCTCAGAGAGTTCTAGGATCGTCGACAATACTAATGATAGCAGCTGAGAATCATCTCTTTTATTTGAGGTTTGATGCCACCCTCTTGAATTACCTCCCGAGGCATCATTGATAGCTGCTATATGTTCAATGTTTTCATCTGGAACTGCATGGTTGCAGAGTCTGGAAAATGAGATCCGCAATGGCTGCTGACTTTCCCGATTTCTAAAAGAAAACTCTTTGGAAATGGTAAGATCATCTCCATGATTTGCTGCTCTGGTGCCCTTAAGAGACGAGATGTCTGCTCCACAGGATTCAGAAGTCAACTCATTTATCGTAAATCCATCAGTGCCGGCCAGTGTTTTGTCGATATCTTCTTCCGACTTTTCGGGTATGTGTTCTCCCGTTTTGGAAGTTTCAATGAATCGGGGAGAATTTACATTCTCAACACGCCGATCAGACTTGAGGGATTTCTCCTGTTCGTCCGCAGGCGCTACTTTATTTGAGGGTGAGCCATTTTTCGAATAATGCTCATTGCTGATAACGGCGGTTGTGTTCCCAAGCTCTTGAAGCAAGCTTTTCAGTTTTTCCTTAGTGTTAGGCGCTCTCTCTAGAATTTTCAGTATAGCATGTTTTGTTGTAACTGGAAGCCTGAGCCCAGCGACTGCCTTCTCTAGAGCAGTCTGGTACGCTTCATTTTCGTTGATCTCGATGAATTCTTCAATTTCGGAGCGTTTCACACCACACACTTCGAGAATTGCCAACCCAAGGTTATATATTTCCTCTGTATCTCCACTTTTCGAAGCGCCATCACATTCCGGCAGCGAATCAAAACTACCCACATAATCGACAAAAGGAATCTTACTTGCCCAATCTCCTACAGTGAATCCATCCTTCTCGCTCACCTTGTAGATGTTCTTCAGACTTATATCCACATGACTAATTTTCATCTTTTGTGTAAGATAGTCTACATCTCTGAGCACATCTCTCATCATCCGCTCAATATCCACAGGATTT
>ENA-UOTZ01001932-UOTZ01001932.1-compost-metagenome-genome-assembly--contig:-NODE-1932-length-12194-cov-9.007510_pt1 | contig 12194 bp, 5 predicted proteins | sample MGYA00238144_ERZ746983 | MGnify/ENA primary metagenome ERZ746983 (study PRJEB28759, sample SAMN06268863) | compost metagenome | isolation source: single cell | place: USA: California, Emeryville, Joint...
TTGCGTATTTCCCCAGTATCCTGCAGGACAAGGATTGATACACTGTGAGCTATGACGAAAGGTCCCTGAGAAGCAGGAGGTACAAGAGCTGCTTGTTCCCGCTGAGCAAGTCTTACAGCTGTATGGACTAACTCCACTACTATAACAAGGGAGGCAAAGTCGAGGACTTGTGTTTCCCCAGAATCCGTCCGGGCAAGGATTCCGACAAACACCTCCAGTGTATGGATAAAGGAAGGTGGGGGAGCTACATTCAGTGCAATCGTTTTCTGTTGATCCACTGCAATCATAACAGGAAGAATGACAAGCTAAAAAAGAAAGTGTAAATAGAATGGAAATTTAAATAAAAATTACGTGAACAGACTCTTCCTGTTGGGTTGTTCCAGTAATATGCACCGCAGTCTGTAACGCAAGTGCTACCACTGAGATAATAGCCACTACTGCAAGAGGTGCATTGTGAAATCAAATTTCCATAGCAAGCTGAACATCCTGTTGCGCAGTAAGGCCAAACCGTTATCTTGAGGTTAGTAAATCCCCAGGATTCGTCAGTTGAACCTTGATCAAGCGAACTCCAGAAATACAAAACAAGAGTTGATGATGTATGAGAGATTGGCCCTACGGTCACAGTACTAACATAGTCATAGGTAGAGACGCCGCAATATTGGGCCATAGTTCCGGGTTTAGATTGAGACCATTTAATATCCCAGTCCACATAGAAATACAAGTATTCTCCATCCCAAGAGTCAATCCAATAAGCGTCGAACTCGATACTCACTTGATAATGAGTTGTGGTGATATCATAATATTTGTATGTCCCCCAACCTGAGCCAAAGCACCCATACCCACCCATGATGGTTTGCCCATTGCAAGTACTATAGCAAGAAGAGGTCCAACCTGAATATATTGAATCAGATATGACATACTGACCTAGCAAATCGATAAGTTTTATTCACTTTAAAGGAGTTACTTTTGCAGCATATGATAAGTATCGAAAGGACAAGCCATGAGCTGGCTTTCATTTTTTTCATAGGAAAATTATTACTTTTTTTTTCAACAGCTGTTGATTTTTCGTTAATTATAAGTATTCGAAGAGGAATTTAATATCTCTCTCTTTTTTTTCACGAAAATTAAAGAGAAATAAGAAATTTCCATTGCTATGGCTTTATTTCTTCACTCGCTCCATAGGTTGACCCTAAAGTCACCTTTCGAGCCTTAAACCTTTGAAATTTTGAAGCACCTTCCTTGCCGGGTGTGGGATTATTGGTTATGAAGTAATGATTCCATCTCGAGGTTCTGCAAAACTTGAGTCTGTTAATTTTTAAAATCCTAAATAAGTTCAGTGCGTTATTCTTCTTTCGAACTTCAAAATCACGTAAATTTCACGCAACGAATTCCATTCCGAAAATCATCACTTTGGCGGCTTTTATGCGGAAATCCCAACCTTTCTAATAGTAAGAAATGAGCATTTCTCGTTAACAGCTTCAGCAGCTCATAATTTTTGGTTGACTCATCACTCTGCGCTGAGACCCTTGGAGAATTGTCTACAAGGAATTTTTTTCTCATAACAAAGGTCCTTCTTTTAGGAGGTTAGTTTGGGCGCAAAGTTTCCGACTCAAGACTATCTCGAATTAATTCCGATTCGGGATTAATTAATTTCCTTAATAAAATTAATATGTTGAGAAACCTCGAAAGATAAACAGCAAAAATGTTGTGTATAAATTGCGCTCTTGAGGAGTCATACCGCTTTCTCTTCGAGACTCTTTAAATAAAAGAATGATATGCAAAATGTACTACATTTAACGAGAATGTTGGGAGAATATTCATCATATTTGGAATTCTTATGCTTTTTTTTTGCTACGATAAATAATGAATAGTATGATTATGGTAATTTTCTTTGTTGGTAAGATGAGTTATGGGCTTTTGATGAAGTTTAGACATTTATGAAGCATTTTTAGAAAATGTATATATTATCCTCTTCTTTGGGGCGTTAATGGACGCCGAGTGGAAAATTGACTTAATCAGACGATTTTAGTAAGAAGATGGTCATATTATTATCATACTAAAGGAACGAGGTACTTTAAATCTAAAGAACGCTCTTGAGGTATATTCATTTATCAAAGAACATTAATTAAATTTAATTTGTGATTCTCATATCTCTTTAGAAGGTATTCAAAAAAGAAGAACCAGTGCGTAGCAACTTCTTAATACCTGCGTTTAATTACAGCATTCTTTTTCTGATTACGACTCGATTTCGATTGAATGAGGCCATGGGCAAAGAAATCAGGGTCCCTGACCCATCACCATTGAAACTTGGAGATGGCAGCTTTCGACTTGGCTTCTTGCTAGTTTTCCTCAAAATTGTTCCATAACTTGTCTCGCATCGTCTGTCTTATTCAAAACTTGGCTTGTTACGTCTTCCTGCATTTTCAGTGTCAATAGGAGTGAGTTTGCGAGCAACCTAAAAGTTTCTTGGAAGAAACGAAAAAATTTTGGCGAAAACAGATTCCTTTAAGAAGACAAGAAAAGTGCGAATTTTTCACTTTGAAATCTTTCGTCATATCTTCTTCTTCCATCCTTTTACCCGGAAGATATCTTGAATTTTAACTTCGGATTTATTCACATGGTATTTTTTTTTTGGAATCTATCAACACGCGGGGATCGTGGCTATTCCGCGTTTGGTCTTGTAATTCGCTTTGAAAGTGAAAGCTTGAAGAATCGATTCCTTGGTAAAATGCACAGAAGCTAACTTAATTTGAAATCGAATTCACTAACAATACTAAAACAGGATTTAGTCGAAAGGAAATCGATAGTTGATTAAAATTCCTTGAGAAATTGATATTTAGAATGGCTTGCAAATTGCTGACTATGCAGGCATATATTTATGGAGTCCTCATCTACCCTGGTTAGCAATTTAGAAATAGCTGTTTTTCATCAATCAGCAAAGCAAAGCCAACTCTGAATGCTCATTTCTCCCGAAACTGATTCTTCGAGCCTCCATTTATTCTTGCTTTTCTGATTTTTGTTCAAATTTGATAGGAAACATTTGTCATATCACCTTGCATTAAATTTAAGTTAGCTATCTCTCTTGTAAATATACTCTTTGTAGTTCCAATTTTCAAACTGTAATTTTCACGGTGGCTCTGAAAGGAGAAAAGTCCGATTAAGAGGTCCATGATACATATGAGCCCATTTTTTATATAAACTTTTATCTTTCTTAACTTTCTCAATTTTGATTGAAATCTTCATAGAAATGTTAATATAAACAGCTTTTTGCTGTGCTGTCTATCTACTAGCAAGGAGGGAAGCTCCTGGTTCTGAATGGGGCAAGATAGAGTACCATTTTAGCTTTGGAATTCTTACCGTATTGAATTTCTTTTTCTTTGTATTTTGGAGGGAGCAAAATACAAGGATTCTGCATCCGAAGTAGAAGAAAACATCCAAAATGCAGAACAACAAAAAAACGGTTAGGAGTTTGTCGTCTTGAAAGAAAAAATTAAATTCCTGAACTCTTTCATTTTATCGAAATTTATCAAAATCCAAAATGTATGTCAGCGTTCAAATCTACCTTCGAAATCTTATAAAGAAAGACAACAATGCTAATGTAAATCAAGGATTCATAATTAATAGACATTCAAGATGAATATTTCACGTCTATATCCAATCTCGTTAATTACTAGCCGAGAGCCAATTATACATAAATTTTGAAATTTCTCTGAAACAAAGGTTTATCTGTGAGGCTATGGGTTATATTTTTGTAATTTTAGAATGAAGAGTATGTATGTATATCAATAATGATTATTTTGCGCTTTAATGAATAGGTAATCATTGTAGAAATAAAGGTTAAAGAGAAAAAATATTCATTGTGTATTCTTTTCTCAATGAATCTAGTAGAAGCAAGCACAATTTGCAACAAATAGGTGGCTTGCCTTACTAAAAAGATGAATGATAATTATTTTTTAAAGGCCTTGATAAATCTCTCGAGAGGAAATTCCTTTTTGGGCAAATGCGTTGTTTCCTCTTGCTTTTTAGGGTCGGCTCTTTCTGAGAGAGATGGGTTCGGATCAGAAGGGTCAATGAGAATTGTCCCATTAGTTTCATCATGAAGTAAATTATCCTTAGTTTCGCTGCTTGGTTTTCGAATTTCGTCATTCAATCCTTGTATTGAAGAAGGCTCCTGGGATGTTTTCAATTTTGTAATCTCCAATGATTCTTTCTGTGATCTTTTCCAGATATCTTTGCCGATAGAATACTCGAGGAAGGCTTTTAATTTGCTATAAAGAGGAGTACCGACCCGTTTGATAACGAAAACCGTTTCTATGACTTGATATATCAAAGTGAGTAAAGTCACAGCTGTTATCAACCCAATTATCGCCCATCCGATATTCATTTTTTTCTGTAAATCTATGCTCACATTCATATACTCATAGACCGAATGGACAAGAAATAGTGATGGAATCGTAGCATTCAACCCTTCGCAGACTTTAATGATGATATCTTTAATCCATCGGTCGAAGAACCTAAATTTAAGTACTCCCAGGAAGAAGGCAATATTAGTGGCTAAAGCCGTGCAACATTGGATAAGAGGATAGTTCGAGAGAGTAGAAATGAAAGTCACCAACAGCAGGCTTCTCAAACAAGAGACCAGAGCCCAATATTTGTTTTTGGACTTAGGGTCAGGATCTTTTGTAGGATCTTCTTGATTTGCAAGGATCTGAGCATTTCTGCAGAGGTTTGGATGGGAATATTTAGGGCTTTTAATTCTGGTGTAGAAATAGAGGGCGAGAGTCAAACTTGCTGCTGTGATTGTCACTATTAGAGAAACTGTAGTTGAGAAAATATTGTAAGGAGCAATTGGATCCACTAAGAAGTGAAGCTCCAAGCAGAAAGAGAGCACCATCGGAACAAATGAAGAGAGGAACACTGTAATGATGAGATTCCATTGAATAAAGGTTTTAACTACATTGAACATCTTGAGATATTTTTCTTTGACTCCTGCATTCTTTAGCACCATTGCAGTAATTGTAAGAATTGGAGTAGTTGCAACAAGTGTAAGAAGGAGAGACAACTTGCTTCCAAAGTTTTTGAGGAAAAGATAGCTGATTCGGTAGAGATAGAATTTATTATCTCCTTGGATCCTTGTATCGGAATTCCAGTATTTCGAATCTGATGACGAGAAATAATTAGGATAGAGATGGCCTTCACTGTTGAATGAGAAAAAGCTCTGGAAGAAGAGAACAGCATTGGAGCCATAATCCACGTTTAGGTATTGGTACAAGCCAAGAAGTCCCATATATGTGAAAGCAATTGGAGCACCCATCGTAGTAGCTCCTGAGAGAACAACAGTAACCATTGAGAGAACGTATGCTGACTGTCCAGCAAATTGCACGAACATTGACATCGATTGTGTTTTATTTTTGCCTTCGAATTCTCCGAGTAGACACTCAGAGTCATATTTGTCTGTGTAATAGCAATCATCTTGAGAGTTTGAGCTTGTGCAATATTCACATCCTGGGTAACAAGTTCTGCATTGTTTGGTTGTCGAGTTGTAGAAATATCCACTTCCACAAGGACATGCATTTCCACATGTTCCATTTTCTGCAAAGTAGAACAATCCATTTGCACAGCTTGTGCACTGAGTATACATTGGTCCTGTGCATGTGAGACAGCCGAAGTAATTAGAGTCGGTTTGATAACATGGTTGACATGACAACGAGTTAGTATCATAATAGGTGCCTCCAGGACAGCTGCTGAGACAAGTGCTATTTTGAGGATAATAGTAGGTTTGCGAAGGACAGGTTAGGCAGTTCGTTGGTTTCCAGCCATTACAGGTTGCACAAGATTTCTCAATAGAATCACCATGTGAAGGAGTTTGATAGCAATTGCCACACCAATTAATATCTGTTCTGGGATAAGTTCCTGCTGGACAACTGCTAAGACAGCTAGAAGTCGATGGAAGTAAATATTCACCAGAGTTACAAGATAGGCAGTTGGTTGAGAGAGCTCCTAAACAAGTTCGGCAGGTCCGAGGAGTAGATGTTGAAGAGACAGCTTGGAAACATTGCTTGCATTGTTGGGTCGAAGTATCAGCATAGTAACCATCAGAACAAGGATTGATACAAGTACTAGTGAGTGGATCCCAGTAAAAGCCGCTCAGACAAGTCACACATTGATTGTTGTTTGGTCCTGTGCAGGTCGCACATGTGCTCGGAACACTTGAAGCAGAACTACTTTGGAAACAGAGTTCGCATGATAGGGTGAGAGTATCTGGATACCATCCACCTGGACATCCTCCTAAGCAGGTGTTGTTGTTGGTGTAGAGGTAGGTTCCACTATTGCAGCTCGTGCATTGGTTGTTGTTTCCTCCTGAGCAAGTCTTACAAGTTTTCATTATAGCTGAGGATGATGTCGTGCTGAAGCAAGGCTTACACGTTTTTGATCCTGAATCTCCCCAATAACCATCCGGGCAGGTCTGGACACAGGTACCAGTGGTAGAATCCCAGAAGTAAGGTGAATTACATGTCAGACAGTCATTGGCAGTGCCAGCTGTGCAAGTAGCACAAGTGAATACTGTAGGGTATGCTGCATCGTATTGATAACAGATTTTACAGGTTCGTGTCGGTAGATAACTCCACCATCCATCTGGACAAGTGTACAGGCAAGTTTGATCTTCTTGATAGAGGAATGTGCCTGGCAAACAAGAAGTGCAGTCTCGAGATGTAGTTCCAGTGCATGTGTAACAGGATTGGTTTGTGGTCCATGAATAAGGAGCCTCGTAACATTTCTCACATTTATTTGTGGTCGGATTAGCATAATATCCTATTGGACATGTATTCACACATTTTCCAGTTGTTGAATCCAAATATTGGAAATTGCCACAAGATAAACAGTTATTCGAGTAAGGCCCATTACAAGTGAGGCAAGTTCCGTCAGGTGAAGAAGGAGGATTATTTTGATAGCATTGCACACATAAGTTATTTGGATTGGAGAGTCCATTGGCATAGTAGCCAGGAGGGCAAGTTGAGAGACATGTTTTGTCGACGCTAAAATAATAAGTGCCTGTTGGACAAGTGAGACAGCTGGTGGCGCTGGGTCCGAAACATGTTGCACATTCCTTTCGAACTGGATCGCCACTTGGATTGCTGTAGCAGGGCTGGCATTTCCATGTCGTAGTATCTCCCCAGTATCCGTCTGGGCATACACCCCTACATTCTCCATGAGTATTTGGGTAGAGATAAGAATTTGCAGTGCATGAGAGACAATGGCTTGATCCTGTGTTATCGCAACTGCGGCAACTGAAGGGACTCGTGCTGCTTACCCAGCAAAGCTTGCAAGTTTTTGACGATGCATAGTATCCAATAGGACAAGAAGAAAGACACTGTCCAGAGTAAAGGTATCCAGAATTACAGGAGAGACATTCATTACTCGCTGGTCCGGTGCATGTTGCGCAAGCGCTGTTGCACGGCTCACAAACATTTGTTTGCGTATTTCCCCAGTATCCTGCAGGACAAGGATTGATACACTGTGAGCTATGACGAAAGGTCCCTGAGAAGCAGGTAAGGCAAGAGCTGCTTGTTCCTCCGTTACAAGTCTTGCAGCTGTATGGGCTAATTCCATTGCTGTAGCAAGGAAGACATTGTCGAGGGGGACCTGTGCTCCCCCAGAACCCGTCTGGACAAGGATACCGACAGTCACCTCCATTATATGGATAAAGGAAAGCGGGAGAACTACATGACTTGCAATCATTATACGCCCCTGATGAGCATGTTGTACAGGTGTAGTACGTAGTAGATCCCGATACCATTGGCCCGCTCCAACAAGGTTCGCATTTTCGTGAAGAAGTATCTCCCCAGTAACCGTCCGGACAAGGTGTTCGGCAATAACCTCCAGTCCTGGGATACAGGAAAGCGGGGGAACTGCATGAAGTACAATCATCAGAGCCACCATCTGAGCAAGTCTTACAAGAATAGTATGTAGGTCCACTTGCTGTGTAGCATTGATAACAATAATACCAATAATAAACATAACGGTAGTAACCCTCCGGACATGTCCCTAAGCATTGTCCATAATAATAGTAGCCTCCCGAGCATGAAGTACAACTCGTGCTGCTAGATCCACTACAATCATAACAGGAAGAATGACAAGCTAAAAAAGAAAGTGTAAATAGAATGGAAATTTAAATAAAAGTTACGTGAACAGACTCTTCCTGTTGGGTTGTTCCAGTAATATGCACCGCAGTCTGTAACGCAAGTGTTACCACTGAGATAATAGCCACTGTTGCAAGAGGTGCATTGTGAAATCAAATTTCCATAGCAAGCTGAGCATGCCGTATCGCATGGCCAAATTGTTATCAATATGTCCCTGAATCCAAAAGATTCGTCGGTTGAACCTTGATCAAGCGTGCTTGTAAATCTCAAAGTGATGCTTGATGATGTATGGGAGAATGCGCTCGTGGACACACCAGCGTAATAATCCTCGTAATAAGATGCATGGATACCACAAAGATAACCCATCGATCCGGGTTTAGCTTGTGAAAATCTTTGGGTCCCGTCCACATACAACTGCAATAATTCTTCTGAATCCCAAGAGTCAATCCAATAAGCTACGAACCAGACACTCACTTGATAATGGGCTTGAGTGATAGCATAAGTTTTTTGCGTCGATGCGCCCGCACCAAAACACTCATACCCGCCAATAATGTAATACCCATTGCAGTAGTATGTGCATGAATTGCTCCATCCTGTAAGTGACGAATCAGATATATAATCCACACCTAGCAAATCGATAAGTTTTATTCACTCTAAAGAAGTTACTTTTGCAGCATATGATAAGTATCGAAAGGACAAGCCATGAGCTGACTTTCATTATTTTCATAGGAAAATTATTAAATTTTTTTTCAACAGCTGTTGATTTTTCGTTAATTATACGCATGAAAACGCGAATTTGGGATCTCTTTTTTTTTCCTCATAAAGTTGGGAAAAAGAGGTACTGAGTAGCTGTTGGCTCTCATTACCTCGCTCGTTCCTCATATTGGCCCGAAAGTCATCTTTCGAGCCTTACACCCTTTTGAATTTTGAAGTGCCCTGCGTGGGTGTATGATTATTGGTTATGAATTACTACTTCATCTCATGGGTGTTTAAGTCTATTAATTATTTAAATCCTCAATAAATTCAATCAGTTTGTTTTTTCTTTTCGAATTTCAAAATATCTTTGATTTCATTCAACGAATTCCATTCCGCTAAGCGCCAGAGCTTCTGTCGCTTTAATGCAGAATTCTCAACTTTTCTGATATCGCAGTTATTAGAAAAAATTGATTGTCCAGAGCAAGGATTTTTGTAGCTTAAACTCTGAACGATTTTAGACGCCTCTAATTTCGATGCAGTAATAAGAAATGCGTGTTTGCCTAATCTCTTTATTCTGAAGTCCTTGAAGAATTGTTTTTAAGGAAAGTAAAAAAAAAAAAGAGCAAATCCTTCGATTAGGAGGTGATGTTCGTGCAAAGTTTCTGACTAAATACTTTCGAATTAATTTGAATTCGGAATAAATAAATTGTCCTAATAAAAATTTGATACGGTGAGAACCTCAAAAAAAAAAATCGATAAAAATACCATGGATAGATTGCTCTCTGCAAGATAAACAAAGAATCATACCGCTTTTTCGTCGAGACTCTTAAAATAACTAATAATATGCGAAAAGTACTACATTCAATGATCATCTTGAGAACATCATATTTGAATTTCTGAACATTTTTCTCGACGAATACCTTGTACGTGATATGATTCGGGTCAAGTACTCTAATGATAAGTTGAATTATGTGTTTTTTGACAAAATTGGACACTCTGCGGAGAATTTTAGAGTGATCGTACCCTCCGCTTATAGAAGCTAAAGAGAGCGAGCGCAAATTAGGCTTAATAACATGGCAATTCGTAAATAGATCGTCATTTTATTCTCCTACCGGATTGAGGTAATTTCAATCTTAAGGAATTTTCTGAGGTATATTCGAAGCGCATCTTTTTTTTTAATTACGGCTCGATTTCGGTGGAATGAGGCCATATTCGAAGAAATCAGGAATTTAAGCCATCACCGGTGATGCCTGAAGATGGTAGTTTGTCAGATTGGATTTTCTTGTTGGTTTTCTTCGAATTTGTACTATATCTTTTCTCAGTTCGTCTCTGCTCTTCAAAATCCTGCTTGGTCATTTCTTCTTGCAGTTTTAGTGACGATTGAAGTGAGAATTTATTTATCCATCAATCGAACAAAACGTTTCGATATCATGAACACCGAAAAATAGATAGGCAATAAAATATTCCTTTGAGAAGCCGAAAGAAGTGCGAATTTTCCACTTTGAAAACTTTCGTCACCCGCTGGTTTCGTTCTGTTCCTCCTTTCCATCCTGTTACTCGGAAGATATGTTGGGTTTTAATTTCTGATTTATTCGAGGTTCAAGTCTTAAATTTGCATGTTTTTTTTTCTTCATTTGAGAATCAAACTCGCTTTCAAAAATTTTGTCAGAATGGTAGAGTGCTCAGAAGCTAATGTAATTAAACTGAATTTTGGCTAACCTTTATAAAAGCGGAATTAGACGTAGGAAACCGATATTTGTACCAAATCCCTTGAGAAATTTGGAGATTTCAAGCATTACTCGTATATTTGAACTAAGTTTACCTCACAAATTGAAACCAGACAGGCAGGATATACATATGGAGTCCGCATCGGTTTCGCTTCGAATAACTTAGAAATCGCAATTATCAATCGATTAGCAAAGCAAAGTCAGCCAAAAACTTTCAGCTCTATCGAATACCTTCATTCAATCTGATTTTTATTCGGAATCTTTTTTCATACAACCTCCCAATAAATTTAAATTAACTATCTTTTTTGGGTTTTCACTTAGATTATTCAGCCCACTCGTTCTATTTCAAAAATCCTCTTACTTTCACACAGTTCTGAAAGGAGAAGTCAGATTGAGAGATCCTTCATGTTTCTGAGTTCATTTCTACTTAAATTTCTATCTTTCCTCGCTTCCTCAATTTTGAACAAAACCTGATAGGAATAATGGGTTAACCTGTTTTGTCCTGCTTTGTCTATCTGCTATTGGCATGGAGGGACGTTTCAGTCTTGATGCAATAAGATCGAGTCTTATTTTCTCTTTTGGAAATCGTGTCGCGATTAGACTTCCTTTGATTTGCATTCTTTATTTTCGCGCCGTGATTAGTAATTTGCCTTTCGAAATAACAATTGAATTCCTGAACTTTCATTTTATCGAAATTTATCCAAGATTCAACAGATATATATCCAAATTTACCTTGCAAAATCTTATAAAGAAGACAACGATTCTCATATCAAATTGAAGATTCATTGAAAATTCAAGATGAATATCTCACGCTAGACAACCATGTTTTACTCTGAACACCCTCTTGTAATTTTAGTTGGAATGAATATCTAAATATTGTTAATTATGAGCAGATAGTCCCATAATATCTCATAAATTTTCAATTCTCTGAAAACAACAGGGTCAGATATGCGAAAGCGAGTTAAACTTATTTCATTTTAGAATTAAGAGGCATGTATGTATATCAATAAAGATCATTTTGCCACTTAGAAATAAAAGGTTAAAGAGAGAGAGGGAAAAATCCATTGAGTACTTTTTTCTCAATGAATCTAGCTTACGCAAACACGATTTGCAAAAAATAGGCGGCTTGACTTACTGAAAAGATGAATGCTAACTATTTTTTTATTGAGTTGCTAAAAGCCTGGAGAGGAGACCGTTTTTTTAAACTTATTATCTTCTCATGTTTCTTGGAAAGATCGATTCTCGTCGAAATCGGTGGACTCACGTCAGAAGGATCATGTAGGATCCTTCCATTAGTTTCATCATTAAGCAAATTTATGCTTGAATTGGCTCTTGGTATTTTGATTTCTTCATTTGCTTCCTGTTTTGAAGTTGGGACTTGAGGCGTTTTCAATTTGGTCAGCTCAAGTGGTTCTTTTCGTGGTCTTTTCCAGATGTCCTTACCAATAGAATATTCAAGGAAGGCTTTTAATTTGTGATAAAGAGGAATGCCAACCATTTTGATAACGTACAGTGTTTCTATGATTTGATAGACTAAAGCTAGCACGGTCACAGCGGTTATCAAGGCGATTATAGCCCATCCGATATTCAGCTTCTTCTGGGAATCTAAGCTCACACCCATATACTCATA
>ENA-UOTZ01001933-UOTZ01001933.1-compost-metagenome-genome-assembly--contig:-NODE-1933-length-12194-cov-8.132293_pt1 | contig 12194 bp, 10 predicted proteins | sample MGYA00238144_ERZ746983 | MGnify/ENA primary metagenome ERZ746983 (study PRJEB28759, sample SAMN06268863) | compost metagenome | isolation source: single cell | place: USA: California, Emeryville, Joint...
CATTGGTGAGTCCGGTGTTCGCATCTAAAAACCGAAATCTTGGCTTGTCGTTTTTCACTCCGAAAGGCATGCTCACGAACCGCAACGAGGACCACTTCGCTGAAGAACACGTTCCTTTCTTCTCTTCCGCGAAGCGAACCCAAGGCGGTCTTCAAGGGCAAACGGAGAATAATGAAAACACTGAAGATGATAAGAATTCAGAATTTGAGTCAAATAAGCATCATGCTGTGAAACAGGAGATGGAACCGGAGTTCCCTGTGTGGAAGTCAGAAAGCAAGAATTTCAGCAAAGGATTGAATCTCGATCTCGATCTTATCAATGACTCATATTTTGAATTCCGCAAGTGAGAATGAGGATTTCTCGCAAACAACTGTGATTATTTTTTGAACGTTTGTGATTGTTCGGTCAAATGCCACGACTAATGAGATTAACTTGATCGAATGATGACGGATGTTAATATGATCTCTAATCGATATTTCACTTCAACTCTTTAATATACATCGATATACATGTTTAGTACTTCCGTAAAAATTTGATAAGCATGGAATTTTCAATAAGAATTTTGACCTGCATTATATTTCTGGAATACGTAACGCAATTCATTAACTTTCTTTTGAAGGAAAACAGCTCAGAATATTATAGAAAAGGTGTTATTAAATCGATTTAAGCTTGAGCAAAGGCCTGTTTTTCCTTGTCTATGTTCCTATATGATAGAGGAAGGACGGGGTATAAGAATGAAGGCAGTTTTTTTGAATATTGTCTTTAGTTGGCATAAGTACTTATCATATCTCTAAGTAGAGCTGAGTAGTACAAAGAGAGAATGATAGATCTACTATGACAGCAGGCAATTAATAAGAGTGATATAGTTTTCACTTCGTTTAACTTGTTATTAGTGGGTGCTCAATGCAAGTAACTTGTTTTCCAGTTTGATGTTCCTTGCATAATCGATTTTAATACAGTGCTTGTGTTAATAATTAAGAAAGCGATAGTAAAACTATAAGTTAGAGGGAATTACAATCAATTATTATAAAACTACAAATTTCTCTGCTCTAATGATTGCCTTCATTGATTCTCTTGAAATTTCTAATAGAAAGTATAGATAGTACTCTTTACGCAGTATACGTCTTTTGATTTAAAGGACAAAATCTTTTTCGATTACACCGAAACATGCTATTGTTTTCAAAATTCAAAACCGATTTACAAACAAAGCAGAATTACCACTACTAAAAAGGAAAGGCAAATAATACCTTGCTACCTTAGAACCAGCTATATATGAGTGTTAACAATTACAAATTTGAATTTTCCACAGTTAATGAATAATAAACTCAGATCGAATTATCTTTTAAATATCAAATTATAAAAGCTTCTAAATCAAGCAGTATATATATTCAAAGAATAGTGATGAATATTACAATTTCTCGAGAAAAATTCCTTCCTTTGCGCCTACCTACTATGAGACTTCCCAGTTTGAGAAAAAGGCCCGGTTGTAACCCCTCTAGATATCCAAAACGGTCAATGAACTTGCAACATACCGTGAAGAAATTTTTCGGATTAATGAAATAAATTAGTTCAAAAATAAATAAAACTCAGTTGAGAGAGCACACCATGGAACCATCCACCCAGGATTTTCAGGCCAACAAATCCCCTAGCAACACTTCTGATGCGAGTCCAGTGAAAAAAATCAAGCCCAAAATCATCAAGGCTCCAATCAGCAAAAACTTGCAAGTAGAATCATCCGGTCTCTATTTCATGCTCCACGAATACTTCACATACATATACGAGTCTCCAAAAGAGCTCAACATCAAGCAGGAGGAACTGAAATCTGTCGCTCGTCTCCTGGCGCGGAATATCATGGAAAGGATCTCCGAGGATCAACTTGGAAGACTCAAAGATAAGGTCGAGGTCATAAAATTCCTCTGCAAAGACTTTTGGACTTACTTATTCGGGAAGATTGTTGATAAACTCCAGACCGACAGCAAAGGAACGTATCGTATCATTGAGAACGAGTTCAAATTCTTGAAGCGACTCCCCTCGAGTACTGATAAAGCGAAGGAATATATCTCGCTGTGTGGCAAATTTTTCTCTGAATTGCTCAAAGGTGCACTTCTCACTTTCAGTATAGAGAGCGAAGTGAGTCTTGATACAGTGAATTACCAAGAGTATAGTTTTACAGTCAAAATAAAGTGATTGAATGAGTTATTGTGATGTAATTTTTGCATAGGCTTAAAAGCTTCAATGGCAAATATATCTAATGAATCTCTTTGGAAAAAAACTTAAAATAACTAGAAATTAGCTTTATTGAGGCGAGAGCTCTTAGAAAGAGGAAAAGTGAAGGTTAGAAACAAACGAATTTTGTTGCGAGGAAATTATTCTCAAATAATTTTCATAGAATGAATATGCAAGCAATACAATAACAAGCGACACCCATGCCCATGAGTAACATTGAGATCTTTCCTCAAAAGATATTCTATCAGTTTAATATTGAAATACTTTCTTTTTCTTTTCAATGGTAATCTATCGAGGATTTATCGCGTAAAAATTCTCTCACATGAAAAGACACGTAAAGCTGCGATTTAAGAATATTGTATTCAATCCTAGTCTCATTCCGTGAAATTAAAAGCTCGAAATTTAATCGCTTATGTATCTATCTATTCTTAATAGCAACTAATCAATTTCTGTTAGATTCATCTGGAATATCTTCCTCAATTTGCTGTGGTTTCTCTTGCTTTACCTCGGCTTGCTCCTCTCGTTGCTCATTTTGAACCTCCTTTGTTTCCTCTTGTGGCTTAGCTTCTTCCACTTTCTCTTGTGAAGGAGCATCTCCTTCAGTTTTCAGAGGTTGACTAGAATTCACCTCACCTGATTTCTGTTTAGATAGACTTTTTTTGGTTGAGGTCGTGCGCTCGGTGTGCTTCCTATCAGACTTCAAGCCGTCGTTGAACGAAATGTTTTTATTGGTTGATGGAGTTTGTGCGTGAAGTCCAATCTTGCCGTTGCTGGTTGGAGTTATCATATGCTTTGGGCTCAAGATCACTAACAACGCCAAAAACATAAGCAAATGGACATTTTCATTGTAAACCTGAATCGTAATGCTTGGTGAATTTGTTTTCAATAGTCATGCTCGTCTAAACAACCGAATAATTCAGAAATCACGTCGAAAGTATTCTCTTACATCGAAATTAGGCTTCTCTTGTTGGATTGGCGGCAGCTTCCCTGGGCTAATGTAGAATGCATCATATCTTCCGTTCAATGAGAAATTGTTACTTTCGAGGAGAATAGAGGTTCAGTTTTTGAATCTGTCTCATTAATCTATTATGCTTCTCGAATTCCTTATCCAACTTCTTTCGATCGAAAAGAGGTCGCCTTGAGGGAGCAGATTTATTGCTTCATTATGAGAATAAGTGTTTATACTGGGACGTCAACCGACGGGCAAAATCAGCATTTTCTTGGGAAATTCTCTCTTGCTCCTTCTTGCGGTAGCTTAGATGAAGGATTTTACCAATTTTTGGCTCGGATTTCGAGGGAAGCAGCTGAGGCTGTCATTGGTTAGCGCGATTTAAATAGTATTTTGAATTACATTTGAGGTCTTCGAGATCAGAACCAGCCTATCGAGGAGAATTTGGTTCTCGCGGTCGATTTGGTTCAACTTTTCTAAAGAAAATCAATAATGCAAATTGATAGGTAAATTTCAAGGGTTTTTCCTACCATTGTTTTGGAATCTCAGGTTGTGCAGTTTAGTGTTATGCATTCTTTCCAAGCTTTCATCGCTTTTGTACTCTTTGGTGAGATCAAGGTGCTTAATGTCCTCAAGTTTCTTTTGATGTCGTTTATAAGTGCTAGAGTAGGTATGAAAGCGGTTAGGGGTCAGCTGGGAGAGTGACAGGTTACAGTTCTTTCATCTTGATCTGGTAGGCATCCTTGAGGATGTAGCGAGGGCCCATTTGAGGATTCATTTCCAGAAAACTGTTTTACTTGTATATAAGCGATTATTTTAATATCAAATACCATAACTCTTATGATTAAGGGATGAGAATTTTATGATTATGCGATGAGAATTCGTTTCTCGATGGATTAGAACGCTAAGGTAACAATGCTATTTAATTATAGTCGGGAGCATAGACGAATAGTAAGTTTGAGTCATTGAACTTTGTATAAAAAATAAGGAATATTTTTGTCTAATAATGCGATTGGAATTGTTGCAACATTTAATGAATGAGGTGTGATCAATGATGCGTTCATATCTTGTTTTTTTGTTGGTCGATCTTGAGATTTCAGGAGGAGAAGGACATAATTTCTTTGTTGTGGATGGCTACTGATTTATAATGGCCTGAATGAAAGAGAGAACAAATTGTATCTGACATTAAATTCGTAATAAATAAATCAGAGAAAAATATTCGGAATGGAAAAGAGAAATTTACTGAAATGCATATTGCTGCTGAGAAAATAACTGGATTGGTTGGAACGGCGGTCGAACAACTTATTCAGAGAAAAAAAAGTAAGAAAGAAAGTGCACAAGGTTCTTTTAATGAATATACAAGGAAATATAAAATCATCCAGAGATTCAATCAATTTTAAATCCGTAGTGATCATTAGAAGTATAAATTTCGAATAATAAGGGTTTTACATTGAAAGGTCACCGCTGTTCTTTTAATTTTTTCAAAATCGTTTCTTGAGGTATGTAAATCGACAGGAGTAGAGACCGATAAAATAAAGAATATGCTGTTTGTTGACGCAAATCAGAAGCTAAAGATAAACAAGAAAAATAGGATTGCATGCTTATTCATCGCCTTAGAATGAGGAGACTGAACGTGATAAGTTTTATATTTAGATTAAATTTGACTCTCAGTAGTGCCTTGTAAACAGAGTGGATAGTTTATCACATTTACAGTAAATTATTAAACTCGTTCATCCTCACAATGCTTTTCTCTCCTACCCACCAAGAGCCTCAATCCCCAACAAAGTCACGATTGCTTGGATCGAAACCAACCGCACTTAGCGATTTCAAAATCACTCGACAACAGAAAGATGTCAAAGAGCAATCTCCTCGGAAAGAGCCTGAAAAATATGTTCCTGAATTACGCGAGCTCCAACCTGCGCTCTCTGAGCAATTCAATCTCCTGAGGTACCTCAAAGACATGGATGAGAAAGTCGACAACGCTTTCGAACTACACGAAATGCGCATCCAAGCGCGCTATAACCGCATCCTACAAATGACAAATGATCTGAAAAAAGCCCTTGAGCTTGCCCAGGCCAGATACGAAAAAATGTACCAAGAAATGAGCAACAGTGACCTCATGCTCAGTCTTCAAAGAGAGATCCAGCTCGCTATCAGTTTCTTCGAGGAATTGAAACGGAAAAGTGAAAGAATCTCCGGCGGCATTGCTGGTAATAGACAGAAGATGAAGATAAACAAACAAATCTATCAAGAGAAAAAACGAGCTCTTCATGCCGTTTGCCACGAGAATTTAGCAATGGTCACTAAGATTTACCGGCTGAAGCAACAAATAAAAGCCAAAAAGCTTCTAAAAACCCTCGAGCAGAAGCCTCAGCTCACTCAGCTTGTCTCTCCAAGGCGAATCACTATACATAGCCCGATCTACAGCGTGAACAAAGTAAAACTAAAAACGTTGAAACCGCTCGATTCTTTCGATACTCAAGAGGCCTCTAAGCACTTATCTACAGAAGTCACTGCTGATCCTTCCTCTCGAAGCCTTCGGCTTGTGAGCCATGAAGTCAGAAGTCCACTGATCTCTCCGCGCATGGAGATGGACGAGGCGGCGATCCTCCGAAGGGAGATCAAGAATCTTCAGTTGAGCAACCAGAAAGAAAAACAAAGAATTGCTTCAAAATGCGTAGAGGCAATAGAGCTATCTAGTCTATACAACGACTGCTTCTCAGTCTTCGAAAAGCAGCTGTACAAGTTACAAGCAACGTCAAAGAACGGCCTACAAGGGACTTTGCTGTTCGTGCTGCTAGATGAGCTAAATAGACGACAGTTCTCTGAATTCGGCCCCTCACAACTCACCTTGACGAATTTCAGTCGTCATATGCACAAGTCCTTTGCGAAGCAAAGTGAGGGCGAAGCCAATGAGATAGTCCACAAAGTGTTCAAGAAGATGGACAAGATAGATGCTTACAACAACGAGGACAGGCTAAATGGATTGATAGCGCATTTGGACGCGGAAACTGTGATCGAGTTTGGTCCATTGCAACTGTTTGGCATCGCTATAGTTAAGAAGAAAAAAGTATATGAGGTATTGAAAAACCTACTAGTAGGCAAATTCCGAGGCGCGTCGCAGGTTGCGATTGATAATAAACATATTCCTTTGAAATAAACCTGGCTTCCATTTTGATTAACTCTATATATTTCTCATTTATTTCATCATTATTTCATTTCATCAAATTATGCTTTATTCAGTCAGTCAATAAAAGGAATCTATTTGCGATGATTGTGCCGAGTATTCATGAGTTTTTTTTTTTGTTTTATAAAATCATCTGACGATTGATAACGATGAAGAACTCTAATATGATTTGAGTAGTTAGGCCTAGATAATCTACTTAAGCTTTGCTTCTATCCTATCTAAAGGTGTCCAATGACGGCTTTGGTGAATTCGGTGGTGGTTGCCTTTCCGCCGACGTCACCAGTGATGTACTTGCCTTCTTCGTAGACCTTGAAGCAAGCGTTCTTGATTCTCGCAGCCTCTTCATATAATTCCATCTTTTCGAGCATCTAACCAATTTAATCAGAAACAGCAGAGGAAAAAACCCTTTACCATAACGCTAGAGAGAAGAAGCGCAGTTGGGTTGGCCAAGTTCTTGCCAGCGATATCAGGAGCGGAACCGTGGACGGCTTCGTAGATGGCGACGCCTTCTCCGATGTTTCCTGAGGCGGTGAGACCGAGACCTCCGATCAAACCTAAACAATCGTTAATCCTGAGGCGAGGAGGGAAGGGAGATACCAGCGCAAAGGTCACTGATGATATCACCGTAGAGGTTTGGCATGACCATAACGTCGAGTGATTCAGGTGACTGAGCGAGTCTCATTGAAACGGTATCGACCTGCTCTTCTTGGTATTTGATGCTTGGGTATTTCTCAGAGACTTCTCTGCAGATTCTGATGAAAAGACCATCAGCCATGGCGCTGATACCGGCCTTGTGGCAAGCAGTAACGGTTTTTCTGTCTAATGACAAAGATCATTTGTCAGACTCGGCAAAGAAATGGAGTAAGTAATTACTGTTTTTAGTAGCGTATTCGAAAGCGTACTCAGCGATCTTTCTGCAAGCCCTCTCGGAGATGATCTTAAGGTTTTCAACGACTCCTGGGACAACCTGGTATAAATGAAGGTGAGTCAAGGGAAACGCATCGGGATTTACTTCGTGTTCAAGACCACTGTATTCACCTTCGGTGTTTTCTCTGAGAGTGACGACATCGACGTTCTCATAAGGGGCTTTGACTCCCTTGATGCTTTTGCATGGTCGGAGATTGACGTAAAGGTTGAGCTTCTTTCTCAAAGTGACGTTGAGAGATCTGTGACCCTTTCCAATAGGGGTTTCGAATGGACCTGCAAGAGTGAGTGAGGTTAATAAGGCAATAAGGAAATAATTGCTAACCTTTCAACGCATAAGTGTTTCTCTTAACGGATTCAATGGCTTCTGGGCCAATGAGATCACCAGTAGCAGTGACAGCCTTGGAGTGGATTTTTTGGAACTCCCATTCGACAGGGACCTTAGTGGCGCTGAAAATGTCAATTACGGCTTGACTGATTTCTGGGCCGATACCGTCACCAGGGAACAAGGTGACTTTGAAGTTCTTTTTCTCAGTGGAGAAAGAACGTTGGAGAAGGGTCTTGTTGAATTTTTTGAAGCACTGTGCGATCATGGAAGCTCGAGAGGGGAAGTATATGAATTTTTTTTTATGTTTAATATCTAATTAAGTTATTTCAGATAAATTAGTTAGTTAAACCAGCGGCTGTAAAATAAGCAGGCAACTGCACTGAAATTATATTTTGGAATCGACCCTCATCTAACGAAAAAAACCCTCGTTTTAACACTGGTGAATTATGAGTTTAAAACTTATCATGAGGCGCTCTCTTTGAAGCACCCATTGAGGAGTAGGAACTTACTCTCCATTGATTTTCGAGCTCCCTATGAGGAGGAAAAGCGTATTTATGGTTGAAGTTTTATTCATTGATCACTCTACAAGCTCTTTGATAGAAATTTTAACTAATTTTTAACGCTTTGTGGGAAGAACATATAGCCATAAACCAGTCCAAATCTACCGTAACGGAGCATCTATTTTAGCTTTCTAACCGCTGTAATGAAAGAAAAACCTTGGGGGTCCTCTCAAAATGAATAGCGTTGGTTTCATTAGTGATCTCTCAATATTGCAATTGCAACTCATACTCTCGGATTTTTCACGAACACTCGGCTCTCTCATGTCCAGGAGAGTGCTCTGCCCACTCATGAAGGGTGGGTGCATTGTTACAGTTGTGAACGTTCGTCTTAAAATTTTTTCTTTTTTTTTGTTCTGGTTCAAATAAGGTATCACCCTACAATTGATATCAAAGTAAACTATAACAATGAAAAACCCTCATGATAAATCAGAAATCTTCGAGCAGCAAACACTCACAGATGAATGCAGCTTTCTATTGAGGGAAAATGCCTCTTCAAAATAATGGCTCTAAGTAGCGATTCAGAGTCTCTTTATTGACGTTAAAACATTGCTGTTAAGTTTTTATATAAAATTGCGCACAAATTAAAGCGTATCTGCACAACTATCTCCGCATCACGCTTGGATGAAGGCTAATCCTAAGCTAAACCGCTCTTTAAACACTCAGCAGGCTTACGATCACGAAGTGGAAAAGAACATTAAACTTGCCGTTGAACTGCATAGAAAAACCCTTGAATGCGAGAAAATATGCTCAAAGTACTCTGACCTCGAGCGAAACATGGTCAAACTCGAAAGCGAGACTAAAAATCTGCTTCAAGAAGCCAAAGGCGTCATTGATGTCACCACCGAGGAAAACGCCAGGCTTAAAGAGCTCGTCGCTCGGTTAACTAACCAAAATTCAGGGGCTTTCAGCGAAACCAACGCTCTATCAGAGCTTAACGAGAAATTATCGAAGGAGATTCATAAGAACCGAGCCGTAGAGAAGGAAGTTTTGAGGATGAAAGAGGAAATGAAGGTGCTTATCGCTGAATGCACCGCAAAAGATTACAAAATAATGGTCCTCCAGAAGCAAATCGAGGATAAATCAGCTTATTTAGCTGAGTTGCAAGCTAAATTTTCTGAAAGAGAAAAGAACGCGAAACCCGCTCCATCCAAGGAAAGGCAAGCGAAGTGCTTTAAGCAGATAGAACAGACATTCTTCAGCCTCCAAAGCGGTATTTTTCACCTCTCGCAGGAAGGTACCATAGAATCAATGAAAACAACGCGGAAAATCCAGGCTTTACAGAAACAAATCGAAAAAATTGGAAATAAACTCGCTGCGTTGAGAGAAGCACTAGAACTGGAAGGAGAAGAAGCTAATCAATTAGGACACAATCAGTCAAGAAGAACCTTAGTGAGATGTGCTTCAAGGACCTCGTCAGTCGAGACTCCTCCACGACTAACCCCTCGTTCGCAGGAAGCTGAGCACCAAACAAGCGACACTTTCAGGGAGAGAAACCGTTTGAGATCGTCGTCGTCAGTGCGGCCGCAGGAAGGGCTAGCTGACGCGACCAATAAAGGCACAACGCCGCAGAGACCGAGTGTAAGGAAACAAGCGTCAAACCACAGTCGAGAGAAGTCTCCTGCAACGAACGAAAGACCAGAGTCAAAGTCTCGTGACGTTTCCAAGGAAAACTTAAAGAGATCGGTGAGTAAAATCGAAGGCTCCAGCGCTGAGAAGAACAAGAAGATAAGCCGTGATCGCAGCCGCTCGCAATCAGAAAAGAACATAAAGCCTCAAAAGCAGTCTCCGAACAGAGATAAGTCTCGATCTTACACGACTCAAGAGGATATTCCTGCTCATCCAGTCGAAGGAAAGGAAAATACAGCCGCGAATTCGAAGAAAAAGCCTCCAGCGGTAAAAGCTCGAAAGCAAGAGCCAGCCAAGAGCAAAAGCCCTGCGACCAAAGATTCGAAGAAAAAGCCTTACACTTTCCTTAAAACTAACTTAACCATCGAAATCCCGGAAACTGAGTACTCCTTCGCTCACTTACCCAACGGTGAGCGCATTGCCTACCTCGACGCTTCTCCTGCTGACCCAGCGCGAACGCTTATTGTCCTACACGGGCATCTGGGCTCTTCGATCATCTTTAGAAACCTCATGGAGGTGCTGTCTCAGTACATCCGTATCATCGCAATCGACCTCAGAGGGTTTGGAAAATCAACGAATTATAAGGAGGTGAAGAATATTTCCGAGTTTGCCGAGGATATCAAATACCTAATTGAGAACCTCCAAGTAAAGAACGCGGCTATCATGGGTGTTTCGTTGGGAGCAGGCGTTGCGCTAAACTTTGCTTGCCAATACCCTTCGCTTGTAGATAGGGTCATCATGCTCGGAACTATGGGACTGAGAGGCTGGGACCAGGAGGATAAGGAGTTCACTTATGAAGAAATCGCGAATTCAGAGGGATTCTCAAAACTTCTAGCGGAGGCACAGGCTAAGAACCACGCTTACTTCGAGCGTATTCTCCAGCCCTATGCCTGGTTGCTTAGCACGAACAAATTCAAAGAGCTTTGTAAAGAATCGATGGATTACGCGGCGATCAAAAGGGCTATTGGGCTGATAGCAAGCGCTGACCTTGCGGAGAATCTTGAGAAGCTGACTGCAAAAGTGTTGATTATACACGGTCAGAAAGATAATGTGTTCCCGAAGGAGCTCGCGGAGGACGCAGCGGACGAGATTGGAGAAAATGCGCTGTTGGAAATTTGGAAAGAGAATGGGGAGATGCTCTTAGCTGAGGTCCCAGAGAAGGTTGCTGATACTGTAGGGTTGTTTGTTATGACATAATTCGGTTTCTAATTTTTGCATTTGTTGTTAGAATTTCAATTCTAGTGTTTGAAAACATTTCGATTATGAATAGTTAATTACTTAGAAAACTTGAGATATAGATCTATATAGAATAGTAAACAATCAAATATAGAGAAAGAGGTTATCTTCACATAACTAATGGAAGGTTCTATTCACGATAAGAGATTCGTTAGTAATCTTTCGATAAAGAAATGATCTACGCTTTCAATTGTTTTTTTTTTCTTGTATTCAAACCGGGAGGGTCCTTACGGGCCCAATCTGCCGATATACGAAACAGGGGTGAATTATGTATTTTTTGAATCGTTTTTCATTCAAAATTTTTGTCTGCTGGGCCGACCACTGACATTTAGCTGGAACGGCTAAATAGTCGCTCGCTTTTGCCAGATGGCTGTACCCTTCTGCGGTATAGTCGGAGGGAGGGTGGTACCCAGTGGGCGGCCAAGGGTCCTCGGTGGTTTGCCTCGTTCTCGCGGTTTGCTGCTGTTTCATGAGGTGTGCCCCTGATTCTCGTGGTATGTTCGTGTTCTCGTGATCGGTTTAGGTTTGTCTCTCGCGGTTTGTTTTGGCTTCTGGTGGTCTGTTGTTTCTTGCGGCTTGTACCGGTTTCTCGATGTTTGTCCTAGTTTCTCGTGGTTCGTTTTAGCTTATTTCTCGCGGCCTGTTCTAGTTTGCCGAGGTTTGTTCTGGTTTCTCGTGAGATCCTCTTAATAAGGTTAGAATCAGATCGTCTTGTTGCTGGGAACGTTGGTTGCTTTATTTTCCCGGTAGTTTGTTTGGGAATATATTTTACTTTAACCATATTAGCAGCAACAAGAAAGGAATGGTGGAGAGAGACGAGTAATTTTGTGTTCAAAATCTCCGTCCAGCTGAGTGCTATTTCAAGAGTCACAAAGATAGTTGAAAAATAACCTTTTTTATTTCTAATTAGAACCTCGAAAAAACTGACCTGTTCTTGCGCAATGCTAATCTTGTTGTTCCAGCCTGAGCACCAGGCTCATGACTTTGGAGTTGCAGATTCCATTCAAAAGAGATTATAGAAAAGAGGGAAATTGATATTATTATTTGCTGTTAGCCACAAAACATACAGCAGATCCGTTATCTCAAGATTATATTCGAAGGAAATTTGTTTCCTTGAAGATACTGAAAAGAAAATGAAAGTTCGTTATTGATTCTATT
>ENA-UOTZ01001934-UOTZ01001934.1-compost-metagenome-genome-assembly--contig:-NODE-1934-length-12191-cov-13.929173_pt1 | contig 12191 bp, 10 predicted proteins | sample MGYA00238144_ERZ746983 | MGnify/ENA primary metagenome ERZ746983 (study PRJEB28759, sample SAMN06268863) | compost metagenome | isolation source: single cell | place: USA: California, Emeryville, Joint...
AGCGAAGGAGCAGGAATTTTGAATTCGAGATCAGAGTTTAAATAGAATGCTTATACCCTAATTGTTTTGTAGGAGTAAAACGAAGAACTCAATTTCAAATTTTCACGCCAGAAAATTTTATTTAAGCACGAACCAGTATTCATGCGCTAAATAAAAGTCGAAAGTGCCTTACGAATAAAAAAGAACTGATTATTTAAAAGTTACGAATTGAAACTTGCTGAAGACTCGAATGAATGACTATAATACCACTCTCACCTCAGAGACTAGTTGAGATCTGCAAAATCAATGAAAATGCGACTAGCGCAGGCAATTTGAACTTGTCTCGCATAATTACGGTCATATTTTGTAAATGGAGCTTTTTATATTACTCCGTGAAAGGAGAGAGATGAAAGATTTAATTGAATTGAGATTAGAAGCTGATGAGGAACATGATGATTGATAAGTGAATAGCAGATTATTTTTCAGGCTCTTATCTGTTAATCGTAATTTCGGAGCGATTTGCCAAGAAGCTATTATTCATTAGCAGCCGGGTTATAAAGGTGACCTGAGCTTGTTTAGCAAACTAATTGGAAACACCAATGACTTAGAAAATAGTTTGTATTAGGATATAAAATTTGACAGATTAGTTACCTTGATTTGCTCTGTTTTCTCCATAAATTACGGCTAGAGATAATTATAGATTGCAACGTATAATGTTCAAAGTTTCCATGAGTCTTTTTTGCAAATTATAGTATTGTGTTGAGGAACTTCAATATCAAATTCTAGCAAACAATGCGAAGACGGTGTAACTAATTCATTCTTCTTGTAATAGCAGAAGGAGATGCAATTCACGCCAAAAAGATGGAGCTTCTACAGTTAGATGAGAGAGAGAAAGAGCAAGAGAAATAGAAGTATCTATAATAATTTTTTTTTCAGGTTCTGGGTTAGGTGTATCAAGATTGTTCTTAAATCCGTTATTTGATCTGAGTGATCCAACAAACATATAATAAAATTTGAATTGATGGTTCCGAAACATATCCTCTGAGGAATTTCTCAGAGAGTTGCAGTAAAGCCTTTCTCTTCACAAGCAGCGTCTGATTTTTGTCAGATGCTGGTTCATACAACAAATTATTCAATTTTGATGGTTGCTGATTAGTAAAGCTGTTGTCATAAAGCTCATTTCCATGGTCTTCAGGAAGTGTTGCGTTGTTCACTCGGTCCTTGAAAAACGAACGGAAAATCGCGATTTGAGGAGAAACTAGTACATTAATGGAAGAGCCATCGCGAGAACTGAACTTGGGGTTTTCCGGTTTCTATTTATCTATATAAACATGAAGAAAACCTTAGATCTATCTCTTCTATTAATTGCATTTTCATTGGTTAGACTAGCATTCTCTTCTCTCACAAAGTATTCAAACTGATTTTTTCTAATTTCAATTTTTTCAAAGACTGATGATATTCTGTTTCTTGTAACTGCAAGCACTATCTATCTTATCATTTTTTTCTGCGACATTTGCAAAAAATATAAATAGTTTTGGAAGTAGAAATATCCGAAAAATTATCATATGTTTTCCGAACTTGCAGCAAGACTCTAATGATGTGTTTTCTCAGTTTTTATTTTTCGACCCGACTATCGTTCGCTTCATGCCAAACTCACCCCCTGAAACCAGAGTCTCAACAAAAATGAACAAAAAAACTCAGGAACATATCACGAAATAGCACAGATAACATTCAAACTCTCATAAAGATTTATTTCACCGTTTTTCTATATCGATAATGAATTACTATATATTTATATCTATCAATTCATCAAACTATAAACATCAAGCTATATTTATATTATTCAATCTCATAACTCTAATAACAGCAAAAAAAATCTTTCACTTTATAATTCTCAAAACCCTTTGTTAACACCGAAAAGAATATCTATTATTCTACAAAGCGAACTCTCTTCATAGCTCCTTCCGCCTGATCCTCATAATCGTCGTTGAAATGCAAAGACTTTGCAGTCCCATACTTCGACTTTTTTAAAATGGACTTTGGTAGAGTCAAGTCCATACTCTGTGAAATTGCTTGATTGTATTTAGATGACATTCGCGACAGCGACGAATTTCTCGATGATTGTAACAAGGGGAGGCTCTGCATGGTCCTCGAATTCCCTTGATTAAAGCTTGAATTTTGATATTGGAATCCTGTTCTCATAAACATTTTTTCAAATTGCTCACTTTGAAAATGAAACGACGTATTCGCTTGCGCATTCGAACTGTGAGGCCTTGAAAGCTCAAATCCAGTAAGAGTGTTCGCTCTTGGTGTGGAATGCCCAGAGTTCTTGGCCTGATTGATGCAATGTGTCCCTTGCAGGTTTTGCTTTCCGAATGGATATTTTTTTGTGGGTTTGTAAATTTCTCTGGCTTTTTCGTATGAGGATTGGAAGGCAGATTGATTAGTATGCACAGATCGGTGATTTGTCTTTGGAGTGTATAGACTTTTTCTTTTGAGGTGAGGAATGTCGAGAAGTTGGAAAGTTGATGTTCTCAAGTGGAGAGGAAGGAAGGAGTCACTCATGAGAATTTGGAATGTTTTTATACAATATATTACTTTTTCTTGGGAAAAGGGTTGCTTTTGAGGCAAACCAGTTGTTTTTATCTTACGGCCAGCACGAATTTGGATAGAATAAATTTTTTCGGAATTCTCTGCCCGAGTTCAGTGAAACCGAATTGATCAGCAAAAAAATAGTATTTCATCTAAATTGGTCATCAAGAAGCAGCTACCACTTGTTGGACCTTCTCTTCAAATAGTGTGATAACAGATAAGTAAATTTGGATGGCTAGATTCACAGATACTATGATATCATTTCTGAAGAAAGCTGGGAAGCAAATTAATAGGACTACTAGACATAAGAAAGGCGTTCGTAAACCGAGTTGTCGGAAAGGTAAGTCTGCCCCAGAGATCAGTGAGATCACACTCCAAGATTTTGGAAGGCGATGTGATAAGTTCTTTATCGTTATAGAATAATCACAAATTTGATAAACAGGTGATATCAAGAATTTTGGACCAGTTTTTATCACAGCACGCTTGCGGCTAACCAATTCAAAAGGGATACGACTTGAGAATATATGAAGGAATTGGGCATACTAAGTGATAGGGTATATATGTTTCTTTTCAAAAAAGCATATTTGTAATATATATATCAGTTTAACCTGCTTCAAGCAGAACCTAATAGCAAGTTTGGAATGTTCGGACTTGACTTATAGACTAACTTTAAAGGACTAGGAATATTTTACCTGTTACTCAAGAGATTCGTATTTCATACCAAATGATTAGAAAAATACTTTAGATATAGCAAAGAGGTAATGGAAGTTACCTGAGAATACAAATTTCAATAATCAAGTTATTATAATGACCTTATCAGAAATGTATTTGATGGCAAAGCAATACAATGAAAATTTTACATAGGTCATCTACATTTTCAGATTCTTAAATTTTGTTTAGTTTCGATTCCTAAGACACTCGGGTCCATTTGCTAGACAATTTTTCAATAATAATTGATCGTGACAGATCAGCTACAGAACTATCGTTAACAAATTCAAATGAAAAATCTGCTCAATGCGATTTTTACATTGGAGAAGTGCTTACGATCAACCCATTTTATTTTAGATGGAACTCGAAGAGGTTTCTAATTTTTCATGATTCTCTTTCGCTGGCAAATTTAATGCCCTCTGGAAATTGTTGAAAGTCCTCCAATGCCACATTTTTTGCACTTCACTATTTATGATAATCATAGAAAGCTCTGCGTTTTACAGTATTATTTATTTCAAAGATATGATATCATCAGAATTAAGTCCAAATTGTAGTAACCACGTCATTTTCCTTTTTGAGCCTAAAATTTGATTCCAGATTGCACTTCAGATGCTTCAACAGATCCTAAATCATCCAATTCGAGCCCATTTCAACTTGCTTTTACCACATTTCGAACTGATAACGTTTCGATTTGGGATCTAAAAACATTGAAGCTGACAAAGAGCTTCAAGGCAGCCCCTTTACAAGCCGGTTACATTACTCACATTCTTCTTGTTAAGAAAAATAATGTGAAATAGGGCGCAGACCTTATATCTCTTATTTCAAAGAGCAAAATGTTCTTGTTTCAGTTCATTATAACGAGTATGCCCAACAAGCAACGATGGAAATTTTCGATCCTTCAAGTGATTACTCCATGATCTACACACATGGGTTGCATCGTGGAGGTTTTTCAAATCCATCTTAATTGGAATTTAACATCGTAATCAGAATTCGGAACAGCTGGACTAGCATATAATCGAAGATCAGGTTTGCTTGCATTGTTTCCGACCAGAGGCAGATTTCAATACGAAGTTTTCGATTTGGTGGCCTTGCAAATGGTTTCCAAAATCAAGTGGAATTCCAAAAACAATGGTAAAAATCGAAGTTTCATATTCCAGAGATTCACAACGCGATTTTTAGAGGAGATCGAAGGGCTAGACATAGACCCACAAGGGAAAAATATATCGTCTTTTGATAAGACTGGTTTATTAATGGTATCAGATTTCGTTTCTGGCGAGCCGGCTTTCGATCTCGCAGTAGGAAGCGGAAGTGGTAAGTCTTTCTCGGAATTCAGCAGTCATAGATATTTTACCAGAATGGTTCAATCGATGCCATTGGAATCCAGATCCAGCCTCCCCTTTGATAGCTGTGAAATATGATAAATTTAAACTTAATTTCGTCGACCCCGAAAAACAAGCTCTGCTGTTGAAAGACTATTTAAAAATTCCCGGTCACTCGCGTTAATATCTCTATAATGGTTCTAGTTAACTCTGTTAGATAGCAATCCATAGCTTAGATTGGAGAAAGGACGGTAACTTGTTGGGTATTGTTGGCGATACGGGAGAAATTTACTATTACGACATGCGTGAAGAAAAGATGCAAACGGGAAATAAGCATGGAGGTAAATGAGCTGTTCCTCAAGTTCGCTTCATGGGAATGAATACATTAGGGAGAATGTGGTCAATAAAATGGAGTGAGTGTGGAAATTTCGTTGCCACTACATCGGAGGAGTACACCGCTAATATTTATGATTTTAGAAAGCATCAACTCCTATTCTCTCAAGAATCAAATGAGAGTAAGTGCTCTTAATGAGAAAAAATCTCCTAATTACTTTCCTAGGTTTCCCTTATTCAGTTTGTTTTGTTGAGCAATAGGATCTACGACTTACAACTTCGCAGAAAAATGCTTGCTGTAAGGTAGCAGAGGATCCTATTATGGAGTTGTAGACCAAAATTAATGTAAATTGGGAATGAATAATCTATGCAATTTCTGTCGCTGCCTAATGAAAATGTATTGAAGCAGTTTACATATGCTAGTATAAAAGAATTTGTAGTACATTAATTTGAAAAATAATGCGTATCAATCCTTAATTACATCCTTCTTGAAGCTCGTGAAAACTTTTACCTCTGTTTTCCTATTTTTAAAGAATATTACGCCTAATCACAAATATCATAATCTATCGACCAACTACCAACGGTGGTTTTTTTTTTTCTCCTCATGTATGAATGAGAAAGCTTTTAATGTGTTAGTGTACCCATTATATTAATGAATTCTATCTGATGCAAATTCTGATGTAGAATTACCAACAATCTTTTTATTCATGAATTGAATTATTTATCTCAATTTATTTTTTTTCTCTCTCTTGGATTTTCTTTCAGAACTTATTTCCAAAATCAATGATAAACCTGAAAGACGAAGCTAGTAGAAGTACATCCAGTTGCAGTCTTACACTAATCCTAACGCCTTAAAGAAGCAACAGAGGATAACAATGATACCAATGAAGACATGCTGGCGGTTTTAAACTCATCTAATCATGATATTTTTCAACTTGCCTGTACATCATTCGTAAGCGGGATTGTATCAGTCTGGGACTTGAAAACAAACACTGTAGTGAAGCGATTTGACACAGCTAAATTTGAAGGTATATTTTCTTGCTATCAGGTTTGTGATAAATTCGCTATGCTGAATACTTTTGTAGGTCGCAGACCTTACGTCTACTATTTCAAAGAGAAGGACGCTTTTGTTTCGATTCATTACAGCGAGCTTGCAAAGAAAGCGACTTTCGAAGTTTTCAGCGCAACAAGGAATTTTTCAGAAGTTTATAACTACGGGCTACTCGAAGGAGGTATCTCTTCTGAATAAATGATTTATTTTAGCAATGGTAACTCAGATATTGGCTCTGCTGGCCTAGCCTATGACAGAAGATCAAACCTTCTTGCTTTGTTGCCTATCACGAACAAGGTTCGATATCATATTTTTAATTTGGAGACTCTTGAAATAATTTCCAAAGTCTCTTGGGATAAGGAAATCAAAGGTTGCCAATCTCAGAATATGTATTATTCTAACGAATACTGCTACAGATGATGTCGAGGGGTTAGACATAGACCCTCTCGGGAAAAATATAGCGAGTATCGACAGGAAAGGTTTATTGTTAGTTTCAGATTTTGTTACTGGTCAATCCGCTTTCAACTATAACCTCGCAGGAGAAATTTGTATAGCTTTTCAAGTTATATAGGGTCATTCGCTTTTTAGGGTGGTTCAATCGGTGCCATTGGAATCCTGATCCGACCATGCATACCATCGCTGTTAAATACAGCAACAACAAGGTTAATTTCATCAATTCAGAAAAGCAAGCGCTGTCGCTTAAAGATCCTCTGGATTTCAAGGATTCTGCTTGTAGCAACCTTAGTGATTAATTTTCGTTAATGATTGCTATGGTAGTTATCAAATGGCTTGATTGGAGGAATGATTGCAAATTGCTGAGTCTCGCTGGCGATTCAGGAAAATTATTTTATTATGATATTCGTGAAGATAAATTGGACACTGTGACAAAGGAAAAACAGGGTAAACCAAAAAGTGATCTTCATTATGCACTTATACAAAACTGTCAAGGCGGAATTTGGTCAGTGAAATGGAGTGAATGCGGAAATTTTATTGCGATAGCGTCTGAAAGTGGTAACGCTAAGGTATTTGATTTTAGAACTCAAAAATGTCTGTTCTCTCAAAAATCTCCAGCAAGTAAGTCATTTTAGGCGGTTGGATCTCTAAATTGAATTAAATGTCTAGATTTTCCACATTCGGTCTGTTTTATTGAGTCATAGACACTCAGTAAGGCATCAAGGTCCAAACAATGTTTATTTATTAGTCATTGTTGTGGATATGGTTATTATCGTTTTGAATTAATGCGTGGTTTGCCATATCGATATTGAACAAGCAAACTTCAACTTTCGTCTGAGAATACACAATTACTTGATGTAGTATGAATTAACTTGCCTTGGGATTTTTGCATTCTTCAATTTGTGATTATAAATTCTAGCAATCCTGAATGGGGGAAGTGATTACTTCGCTTTCCTTTTCCATGGCCAGAGCAGCATAATGAATAAATGTCATTGTTATTCTATCTTTTAGTCAAATTTTAAGTATTAAATGGTCTAAATTTTCAAAGAAAGAAAAAAGAAGAAAGATTAGCATTATACTTAATTGCTGAACTTTAATCATTATTAAATACCACATGAATCGCTTCAACAGCCACACAGATACCATCCAGCACAGTACATATAGAAAAACCCAAAATAATTCTTCATATAATTTAAAGTATAGTTTTCTTAACAATTTTTGTGTGACCCACAGTTAAACTATCATATTCTGAACCTCGCTCCTGGTATATATCCTGGCTCTGCTTTTCACAAATACTCTTGCAGCATTCTCTCAAATTCACAGAGAAACACAGCGCAAGAGTATTGAGTAATCCTTGCGAGTTCCATATAATAATGCAAATAACTGAGATCCAACCTGTGGGACGATTAGGCTGGATAATTCTAGCATAAAAATCGAATGCGATCCAGGGAACAACCGAAAATGCAAGGATTAGAGGATAGCTGCTCAGTGCGAATCTTTTCTCTGGAGGCACGGATCTTCTTTCATTGACTATTGAAAAATAGGTGACGCAACAATAAAGAGAAGCGAGTATGCTCGGGAGATCGAATCCCATCATTCCTGAGCTATCATGGCCATCTCGTTGAACACCATGCCAGCAGATCCCTGGAGTATTTGATTTGTCGATGTGAGCAGATAATGCGAGGCCGATTGACAAGCCAATCGGTAATACTAGTGATATTAGGACGTATTTTGGGGCGAACGTATTCAAGGCAGCAGAGTTAATAAGACTCCTCAGAAGGAAGTGTGTAAATGAGCAAGTCCATGCGATTCCGCTGAAGAAACCAAAAAATTCCCAGAATACAATGATTTGGCAGGCACGATCGCTTGAGACTGCTAAAAGAACGAGGAGGATGTTGCTGATTTCAAAGATTAAGTTTGAGAGGCAAATGGCGAGGACGAGCACTTTATAAAGACTGGTTGTGTTCTTTAGAAAAAATACAAGGATCGTGGTTGCGACGCATCCAAAGATCGAGAGAGCGCTCATTGCAATAACAGTATTGACGATAGCAGAATCATCTGAAGTGCTGGATAATGCGAGGGGTTGGACTGAACCCATATTTTCCAAGTTTATGTTGACGGTCTTTCGAGAGATCCTTTGAATAAATTTTAGATTAAGGAATTCATATTTAAATTGATAGAGTGAATGAGATAGATCAAAAGTTACTCAGATATGATTTCACAAGAAAGCTTCTTTTTATACTTGAGGAATAAGAGGAGTTTAGGAGCACAAGCAGTCATTACTGAGAATTTATTTGTGAATCAATAAAGATTGCTTTAACTATTATATTGCATTACTTTATAAACATATCTCAAAGCTTTTCCCTTAATGATGAGCAAATCTTGATAAGTCTTCAATTTGAAAGCTTATAGGATCAGTTCTCATTGCTTTTGACAGTCTTTACATTTCCGATATCACTTACATCTTCTTGCATATCTTTTCAGGAAATCAACACAAAACAGAGTAATTAATAAAAATTATTAGCTCAAAATGAATTTTATTGAAACTCAAGCTTCATTAAATGGACTGGTGCTGCAGGAAGTGCTGACCGAATTTCCGATATATGTACAGATCACAGCCGCTCCATCTCTCTTAGGGTGCCTGGTTAATATGCTGCTCACAGTGGTGTTAGGCATGTGGAGAGAAACATTGGGCAAAATGGTTATTGCTCTGTCAATAATAGACGCTGTTCTCTCTTCGCTATGGTTTTTTAAACCCGATCCCATAGTAACTTTGATTTTATCTTTGGGTGGGGGGCTTCTACCGCGTTGACATGCTGCTTTGCGTATGCATTAGTTATCACAATCAAAAATGCTGATAGTCAGAAACTACATTCACTGTTCTGCAGATTTTTAGCAATCTCTTTCTTCTCTGGGATTATCATGGACCTTCCTCCTGCTGTTTGTAATGATGCTCAGAATAGCCTCTACCTTCAAGCTATTCCGACAGCTCTGGCATTTGGAGGAATAATTTACTGCATTTATGCATATTGTGTTGCTATAGCACATCTCAAAAATTACGGATTGACCACACACCGAATGGAACTTCTTGTCTATCCCTTCATTATGATAATGATAAACATTCCATGGATGCTTTTATTGATTTATATCTTATGGACTCAAGATTTCAAGGCTCTTTATGGAGAAGCTTCCAATATCGTGAGAGCGGTACTAGCATCACAAGGATTCTGGAATGCTCTAGTTTTCGGATTCTCTCAGAAAGTCAGATTAGCTGTGATGACAATGTGCAGAAGAAAAAAATATTATGAGAGGACGCTTGACGATTCTTTTATCCAATCTTATGTTGCAATTGAAAGCATCTCTAAAGGTGCTTCCTCGGACAGCCTGCCTGCATTTGTGCGTGTCAACACCCAAAACCTCTCTTGATATAATTTATTTTTGAAATTTGTCCTTTGAAAAATGAAAAACATTTTTTCTCTAAATATTTCGTTCCTTAGTCTCTCAGAGGGTCATCTTGAATCTCTATACATAAGACTGATTGTGGCTATTAATTTGCATTTCATTTACAAATTCACATAAATTCTGTTCTACTGAGTAGCAAGATCGACAACTCTAAACGGATATGTAAAATTTTATTGCGGAGATGGTAGACACCTTATGCATTCTTTTCGAGGAGTCCTATAATTCACAAAGAATCTGTAATTCGGAAGAAAATAGAGAAAAAAAGACTTTAGTTAGGACATTCTAACCAGCACTGGAAAATCGTGCGTCGAATCAATTAAATAAAAAACCCCATGGATCTTACCGCAGTTCAATATTCAGAAAACGAGTCGGTACTGCAGGCAATATTGGACGAATTCCCTATCTACATCCAAATCGTCGCAGCACTTTCTCTCTTTGGATGCTTAGCTAACATGCTGCTTGCGATAATCTTGGGAATGTGGAGAGAAACATTGGGCAAAATGGTGATCGCACTTTCCATAACAGATGCGATTGTTTCATCCTTGTGGTTTATTAAACCTGGACACAAATTTGACGTACCATTCTTTTTTGGCTGGGGCTCTTCAATATCTCTGACTTGTTGCTTCGCCTATGCATTGGTCGTCACTATCAAACATGCTGACGATCAGAGACTGAATTCTCATTTCTGTAAATTCTTAATGGTTTCTCTGGCTTTTGGAGCGATAGCGTCCTGTCCACGTTTAATTATCGATGACGTTCGCATGATTATGTATTTTGAAACAGTGCCAATCACTTTAACAGCGGGAGCCATCATCTACTGTTTTTATTCATATATCGTTGTGATAAAGCACCTCAAACAGTACGGACTGACCACACATCGGATGGAGCTGCTTGTTTACCCTTTGATAATGGTATTGACAAATATCCCATGGATAATTTTAGGCCTTTATGTCATTTTTTCCCACGATTATCAATTTCTTGTAGGAGACGTTGCCAACGGCGTCAGAGCAATTGTCGCATCTCAGGGGTTTTGGAACGCCATAGCGTATGGATTTTCAAAGAATATTAGGATGGCAGCGATGAAAATCTGCGGAAAAAGGAAGAAAAAAGATATTTCTCCAGCGGAGTCCTTTTCTCAGGGTTATATGACAATTGAAACGAAATCTCGAACCTCGACTATGATGCCTCTACCAAGCTATGTGTCTTTGGAAGATTAAAACCAGCGCCTATTAGCCCGGTCCACAGAGATTTAGTCTCTACTATAGCAGACGAACCGAAATGATCTGTACAATTCATATAAACCTCATAATCCCTGATTATAATCTTATTATATATTCACCATTATTAGTTACTTTTCATATTGCACGGAAAATAATATTATCAGCTGAATTTTTCATTTTACTTTCTCAGCATTCAAGATGAAGTTGCTGAACTTTGTTCTTCTATTCATTATTATTTTATGAAAAAGAACATTGTTAGAACTTGTTTTCTCGTAGAGACAGTTCGGCTTCAGAAAGTTGAAAGAATTTACAAGACTTTTTATTTTGAACTATCTTCTAAAAACTTATCGTATCTGTTTCAAAGACTATACATATAATTGTAGTTTTCAAAAAAAGGGTTCTCTCTTTCTATTCTCTCAATTGTCTCTCAATTAGTTGATATATCTGCTTTCTCTAAATGTCGCTATGTACCTTATACTCAATCTCCACAAGCCTTAAGAGATGTCGACAAATCACGAAAATCTTCTTTTTATTAATTCGAAAATAAATTTGAAGCTCCAAATCTTAACTTCGCACATTAATTTAATTAAACCCACTCAAGATGCAGATACAGTTAGCTGAGAGCTTACAAAATGGAGTAACAATTCAAGTGAAATGGCCTGTATACGTCTACGTTGTCGCAGCACTCTCTCTTTGTGGATGTTTAACCAACATGATGCTTACAATAGCACTAGGATTATGGAAAGAAACATTAGGAAAGATGGTTATTGCTCTCTCTATGGCGGACGCAATGATTTCAGTACTATGGTTTTTTAAACCGGGCTCTTATCTGGATGCTCCACTCTTCTTCGCATGGAGTTGTTCAGTTTCATTGGTTAGTTGCTTTGCTTACTCACTAGTCGAAACTATCAAGCATGCTGATGATCAGAGAGTAAATTCAATGTTCTGCAAAGTTCTTGACGTTTTCTCTGGTTGTTGGAGTGGTCACAGCAACTCCTATTCTTTTTTTCCCTAATGACCTCCGCATGATCGTATATTGTGAAATTGCTCCAATTATGCTAACAATTGGAGCAA
>ENA-UOTZ01001935-UOTZ01001935.1-compost-metagenome-genome-assembly--contig:-NODE-1935-length-12184-cov-9.761213_pt1 | contig 12184 bp, 8 predicted proteins | sample MGYA00238144_ERZ746983 | MGnify/ENA primary metagenome ERZ746983 (study PRJEB28759, sample SAMN06268863) | compost metagenome | isolation source: single cell | place: USA: California, Emeryville, Joint...
ATTTCCGGCTCTACCGTTTTTGCCATCATTACCTCTAAATCCAAGCCTTTTGATGACAGGCAAATCCTGTAAACGCCCTGACGCACGGAATTAATGCAGTCATTTCCGCCCTTCCCGCCGATCCTGCCGATCACATTGACTTTCGCCTCTTGACTGCGAAATTCCTTTCGTAGAAATTGCTGATTTCATCAGTGGTGATAAAATCTTTAGTTTTCTCCTTTGAAGAGTAAAATCTGTCGTGTGAAGGGTTCTCGTTTGAGGAGGTTAAGGGGTACCGCAGAGGGTAGACGTTCAATGCGATGTGCTGGACAGCAAACTACTACGGAACGAAGATCCGCTCGAATAAAGGTTTGAGCTTTTGCATTTTTTTTATTTAATAAAATTTGAAGGCAATTTTTGATTTTTAAGTATTTCATCTCACCCTGTGATTTGAAAATTGAGAAAGTCGCTTAAATTTGATGGGAAATGTTACCCTCCCTCAAGTTGATATGATTTATAGTCTTCTGTTGTTAATTACCACAGACTTTTAGATTTAACTATGATGATTTTTTCATTTCCCTAAACAATATTGCATAATCCCCTTTTCTCGAGGCAAGTTGTTGGCTATCTTTAATTAGATACGTTAAACTTCAACGATTTTAACCATCTCTGCAATGGACTAATCATGATGGGAGTCTCGAACGGTCTTCAATGACATGCGATTTAAACGTTCAGTCAATTCTTCTACAAATCTGATCTGGTTAGCACATTCGGGTATTTATTTTCGAAAATTAAGATCCAACTCTCAGAGTCCATGGTTACTTACCAACGACGAACAAGTGAAACAGCAAGCAAAGGGAAAAATCATATGGATAACAAAGTCCTTTGAATAAGGATGTGGGGCCTCCTCGCTGTTTCGTCACGTACTGCTCAGAAAATTCAAGTAAATTTGAATTCTGCACAAATGTGCTAGTTCTATCTCGGAAAAAATATTGCGCCGATGAAAAAGGAGCCTGCTTCTAAGGAATAACAACGAAAGACGATAACTTGTGCTTTTATCGATTACTTCAATACCGCTGTCATGAAAGAAAAGAAATATGCTGATATCCTCATATTTAACGACCTCATTAAAGGATACATCCTCAGTGAAGTCATCCTTGTAACTATCAAGCGATTAGAGCTGGAATTACCTTGGGTAAGAACAGCATTTGCTGCTTCGTTCTTGGGACAGATTGGTTTTTTCATGGCTTTTGCCCTTTATTTGAGTCTGATTTATTTCGGATTTGCTATGTGATTCACTTTTCACAATATCATTCATCAATGCTTCTCAAACCCTCTTCAGAAGTGACGTAGTCAGTGACTCCTTTCATTCGTGACAATTGTAGCAAGTGTCACAGTTCTCTTCTAATTTATTAAAGAAGAAGAACTGGACAGCAAGTATAAGAGTCCAAGCTGGTACAAGTTACATCCTGATGAAGAACGGTTTGATTGCTGCGGGACTGTGGGCTTTGTTTATCATGTGGGCTTTACTTGGGAAAGATCTTTCAGAAGCAGAATGCGTGCTAAACGACGTGATTGCAATGAGCAGTGAAAAACCGCGGTTGAGGTTGATTTAGTGATGCTGATCGCCGCAGTCCAAAGGATTATACTCGTAATCTCTTAGAGAAAGAGTCTAAGGTTAAGGTCTAAGGAGAAGAATGAAATGAGAAACTGAGATGTTCATCAACCAGAGTCCGGAGTCATGGCACTCTCAGTCTGAGGAGCCTTAACTATCCAAGGCAAGCCTAGCTTTTAAAATTTAGCTTTGTTACTGTTTAAAGTGGAATTAGTGGTTCTGCCGATTGAACCTTTATTGTGGAAATGATATGTGTTTTTTGTGGTGCATTCAAAATTGAATATCTTTTGAAGCCAAACTCATTTACTCTCAGAATATAATTAAGAAGTAATGAAGAAACATCGCATGATATTATAATTCCTCACTGTTTTGAGAGCTTGACTTCGCTAAATTATTGTGTAGAAAGAACCAATACAATCTCGGATATCTTCAATTGCAGCAGTTTTCAATGCGACTAGAGGTCCGCAGGATGTGGCAGAAGTTTACTCGTTATTCTTCGGAGATGGTCTCAGCAAATTGCTGCTTGTGCGAATTCACATAATTTCTAGCCTGATCCGAAGATATTATGGGAGATGGTTGAAATTGTAGGGTATTCTTGCCACCATCGACCCATAACTAACTAATTCCATGTTTTCCAGACCTCAAGGTCTTTTTTCAGAAAATCATAGTGAATGCATTGCAACTCTTAGTGATTTCTTTGATCCTAAATCTTCCTTACTAGCACTACAAAATCAAATTTGACTCGTAGCACAACAAAAACCTATTTTTTGCAACATTTTCTCACTGAGCTGTAATTCATCGGGCTATGCAGTAATTCGAATAAGGTGAAGTATTTTCTTCGAATAATATTAAAATAATATAAACAGGAAGACTCTGCAGAGAAAGCTATAGAAAAAAGAATAAATATGATATGTAAAGTATTGGGCGTTCGTCGCCAATTAATTCAAATAAACCTTCAGTTTATAGCTAGAGAGCTTCTCTGTAAAATAATTTCTCAGCTATTTTTCGACTTAACAGCAGCTTTTTCTCCAGAATCTTCCTTCTTAAGTTGTAATCTTCTACAAAGGGTTGTTTTCTAATGTCATATCTAAATAAACTTTATTAAGTTAGTCTAATTTACTTCAAACACAAAGGGGTTTTTTTTGTAGAAGAGACTTTTGGTGTCGAAACAGCCATAAATTTGTTAATACCATTTGTCGTTCTCCTCACATTTCTCACGTTTACTGTCGCACTAGAGAGCTGTCGACTTTCTCGTTTTTGAACCCTTGTTGAGATTTGTCCAATATTGCCTTCAATCTCATTGATCTAACATTTTTTCATCAAGAAATAACTCAAACTTCTATTACCAAGGAGTTTAGGAGAATATTCTGTTGGACTATAAGGTTGATTGCTTTATCTGTGAAATCTGTTTCTAATTCGAAAAAATAAGCTCATGTAATTAGCTCACCCTTACCATCTTCGTCTGAATTGTTTGAGAAATCGAAAGAGCATAGGGTGTTTTTGGGGTTTTCAAGTGCGAAATTCATGCCGTGAAAAAGGCTCATATTTGTCTCTGAGCATTGAGAATCTGGAAGCAGCCATGGAAGTTTCTCTTGAATGGGGAGAATAGGCTTCTCTTGTTGCAGCTTGTAGCCGAAGCGATTCATTTAGAGCGGTGGAAGAAATAGGCTGAAGCAAAGAAAGAAAAGAAGAAAAATCCAGGGATTTTTTAGATTTATTTGAACTAAAGTAGTTGAAATCAGCTTAAACTTCGATGAGATGGAGCGTTGTAATAAGAATATCAAATTACAGCCTCAGATTTCAGAAATTAATCTCATTTCAATCTTCTGTTTTCTTTAGCCTATTTTCAGATCAGAGAAATTCAGTATTCCGAGTAAAGTACTGAATCCGTGGTTCTTTTTTGGAAATTCAGGAGATAAAAGTCAACAAATTACTCTAACACAGAGAATCAGCAAGGCTTTTGGAGTATAAGAGGCATCTAAAGACTGATCCCTTGAAAGATTCGAACGAAAAGTCTGGGGACAGATTTTCCAGAAATATTTCCTTGGTTTGATTGGAGTAATTAAAACTTTCTTTTACTCGAACCAGAGCTATTTTCATGCTAGAAAGGTTGAGAACTGATCTTTGATCTTCGGGAACTTCATTTTAGCGAGCTATAAAAATAAACGGGAGGTGAGGACTATTCGAGAAAAAATGATCCGTGAATTAAAGAATCTTTAATAATTAGACTTTCTGTGAAAATACCAAAGTTTAAGAAAGCTTATCTGCTCGATGCATGCTGCCTTTATTCGCACATGAGCTCTATAGCTGGAATTGAAGAAAGGAGATGTAATCATCCGAGAGTTAGTTGTCAAGAAATTTGAAATATTGTTCGTGTCTTATGAGAAGTAGACTAAAACATAGTTGAGAAGTTTGAGAAAGCTTTGCTTAAAATGCGAAATTAACTACTTTAGTGCAAGATGCCTCATTCGTTTGGATCAAATGCAGTAGTAGGAGAATTGTAAAGCTCATAAAACTTGTAAAAAATCTGTGATCGGATGAGATTTTCGTAAATTTTGTGGATAGGAATATGAAGCAGCTGTCTTATCTCAGTCTATGGGTTATCAATTATCAAATTCAGAGAGAATAGAATACCAGATCACCAATCCGGCAATCATTAGAAGCGGAATACGACTCTAATGCAATTTTCTGCTGCCCAGGAGAACTACGTTAGAGATTTATTGTAGTTTTTATTCAATGAAGACGGTTGATGTTCAGGCCAACATTATGAATCGTCTGAGGAGGCGAACAAGACAAATTTAGCTTCATTTCTAATGCCTTTGGAATTGGCCAGTAATGCTCTATTCCAAAAATAATACATTTTTTCATGCAGAATTCACAGAATTTTCTTGCAGGATTAAAGTGTTCAATGCAGTAAGAGGAGTAAAAAAGGAATTTACGAGTCAAGAAAATCAGTTTTCTGAAATAATTGCAATGGTTTATTATATATTATTGCTGTTTTATTGACCCATAAATGCTGAGTATTTCTTAGACTATTTTATGTTCTTCCTTTCGGATTCTTCTTAAGAATTTTCAGTCCAGGCTGAATAAAATTCATTATATATCTCCATTTTGGATTCAAATATGGAATATGATTAAAAATCACAAATAATTTCTCTGACGTATCGATTTTATAATACTTCAACTCAAGAGAATTCGGTATTTAACGTCAGTCCTCGTTGTTTATCGTAGCACTGATTCATGTCAAAACTTGAAAGGGGTGTCTCTATGAACTGAATATTTTCACAGTTTCTACTCTATAATCATTACAAACGAAAAAGAAAAAAAAAATTAATTATATTTTTGGGAGTTCAATTGAAAGCTTCTTCATTATTTCTTTGTAATTTCCTCCTAAATAGGCGTCGAACAGCTGAGTAATATTCACAGAAAGTTTCGCTGAATCAATTGAATGCTAAGATATCACAACCTTTTATGGAAAATAGCTACAATGAGCTAAAATTGGAAAAATTGATGACGCACAGCAAGTCATCTCTCAATTGAGTAGCGATAGCAATACTACTACCACCAAAAACCTGAGTATTCACAAACTCAGTTTTACTGCCGGTACATCATCGATAATTTGACAACAACCACTCGCATGTGGAATTATTTCCTATTGAATTGTGAGAGGCTTGCTCGCAAGGTGAAGTTTAATTTCACCGTATCCTATCGATTGCAGTAGATTATTTAATCTCTACGCTTGAGACAGCACTCGACTTCTTGCTTCATCTGTGCACCATCAAGGCACCAGCTTTGATTTCTATTCCTGCAACTTTCAAAGTTGGAGCCTAAGAGAACACCATTCAAAAGCACCACCAACTACGAAAATGAACACCTTAGGCTCCCTCCTGGGGTTTTGTTTAACAAATAACGAGGAACGAGGCTAATGACGTCCTCCTGCGCGATTTGCTACTACCTATAATCGATTCAAAATTCGGGTATTTAATTTACATATTTCATTTAAGTTAAGGCCGCAAATTCTTATGTAATAAAATTTACTAGTTTCTCAGTTCATTTTAACAAAGAGAATAATTGGAATTTGTAGACAAACAATTTGGCTAAAGCGCATTTTAATTTTGCAAGATCTTTCTATGTAAGTAAGAAATCTCCATTTGCATCTCTCTTTTCGAGAAGCTTCGGACTAGTATTCCCAAAGATAGTATCACATATCACCGCATTGTTTTCTACCGGTTTATGTAAGAAAACGGCTGCAAAGAAACTTAAATATGGCTTTCTATTCGCATTTTTATTTGATAGGTACTTGCTCGTTTAAAATATATTTCGCGAAGAAACAACTATTGATTTTAATTAATTTGTATACTAAGAGAATTGAGTCTGAAATTTCTATTTCCAGTAACTTTGAAAATTAGGCTCCTTAGCGAATTGCTTCATTGGTCAAATTTTAAGCAAATTCTATTAGAAAAGCGCATTTAGCAACCTTTTCTTTCGTTTGATAATAATTAGATTTTTCAAAGAAAGGACTGACATGCATACATCAAGACACAAAATAAAGGTGTTTGAATTCCTTCCTTAAGGGTTGAATAGGGGGTTCGAGCAACTGAATTGCATGTCTTGTGTGTGCTAGTAAGACAATGACTTCCAAAATTGATCACATTGAAGGAAATGATAAGTGATACTTGGAGTTTTTTATGCAACCCCTCACGCAATTTAATTGCCGTCACCCATAAATCTTTTCTCTGTGAAACTCACGTTTTTATGCCCGGTGGAAGAGAAATTAGGCATAGACATCATTTGGAAATATAAGGAGTCTCTTGATTGATTTAACAGTTTTGAAATAAAAGCGTTTTTTCGACATGGAAATGCTGTTAACGCGTACCAACACTCTTCGAAAAGCTTCTTGAGCCGAAAAATATAACTCGCTCCTCAAATGACCAATGAAATTAATTTAGTTCTCCTAACTGTGTCAAGGCTACCAACTCCTTATTAATCGCAATAGAGCTTACCTATCGAGGTGACGAGTCATTAGCCCAGGATATTGGTTAATTAAAAATATGCAAAGTGGACTGCTCTTCCTAAAATTTCTAAAAGATAGTTGAATTAATTTTGCCTAAAGAGAAAATTCTATGGAGATGGCTTTAATACGAGAGGGTTATCTACGAAACAAAGTTAAACGAAAACAACTTACTCCTATGTGTTAATGGTAGCAGCTTTATTTCGTGTTATTCACTTCATGAAAAATAAATGCATATTTTTATCATTTTGTTTTCATAAAATTCGAAGCAATGTTCTCCATGTGATTATGAACTGCTCTTGCTGAGAAAACATAGAGAATGATAACTTGGTGGGAGTTGGTCAGGAGGTAAGTGTCCTTCGACGCTCTAAGGCAGTTGAATATTGAGAGCTATAGATTAAATATGAAAGGAATAAAAAATTTTTAGAACTCTCAGTAGCTAGAGTCAGTAAAGACTGGCACCTCATATTCATTGTTTCAGTCGCTATTGCTCTTCACTGCCCCAATTGTAATAATGACGAAAAACTGATTCTTAGGCTGAGGACAGTAAAGCAGATAGTCCGCAATAAATATCGTAGCTCAAGTTTATTGCACTTCTGTCAAGTCAAATCAGTCTCTTCCGTTGAATGCGTACCTGGCAGCACTTTTCATTTATCCTTGGCCAAAATTAAGTTGACTTTTAATACCATAAACAACAAGGTGAGGGTCTAGCTTAAGTTTAGTTGTTGCTATTGCTAACAACCTTAATGATGAATATCTCAAATTATTCATTCACAAATGAATTATTCATAGATGAAACCCACCATTCAAACAACAAAGCATGTTATGAAAAAAGCATTTAAGCTCGAATATCAAGATTAGCATCAAAAATTTCACACCAAATGAAATTATGAACTTTGAATTGAACTAATTCTATTAAATTTTGCAACAAAAAATCCAAAAAACATAGGCAAAATTGTTTCATGGGAATCCATTCATATCGATTGAAAAAGAAACCTTTTTAGTTGGACTGGGTAAGAAAAATTTAATATCCACTTCAAACGAAACTAATGCTCATATAAAAGCATCAATTTGCTTTCAGATGAAGCCTCAAGAGATCGTAGCTTTTTCTCAAAAAAATCGATCATTAAAGACGCTTGCAGTGAGATTTTGACTAGGAATATTGAAGATTTTACATTGATACTTCTCTAAATTTGGATAAAGCATTCACAAAAAGATGGAGAGGAAGTTTTCTCGAAGAGAAAAAGTGAATCCAATTTCGTTTATATTCCTCAATAATGTCCTGAATGGCCGGAGAGCATGTCATTCTCCTGAATGGGGAGAAGAAGCAGTCATTGTGACGGATCTAAGTGCTTGAGAAAGGACTTGATTCAACCAGCACACACAAGACATGCAATTGAACTGCCTAAACCCTCGTAAGAGCTCGAAGGGAGGGAATTCGACAGAATTATCTCAAGTCTTGGTGTATGCTGGTTATTTCTGGGAATGAGTTGAATTCGATTATAATCGAAGAGTGGGAAATTGGCTAAATACCCTCGCCTTAAAACGAAATATTCCAGAACAATTGAAGATTGCTTCATTTGAGAAATTATAAATTACTGCGGTCAATCTGGAATAACAAAAGGTTCCAAATCACCTAGTTTAGGTTATGATTTTTTCAAATCTTTGATTTGGTCTAAGAAACGATCATGTAACATTCCTTATCCGGAGATAAAAAGTAGACCGCGTCGGGTGTTCTGTTCTCATCAGCAGATGAATGATGCCATTGCTGCACTGTAACAATAATGGCATAGGATAAAGAGTTCTGAAATTTAGCAAATTTAAGGGAATTAGTTTAAGGCAAATTTTTTGTATTCATCAATTAATTATCTGAGTTTAAGGGTAGTTGTGGGTTTATTCCATCCTTAACTGTGAGATAAAATTAGAACGGGATAAAAATCAAGTCGTCCGAATTGGCCGTTGGATTCGATTTTTGTTGAACGATGCCAAAACAAGTGGATTTTGTATATTAGATGTCTTTTATCCTATGAAAAATACTTTCTCATTGGAAACAATTTTGCAGCTGAAGAAAAAAAAAACGTGTTTAGTGCTTACTTCACCAAAAATTTATTGTTGGAATTTTCCAGAATTAGATCCGAGTAAAACGTTTTAGGGCATAAAACAAGTATTTCGATGGGTATTTAGTTGAAGAAAACGAAAGGACACCGGCTAATCTTTATAATAACAATCGAATACATGCAGTTTGAGTCCTTGAACTTCTTAAAACCAGTTTCGTAGAGGTAATCTCTTGAATTTCTCGATGCAAAGGCTGCTATGCTTAGATCTGACTCAACATGCCTCTTTTAGTGATTTTAAACAGAAAAAACCTGATTATTTAGTGTTTTTCGAGTGGGAAGTATGAAGGTTCTGTGGAAATAATATTGCACCTTGAACCTAATCATTCACTCAACTCGTTTGTTAAACCAAAACTTAGAACCTATCGCAGTTGCTTTGAAAGATTTAGCAAGCAAGGCTCCCTAAGGCTGTGTTGATGAAAATTCATATATAATTTATATTCTAGAATTTCTTCAGCTTGTGTTCTTTTTACATTATCTCGAACCATTAGCAATGAAGTTTTTCGTTTTTTGGGTTGTTAAGTTTTTTCAAATTTAAGTCAACTTGCTCATCAAATTCCCAATATAATATAAAAGAGATAGAGCTTATGGTTGAGGTCAATATCGTTAATTTTCAATGAAACAAGCAGAGTGCGGTGGTGGTTCTATAACGAAGAAAAATTAGTTGATGTGCTCCCAAAAAACATTCTTACGATTAGTCAATGCTCTTGATGTGAATCTCGTTTCTCCTGTGAAGAAATCGATCACTTTCGCTGATCCATCGTCTGACGCAGTCGCAAGCAATTTGCCAGACCGATCCCATCTGACTGAACAGATCTCATCTAAATATCTTTATTATACAACAGGTCTCACTAATAGCTAATACCGGTATGAACATTCGTGAAAATCTTGATGATATTTTTAACACGAGCGTCAAAAATGCTCACAGAAGATCCACCGCAGCAGGCTAATAAGTTCCCGTCGCTTCTCCAATCGATCGATGTGTAGCCTAATTGCTTTAGGTTTCAATAACCTCTAGTTTGTTACCTTCCTGGCCGATAGTAATGGGCGCGTTAAAGAGAAGAACGAGTTTTTCTGGATCGGCTAAATTCAATTGGTTCTCTGCGAATTTGAGTGCGATTTGGTTGCTTTTAGGGTTCCAGCGGCATTTGTTCAACCAACCTTTTGAATCAAATTAGAAAATCTCTCAGGTCGTGTTTAATACGATATTCTCCTTCATAGTCTCCCATCTTCGCACTCAGTAGACTTCCCTTCGTCTCACCTACTTTCGAGATGACAAGTGATCCAGCAATGTCAAAAGTCGCAATTTTAACTCCGCTAGGATCGAAATCCATGGATGAGATATACGCTAATGGGGTAAAGAGGTTAAGGAGGCTGGAAACTCGGCTAATTACTTAAATGAGGAGTCAGCCAGTTTATTTTAACCGCCTCTAAGTTGTCATAATCGAACAAGTGGTAAGCTATCTTATTGCTGACTGAAATAAGTGCTGCGCTCTTTGTAGCTGCATTGCAAGCTATATCCCCTGAACTTACAGCTTTAAAAGTTATTTAATAACAAAAACCGACCCAAAAAAATACCGCCAACTATTTCTTGGAATACATATTTCAATTGGAACTGGTTTGTGTCATAAACCGCAAAGCTGGCTGATTTTTCTCGGTGTTGATGTAGAGACAATAGATGATTCGTTCCTGGAAGATACTCCAACAACGTTCTTCGTCCATCTAAATCCATGAAAAGTTAACTCACGAAAACTCGAAAAAATACTAAGCTACCTGATTTTTTCAATCCAATTCCTGGGAAAGAAACTGTTTTTCCTTCATTCTGAGGGTCAGCTACCGAAATCACATTGGATTCCCATGTACAATATGCGAGTTTTGGCATCGATTGGCTATCTTATCAGTTATTATCGTTAGAGCGTTAAAATGCCAATTCAATTCGATATACTGCTACAAATGAGAGAGGTTTGTTGCTGAGGTGCCGCCTCTGTTTCTCCTTTCAGTTTATCCAAAGCCGAAAGTCTCACCGTTTCATCAATAGATAACAGTTTCTTCAGAAGTTCTTTCATCTCTTCATCGGCTGTTAAGCTTTCAATTATCGAATTCAGTAATAACCCATGAGATCTCTGAGCTTTCATGGTCTTCAAGTCGGTCAATTCCTGTTCATCACCTCTATACAATTTTCCAGCCAACTTTGCTACTTCAAAAATACTTTGCGCTTTATGCTTTTGTCCCTTCGGAAGCAGGCTGTTCGAGTTTATCGGAGAAATGTCTCCGTATAGTCCGTTCCACCCAGTGAGCATAAATTTATTTTTCCAAACGGTAATAGAGCTAGCGTCAAGTCTAATTTCTACAGTAGGTTCGATCCTCTCATAGAGGTAGTCTACTTCTTTAAGGAGGTCTTTCAGCATCTTCTCTACATCAACTTTTGATTGCTCTACCAGCGTAGAGAATGGAACCAGAGGCTTGTATACGAATGCTAGCAGTTTGTCCTCCATTGTGAAGTCTTCGATCATAAGTGCGCTGGGATCGCCGATCCTAGCCGCAAGATAAAGGTTCTCTTTGATGAAGAGACTCGCCGCGAAGGAGTAGCTTTGGTGAACGAAATCAGAATCGAGATCTAGGACTCGGATTGAGTATATCTGATCATCTTTCCTGTTTTTGGCTTCGAAAGTCACGTAGAAGTTGCAAGAATCGACTTCTCTGAAGTCGCTGTAGTTGAACTTCAGCTTTTGAGGGATCGAGGTTTTGATGCTGCCAGCTTTGTTAAGTTCGGGTCCTGAATGTAGCATTGTCAAAGATTTTATTTTTTAATCACTTGAAATAGTTTTCCGGAGGCTTGAATTTGAGTCCGAGAATTAGGATCATTTTCTGATGATTGGGATCGAAGAGGTTAAGAATGTTCAGTCAGGGCAGTAGAAATATGCTTGAAAAAGAGAGACTTAAGGTCATTCCAGTAATGTTTGGAGAAAAAAGTTTAGAAAGGAAGGTAGTAGCTTCATTGTGAGAATTATGGAAGGCTAGAACACAGAAGAAGATTGTGATATTATTTTTGACTAATTTAGAGCGAGTCAAGCTATCACCTGGAGAAATTGCGCTGTATAAATACAAAATATTTCAAGAATTCGCTGAAAATGATAATACATTTCTGATGTATACTAAAATGAGAGAATATCAATTGTTTTCAATAATTTCTTCAGGGTGATATAGTTACAGAGGTTTTGCGATCTGCTCTCTAATAAAATAATCAAAAAATGTATGGAAATATCATGAAAGTGAGAATCAAGGAAAAAGAAACCAATTTCTTTATTTTAATTTCTTCATTTTGAAGATTGGTTCATGAGACTGATTGCCTTCAGTATTTTCAAATCGTTACAGGTGGTGGTAGTGGAAAATTTGGCGAAATAAGTATCAATTTCTAGCAATATTTGTTAAGTATCGCATTTTTTGCAATTTCCAATGTGATAA
>ENA-UOTZ01001936-UOTZ01001936.1-compost-metagenome-genome-assembly--contig:-NODE-1936-length-12183-cov-19.603750_pt1 | contig 12183 bp, 8 predicted proteins | sample MGYA00238144_ERZ746983 | MGnify/ENA primary metagenome ERZ746983 (study PRJEB28759, sample SAMN06268863) | compost metagenome | isolation source: single cell | place: USA: California, Emeryville, Joint...
GAAATATTTATTACTCAAATTCTGCTGTACTAGTTCTAAGAATTAATATAGCAAATTAATCTCACTTTTTATCAAAGGCAAAATGGGATCAGCAGTGTTCCATTCTGAGCAAGCAACTACCACACTCCCATTTTTTTTTTTTCCTACATGCAGCGGAGCTGTGTATTTTGTTCTTGAAAACATCTGAAAGACCAGCTCCAACGCCCCAATGATCTGAGCTAACCCTATTGCATCTAATTCCTCAATGGAAACGCTGCCTCAACAACTTAGAACTGAAATTCTCGTCAAGTGGTTCAAGGATCAACTACAAAATATTTAATTAGATGTCTTTGCAAAAAAAGATATCATGAATTACTTCGCATTGTATTTTATCCTTACAAGCCTATATTCTAATAAAAATCAAAGATCTGATTTATTAACCTCGTCAAGCAAAAAGCTAATATGAGCAAAGGCATTTCCAGAAAGGAAGAAGATTTCCTCAGACTTCTCGCTGCCAATGTAAACGATCTCTGCTCACAGAAGGACTAATTCCTCATTGTATAGGTGCACATCGGTACCATCAACCTCAATTTCGATATGAAAAGATATGTTGATCACAAGAACGCCGCTGGTGTTCACATCATCAACCTCGAGCACACCTGGCAAAAGATTAAGCTCGCTGCCAGAGCTATCGTCACCGTCGAGAGAGCTGAAGATGTCATCGTAAGACTCTTTCCGGAACCTGAATCTAAATTCTGAATTTGGCAATCTAGGTCGTTTGTGCCAGACCATACGGTCAAAGAGCTGTTATCAAATACTCCTACTACACCAAGGCTCTCTCCACCTCCACTTCAAGATGGACCCCTGGTACCCTTACCAACCAGATGACCAAGAAGTACAAAATTAGCAGCAATGGAGCATAAACTTAACTAATTTTTCTCGCAAAGATTCCAAGAGCCAAGACTTTTGATCGTCGCTGACCCAAGATCTGATAAGCAAGCTCTTGTCGAAGCATCTTATGTCAATATTCCAACCATCGCTCTTTGCGACACCGACAGTCCTTTGAACTTCGTCGACATCGCTATTCCATGCAACAACAGAAGCACTGAGTCCATCTCCATGATCTTCTGGCTTCTCGCTAGAGAAGTTAAGATCCTCAGAGGAGAACTCGGCAAGAGTAACATATTCTTTTCTTTGATGCAAAATATAAACAATTCTGTTCGCAGCTGAGGACTGGGACGTCATGGTTGATCTGTTTTTCTTCAAGAAGGTCGATGAAGCCGCTGCTCTCCCAGAAGCTGAAGGAAAAGACGAGGAAGAAAGAGTAACTTAAATTTTTGTGGCTCATGCAGCAACTTAACATTTCAATAGGTTGAAAAGAAAGACGATAAGAAGTGGGACACCACTGAAGCCCAAGAAGGAGGCGCCTGGGAATAAACAACCTCTCGCTGTAACTAGTGAACGGAATAGCTCTTGGTTGTCACTAAGGATCTAAGATTAGATTCATTTTTTGAGATTGCTTTATCCTACATGCAAAAGACTCGCTTTCAAAAAATTTAATAAAAGAAAAATCCGCTTATTGCCTCTTAGGAAACAAGTTCTGAGAAATCTAAAGAGTCTAAATAGTATTCAATATTTTCGCAAAGTCTCAGCTTCACTAAACGCAATTAAACTACGCGATAGGTTTGGGTAAGCAGTCGCGGCAATGACTGTAGTTATTTTGTTTTGCTCTAAATGAAAGGGGATATGAGCATCGTGTGTGAGAAATATTAAACATTTGAATTGTATAGTTGCCTTATCGGATTTATTAATTTTTGAATGCTGTTTAACGGAGCTAATCAAGTGAGAGTTATTTAACAGAAATTGATATCTAATTCAAAAATTAAGTTATTAGAGAGAGAGAAACACAAATTTTTGAAAAAGGGAAAGCAAGCTCATGGAACAATACTATCCAAAGTCCAACCTCACGATCACCAGTTCATTTCGGACTCCTAAAGCTGGAAATTCTAAGCAAGGATTTAACTTCGAGAGAGCAGGTGTTCCCACTACATCCACCCATCACAGTCAGATGAACAAGGAGAACAATTTCACAGGAATTACTTCAAAGAAACCTTTTGAATCTCAATTGAAAGCCGAACCAGAGCAGTTTGGGTACGCAAAAGCCTCTGCTTTAGACAGAAAGAGTTATAATTTTGAATCTTATGGCACAAAACAAGGCCCTGTTGCTTCAAATTCGAACGCCTACACATCGAATAAGCTATCTCAAGTGAGTAAAGTGACCAGCCAGCCACTTCTCATGAGTCATGATATGAATACCTACACCAATGCGGCAGCAAGATCAAGAGAGCAGCAAACTCATTCAACTGTCACTCAGCAAATCCAATTCACGAAAAATCCATCGAAAGCTGATGGTAGATACGCTGAGAAATCCAATAATTACCCTCAAGAGGTGAGAAACAGTCGAATTCTGACTGAGGAGTATATGAATTCCAATACTAGAACTGCTGGTAATGATAAGACTAGCAGCGATGCTACCAACGGAAATATCTATCTGAAATTGATTAGCAATCTTTCAGTTAGTTCTCCTAAGACCAAAGATGCTACTCCGGACGCGAGACAAAATTCCAGCAACCGAAAGGCTCCTCAGCGAGCTTCGTATGACTTCGCGCACAAAGAGTTGCTGCAGTCAAATACCTTGAAAAACTCGAATAAGAATATCAAACCGACAGGCTACACGAACGAAAACCTGAAGCTTGCCGCAGATGATTACAAAGCAGCGAATCGAAAATCGTTTCTCAGCAATGAGGAAGATTATTCTCTTGCCAAAGCGTCGTCTGTGGACAGAACAAAGCAGCCTGAATCCACAAAAAATCGTAGTCTTGCGCGAGACAATCAATACGCTCCTCCTTATTTCTCCCGAGGCGAGAGCGCACAGCCGAGAGGCTTCGGGTCTGGAACCACGACGACTCCAAGCAATGTCGGTGCGCTTGGCAGTCCCAAATACACGAGCGACAAAACCTTCAAATTCCAGGAGAAAACACCAGTACATGAAAAGCCAAAGAATCAAGAGGTTAATCTCAGCATAGAGCAAGAGGCAGCAAACTATGAGAATAAGCCCGGCAGAAACAGCAAAATAATGAGTCAAAAGCTAGAGGAATATTCCAACACCCTGAAGAAATTGGAGGAGCGGATCGCCAAAAGTAAGAATGAAAGAAGAGAAGAAAAGCCGAAATCTTCACCACCGCTCATTAACAATTTTACCTCAGATTCGAAGTCCAAAGGAACACCAATTGCAACGACAACGCAGGCTACTTCCCCGAAGGGAGGTAGCAAAATTCCAGCCTATCCAAATTACGAGGAGTACGAGAAGGTGAACGATTTTGGCCTTCAGAAGCCTCAGACGAGAGACCTAAGCGAAAAAGACCGCTACAAAGCTTCGACTCCTAATGTCCAATATACCAAAGGATACTATGATACTGCCAGTCAACAGCCTAGATATCCAACGCAGTCAATCTCGGAGAAGGAGTACATGGAATACCTTCATAACAAGAACCTCCGGGAAGCAGAGAAAGCACGTCAAGACTCCTATAAGCAACAGCAGCAGCAAACAATGCAAACTCGAGTTAAGAGCGCCGAGTCGTTCGTTGATGCCGTTTCTAACGAAACGAAGCAAGCTAACCGCACTCGACCTGAGAGCGCAAAGACCAAAAAAGGTGACCAAACACCTACAAACTCGAAAAAAGAACAACCTATCGTGCAGAAATCACTTAAAGATTTTGTTACTCAAGTCAATGCAGGTACCCTAAGTCAAAATCCGTATTTGTTCTCATTTGTTTAAACTGTTTTAGGTAGCACTATCCCTGTCGCATCGAAACCTCGCCTAGAAAATTTTGACGATAGAGAAGATGATACTAGATACACTAAGGCTCGCCTCGCGCCGCAATCTACGAAAAATTCTACCGTTTCTCATCGTTATCATGAGGTAATGCGTATATGAGCCCTCCAATCCTTAAGATTCAAATAGACTCTCGTTCCGCAAACAACAAAACACAAAGACGAGCCTAAAATGTTCTTTTCGAATAACACAAAGTCCCAACCCAAAAAAACCAAGGATCATGACATCAGCCAATCCTCCTTCACGACCTACAATGAAACCCCAACCTCCCACAATACTGCTATCGCTGTTTCAAGACAGAGAGTGTCACCGACTTACTACATGAGCAGTCTTGAGCGCCATTTCCGAGAACCGGATTCCAATGACTATTTCTGCAAGATTTACCGCGAGCACTTCATGCAGAGCTTCCAAGCGATGAACTTTTGCAGGAATCTCAAAGATGTCGATCCGAAGGAAATCTCGAAGCGCAAGGTCCATATTCCAAGACTTGAGAAGCACAAAGGTATAGACTTTCTTCCCCCAACCTTCATTTCTAACTATGTACTCGCCTTAGATAAAAAGACTATCGTTTTCGATCTGGACGAGACTTTGATCCACTGCAACGAGAACACTTCAATTCCTTACGATATCCTCCTGCCAATCAAGTTCCCTAGCGGAGATATCATCGAAGCTGGCATAAATATTCGACCTTATGCCCGAGAATGCCTCGAAGAGCTCAGCAAGCATTTCGAAATATTCATTTTCACTGCGTCTCACGCTTGCTATGCCAACGTCGTGCTGGATTTCCTTGATCCCGAAAACAAGCTCATTCAGCATAGATTATTCAGAGAGAGCTGCGTGCAAACAGAGGAGGGTCTCTATGTGAAGGATCTGAGGGTATTTGCTAATAGAAACCTCAAAGATCTAGTGCTTGTGGACAATGCAGTGTACTCCTTTGGATACCAAATCGAGAATGGTATTCCTATCGCGCCTTACTATTACCATAAAAGCGACGTCGAGTTGAAAATGCTGGTTCCATATCTGAAGTCGCTGGCTTCCGCCAGAGATGTCAGAGAAGTGAACCGTAAAACATTTAAGCTGCACTACTATCCAAATTTCGAATCCCCTGAAGATTTATTGGAAAAGCTGTTCGAGTAGGCGTCATTGTGGGAGTCATATCAATCATTTTTCTACAGTTGTAAAAGTGATGTGTTGATCATTGGTGGACAATGAGAGAAGACTCGATGGTGAAAAATTAAGATTATTTATTTTTTTTCCTCAGCGCTTCATGAAGATTACAGTTCAATCATGTTTTAAAAAAAAATTATCGTTCTTGTGAATTCATTGTGTGTACATAGTTATCTACTGATAGTTTGATTGATTGATGAAAAACGCTAGCTCAAATTAGGAATTTAATTAAATCAACAGAAGACCTGCTGAAACCGACAACTTGGCCTTTTTCACACGTGAAGGAATGATTTGCCGATCTTGACCCTCATATCAGAAGAAGAAAGCTCGATTGAAAGGAATTTAAGAGCAAATTCAGTCAATTTTCTCAAAGACTTATGTATTTGCTGGTATATATATATCACAGAAAATACAATTTGAATTGTTATTTTTATGAAAGCTTTTTCTATTATTTTCTAAGCTCAGTACTAAGCGTCTGGAGTTTTTGCCTTAAGGTTTTTCCAGGCTTCCTCAAGTAAATCTATCATGTTGGAGTGATTCTTCTCTCTTTAGAATGAAAAGAGTTAACGATTAAAAATCCTGCAATTTAATTTTTTTACCTTGTGAGTCGTTCTTCGGCCATAAGGGTCTTCATATGATCAACAGCCTCCTTTATCTTCGTTTGTAATTTCTCCTCAGACTCGTCTCGAATTTTCCTCAGCAACACAGCGTTTTCGTTGAGTCGAGATAGCTCCTTTGCTGTTTCATTCATCCTTCTTGTATCTGATTCTTCGCGTGTAGCTACCTCTTGTGTAAGCGCCTCTTGGAGCTTCTTCAGATCGGACTATCAAAGAGAAAAGTATGACGTGTCAGAGTGGACACATCGATAACCTTCATACCTCATAAATTTCGGTTAGTTGAGAGATCCCATTGCTCATTTCCTCATTTTCTCTTGAAAGATCGTCTTTTAGCTGCGTGAATTTCTCGCTAAAAACCAGCTCGACTCTGTTCTCATACTCTCTCCGTTTCTTTTCAAAAACTGATCAAACCTTTCAGGTCATTTGGATGATAAACACACCTGCGCCTCCGTATCATGCAACTCATGTAATTTAGTATCTATGTTTTCCAACTCTTGGAATATCGACTCAAACGCACTCTCGCTCTCAATTTTCCCTGCATCGATTTCCTTTTGTATCTCATCTACCTATTCATTGCAGCTCTCAATATCCACCCCTCAGAAACAATTAATTACATTGATCTTCAAATTGTTATAGCGGCGAGAAAACTCGTTCTGCCCGTCAGACAGCATGTCTTCTAAAATCTTCAACCTGTGATCGACGTTTGGTGTAACTCCATCTCTTTCTCTCTCACCCACAATCTTTTATCAGAAATATCAATGCCTGTTTCATTCGTTCACTGCTAGCTGCGTTTACCTTGATATGCCCTATTTCCTCGGCCAATTTTGCAAGACGTTGATTGTTTTCTACTGTAAGGTCTTTCATAACCTCTTTCTTGCCGGATGCTGCAGATCCGGATCTTCTCGATTTCTCGTCGCTCCTTCGCATTTATTGTAGAGAGTAAAAGTCAGCCAAAATAAAATTATTTAGATTTTAAACCTATAATCAGTTCAAGTACATATGGAAAATCATACTTAAGTTCATATTGGCGTTTTACACAGAGATATGAAGTTCAAGCCTTAAAAAAAAGGGGATTAAGTGTAAACGGTTTATTATTATTAAGTCAGGAAGTGGGAAATCAAAAATTGATGAATTTAAACTGATCGTACTAAAATAATGGACTGTGGTCAAGACTATCAACATTCATGTGTGTTGCGAAAAAATTTAATAGATAGGGTTTAGTAATTTGATCAGTTTGCTGCAATCTTAGTCGAATACGTAAGTGTTTGATCGGGTGTTGAAACCATGCTATTATTAAATGGAGTGTTCACCTGAGTGGACGGAGAACCATCGAAATTGTAACCGTCAAATAAACCTTAAATTTGATAAAGCTAGGACTCACACACGAGAAAGAAAAGTACTTTGAACTGAGTTCCTTCTCAGCAGCATTGCGTTTTGACGGGTGAGATCCGCGTTAGGATCGTTGTCCTCAGCATTCGCGTTCTTTTCGTCGAAATTGTCGTCTTTGTTCTGTGGTTGTTAGATATAGGTTGATTTTCTCAAGAGGAGCAAAGGTACCGGAGGAGTGAAAGGTGGGACAAGCTGCTTGGCCATAAGTTTGGCCCAAGGGTAATCTCTCAACCAAGGGTGGTTCTTTACTTCAGTCGGACCGTTCAGACCTAAGCGATTGGCAGGTTTTCGTTGAATAAGCTACAGTGGAGGAATAAGAGTAAACACAAGGTAAACATTATCAAATTACTCTATTCGCGAAATCTGCAGCTTCCAATGACCATCCAGGTGGTATGTCCTCCTTTTTAATTTGAACCTGTCTTGCAAGGATATTGTCTCGGATCTCTTTTCGTGATTTCCCAAGGTATGGTCTCTGCAAAATTGTTTATCGTTTAACAAAAATCATGCATCAGATGCTCATTACTCTGCCGAGCATAAACTCATAAACCATGACACCTAACGCATAATAATCAGCCGCGACTCCGTGGTTCTGTCTGCACATGACCTCAGGAGCTTGAATTACAGTATATCATTCAGTTAAAGTGATAGATCATCTTTACCCATATATCCTGGCGTCCCGCTTGTATCACTAGAGTTATCCGGCCTCCAAACCCTCGCGATTCCCAAATCTGTCACTCTAACATACCCTTTTTCACTTCTGAGCACTCAATTAGTTCAAAAATCACTACCTTGAGCATCAATAACGAGGTTCTCAGGCTTGATATCCCGATGTAACACACCATTCATATGCATATATTCCAGCGCTGCGATTATACAAGCTGCAAAAAATTCTTAACGACGGTTACAATCAACCAAAGCCAGACGAGTTTACTTGTCTGCTCCTCAGAGAACCGTCTCATTTTTCCCAGATGGTACCGCAGGTCACCTCCTGGCATCAGATCCATGATAAGATACAAGTTCTCTCTGTCTTGGAAGGCGTAAACCATATTCACCAAGAACCTGGAAAATTCTATAGATTTTCAATAATCACAAATCTTACGGATGTTTCAAGGTGCTTAGAAGCTGTCTCTCATTCATCACTGAGCTTACGCTCCTCTTCGTAATAATCCTTGGTTAGATATCCGCTAAATTGCCGCGTTTCTGAGACAAATGAATACTTGGCCTTCGACATCTCCTTCATAGCATAAATCTGTTTCGTTTTCTTGACTTCAACCTTCCATACCTACCAGAGTTCACACAGAGCTCAGAAACATGCAATTCTATCGAAGATCAGTACTTTCCCAAAGCCACCTCTTCCAACGACATACAAGAAATTGAAATTCATCTTGGAAATTGCTGGTAATTTGCATCAGAAGCAGTTACAAAAGGCAAGTGATTTCAAGCACCTACCTGCAGTTTCCTCTTGCGTTTCAGTTTTGAGATTACAGTTACCCATGCCTGAATTTATAATTCCTCGATTGATCTAAAGAATGTGCTGGATTCTTTTCCTAAGAAAAATTCGAGCCTTTTCAACGCGTTATTATTCGGATATGCTAGGAGGAACAATTACCGTGCTAAAGACTTGGAAGCTGTTGAGTTTTTGAGAGAGCTTTAAGATAAAGCTTTCTTTATGTATTTAATTTAAAACTTCGAATTTTTATTTGTATTCCCGATAAGCCTCATCGTGCGCTCACAGGACTCACTAACCAGTGCCTCAACCACATAAATGAAAATCGGGCCACCACACATTTTTTCGTAAGCTATTAACGAGCCATTAGTTGTTAAGTTGATATGGTTTTTCTTTTATAGACTCAAAGGACTTTGTGAAATAGATTTTTTCTTATTTGTTAGAATGTCTGAAAAATTTTCGGCTGTCTAGCGAGCCATGAAGAAGTGTTGTTATTAACTCATAAAGAAATTGACTTATCGATCGAATTGATCGGCGTGCGCATCATAATAATTCCTTAGCTTGAACAGCTGAGTAACTGCCATTTGGCGATTGTAATTAACAACTTCTTCAATACGTTTTGCCATTGGAGATTTTGAAGGCTTTGCGCGCTGGAACGTACGAGCTGAGAGCACAACTAACTGCGATGAGTCAGGATTTTTAACTGTTGCGGATGTCGTTCGACGTGACTTAATCGGGCTGTGATTGATCACGAGCTCGCTGATGATGGTTTGGGTCTTGCTTGCTTGAGTTTTGAATTTGTCTTGTCCAAAGAAAAGCATATTTGGAATACTACCGCTTCTTATCATTTGTAGACTCTCTTTGCCTTCTGGGGTATCTTGCAATGGTTTCTCGTTTGTTCTATAGCTACCCGCCTTTTTTGATGCTGGTGTCTTGGTAATAGAGCCTTTTGACGATTTGTTCTTCTCTAGACTGCTCGTTCCGGCTACTTTAGATTGAAGAGTTTGATATTGGATTGGTAGTGTTGTTTTGAAGCCAGATTTTGCATTTGAGCTGTTCAGACTGGCTGGTCGCTGGAGTTTCTCCTGCGGTGAGTCTATTAACCTAGCGATTTTTGAAATTCGTAAATGGAAGGGAAATCTGCGTTTGTTACTGAGTTTTCGAAAATGAATTCTGAATAGAGGTTTTGCTAAAGAGGCTTTGCGTTGATTCCTTGTTATTAATATTGAGAGTTATCGATGGACTTGCAGTTATCTTTGAATCACCAGAATCCTGCCGCATGTGCCCGCTGAAGCCTTTTGCAGGAGAAATCGGCGATGGTTTTTCTGGATTTGATAGCTGGAAATTTCTAATATGTTTACTAGTCCTGTAGTGATATATTACCATCCTTGAATTTGAGTGTGAGATTCCTCCTTGCGACGTTACGAAACCCCTTGAGGACGGGAGCGTATGAGAAGGCTCTTTTCCCTAGTAGCGTTGATCAATTATGCTCAATTAGTCGAGTTTACCACTTGTTTTATGCCATCGGTTCTCGGCGTTCTTGAAGAAAGCGTCATCTGAATGCAGAATTCGCTGGTTTTTCATCAAAAGATAAATAAACTTTACGCTTTGCATTGTCGGAGAAGTTGCTCGATTGCTTTCTGTCATGATAGTGCCCTGGAGGAATCTAATTATACAGCCTAGCAGCAATTACTTACATTTTTCTGTACATGTAGACTATTCTGAGAGTTTCTGTTGACGCCACCCTTAACCGAACGGTGAGACCCAATTTCATTGAATTTATTGTTCACCTTTTCTTTTTGTGAATTGAGGCCCTTCATATCTCCATTGTTATTCGCAGCTTGGCCATTTGCCCCTTCTCCAGTATATGTTAGCGGAAGAGTTAGCACCATGGTTACTTTTACTGGCCAGAAATGCTTGAAATCTGGCCTTCTCATCATTGTTCGATGAATTATGCACTTTCATTCCTATGGTGAATCCAGGGCTCTTGTTATTAATTTTTAATGCGGAAATAAAAAATATTAAAACTGAGTTTATTGCACCAATATTTGTCTCAATATCAACTAAGCAACCGAATCAGGACAACTGCAACTCCTTCCTTTAAGTTCAGCTCATTTCTTTTTGAGTCCAATCGTTGGACTGTCATTTAATTCACAGCCAATTACTTGCGCATCTATATGCAAATATCAATAGATATGATGAATAATATATAGATGAATGGATAGCTCATAATTAACAATAAAAACACTGTTTGATTCTAGCATGAATTTCTATCAGAATAGATATAAAGGAAGTAATTTTTTCACAATTCTTCTTTGGACTGTCTTGAAATATATATCTCAAGACACATATGAGTTTCTCTAACTCAAGTGAACACTTGGTCAATCCAGCACCATCTATCGTAAGTAGATTTTGCGTATAATTCTGGGTAGTTTGTCGATATCAGTTTTTGGCAACGGAAGCGGGACTCTATCCTCCAAATGAGGCGCATACCCGATTTTCTCATAGAATCTTCTGAGATGAGGACAGCTCTCTCCGCATTTTTTATGCACACGCTCAAACTCATTAAAGTATTGCTTAAAATCTTCTAAGGTCACTTCGAATTTGTTAGCATCGAAACTTTTCCCGGACTCTCGGTACCGCTTTGCCACCGTATTTTTAAATATTTTCTTCAGACTCGGGTTCGTAGGAAGCTTAGACTGCATCGTCTCGTATATTTTTGTGAGGTTTAACTCTTTGCTCTGGGATGGCTGAGCCAGGTCCGCTTCTTCATAGGAAGGCATGCGATAAGTTCTGTGAAGAATGCTTTTTTCAGAGCTTTCTGTATTGATTGGCCGTTTGAAATAAGGCTTGAACTCACCTGGCCGCTTCAACTTGCTCAGCTGTCTTGGAGTCAATTCGCTTTGGTTCATAACCTCTGACTTGTATAAGCTCGCGTTAGTTGGCGTGATACCGTCTTTACTTCCCCAAGGCATGAGATCATCCGTTGAATCTAAATCGAGACTCGCCTGCTTGTGATCTGAGGTAAAGGCTCCTTTGCCGAGTCTTTGTGTGTTTCTAAGTAACGTCGGAGCTCGGCCTGAGTTTCTTTCCGTTAGAGAATAGTTCTGCCCGTACTCATTTGCGGCATTCTCGCACCGCTCGACCACGTTTGAAAGTTTCTTCTTGCTTAGGGCAAACGAGGACTTCCCGTTGTTGAAAATCGAGCGAGGAGTCGAGTCGACCTGCTCGTAAAATTCTATTAGCTGTTGAAGAGTCACGCCGTTTTCTTTGAGATTCTTGACGATTTGAGGGACTTGTAGCGCTTGAGAGGCGATGGGTGTGAATTGGGAAGAGTTATTCGTCCTTGAGGTCGATGTAGTTTCGATTTGTTTCTGAAGCGGTGAGTGAGTAATATTTCCCAGCTTTAGATAAGGAACAATCGGCGTTTTATCGGTTGTTTGGGTTTCTTTATCAGCAGATGGAGCGAGAATAGGTCGCTTATTGGGTCTCTCTGAGCTCTTCGAGTCATTGGGTCTGCTATCCGTTTTTTCCCTTGGAAGGAGGGGAAAACCATCATAATAATCTTTCTGACTCGACGTTCCATCGCGGTGGAACTTGCTCACTAAATGGCGCGGCGTTGAATAAGCGTCATTCCGCGGAGTCGACTCCTCGAGACCATGCTTCGAGCCAGGCTCACCAAAGCCATG
>ENA-UOTZ01001938-UOTZ01001938.1-compost-metagenome-genome-assembly--contig:-NODE-1938-length-12173-cov-53.259673_pt1 | contig 12173 bp, 5 predicted proteins | sample MGYA00238144_ERZ746983 | MGnify/ENA primary metagenome ERZ746983 (study PRJEB28759, sample SAMN06268863) | compost metagenome | isolation source: single cell | place: USA: California, Emeryville, Joint...
AATTTAAGCTTGTCATTTTCGGCTTGAAGTTCATTTATTTTCCCTAGCATAATGGTTTCAGTCTGTTGCTTCTCATTTTTGAGGTAATTAATCATAAACTCCGTCTCGGTGAGGTTTCTCTTCAGTTTCTCAAACTCTAAGACTGAAGGGCGATCCCCTTTGTCTAGCGCATTACGTTCTTCTTTCAGGAGAGCAATCATTCGCTCATACTCCGCGATTTTTCTCTCGTATTCTTTAAGATCAGTGTTTTGCAGTTTGGTCTCTAAGTCCTTTTTCTTTTTTGCTAGGATAGCGTTTTCTTTCTGCAGCGTAGTTATCTTGGCATTAATCACTTCGAAGTCAAGCCCCTGCATTTTTTGAAGCAAATCTCTTTTTTCTCTTTCGATATTTTTGCTTTTCAGTTCAAACTCGCCAAGCCTATTGACTGGTAGACTGTCGGCTATTTCTTTTTTTATCTGAGATGCAAAAACAGGATTTTCATGTTTCACTCCACTGGGTTTAATCTCTGAATGTGCTAGATGCTCTTTTGGGATATCATGTGTTGCTTTGGTGGAGGTAGTCATCATCTCTTGAAGAAAAAGAGGTTAGAAGCTATTTATACGTGGAAAATATACTCGTGTGGGTTTCATCGGGATGACTCCTAACGTCGCTTTGTGTATCGCTGCTATAAACTTGCTTATGGGGTTCATGAAGATTATTATCCTTTTGAGGTGTGCTGTGGAGGAATTTATGGTCTTTCTGATTTTTCTCTGAGCTGCTGTTACTTTCTATTCATCATATAGGGAGGGAATGCAAACATTAGCCTTCACAAATAAATGGGTAAGGCGGAATACCTTTCAAGCTGTTCGACTGAGAATCATTTAGCACGCCATTTGAACCCGGCGACCGCGAGTGGACTTGTCGATGCTGCTCTCTGTTGGGTGAAAGGAACTGGTTGGTCGCCTGAACCGCGCTTTTATGCTCCTCATCGCTAATTAATTTTTTTTCAATGGTCTTTCTCCCACGAGAGTTAACAATACCTATCTACATGTCTTCCACTCAGCTCCTCTGTTTGTAAGTTCCTCACAGTCACTTGAATCGTTGCCTTACTATCTAAACAGTCTGCCAGAGACCATACGTATCTCCTCTCTGAGACAAATAGATATTAGAATCTCCTGTATTCCTATTGAAAACACCTCTCAAGTTCAAGTTCGGCAGCTCAGCTAAATCAAATTTGACGTGTCCAGCAACTTTGCTCCCTTTCACGGAGACAGTAAATACGACCAGAGTGGCCTTTTTGATTCAAAAGAAATTTTGTCAAATCTGCCCAAAAAAACTGCGTTTACCTCCTTTGATAGGTAAGTGCCCTGCTTTTTATCGTAATACAGCGTTGAATTCATTAAAAGCGTTTCGTCGAATACCGCGGTGCCATTTTCTATCGCAGGAAAGCTTTTGCTCTCGACTTTATGAGGTCCTTTTGATATACATAATTATCGTAAAGCTCTTCGAATGAATTGTAAAGCACCTCGCTTGAATGTTATCAGGATCCGGCTGGCCACAGGAACCTCCATGTTTACCCTTTCGAGATGGATCTCGGTCGCGAATTTGTAAGTTTTTGTGCCTATCCGCTTTATAAACTTCGCCATACGATACTAAATAAATTTTATTCTGATATTATTCATAAATTTTTCCATGCGTATTCATCTGTAATTGTGAAATCCTAATCATATCAAGCCAAAATCATTAACCTTTACTTCTCGATTAGTTTAATCTACTTCACCCTTTCGGAAGCTCTCCAGCTTATTTCAAAATAATTCCTTATTTTGTTTTTATTTCCTCCACTATTCATCACAACAGAACTATTATTCGTTATATATTTTAGAATTTTTTCTATTTTCTTCGTGTTTGTAAGTTTTTAATCAGGCAACTAAATATTCATGGTCACAAATTACCAGGCTATATATATTTCAAAATCGAAGAGAGCTAACCTATTGAGCTATTTTCTCCTTGCTAAGTATAAAATTTCCACAATCAGTTTATTTCGTTATTATCTTTCTCAACCGCATGAGCCAACAACATCTTTTCTTGGTGGATTTCTTCAGCTCTCTTTTCCAAATCCAACTTCCAATAGAGGAAGAAATACACCACCGATAAAAGACAAACTGCAATTAGGTATCCTTGTATAATACCAGGGAGTCGGAACTGATAAACGAGCCCCACGATGACTTGATATGGGAACCCGACAAAAAATTCCAAGAGGATCAGGTATTTCAAACTGTTCCTTTGCTCACCTAGCGATCGCAATATAATACTCTGGAACACGAGAGCGGACTCGCCGGGTAGAATCAGCGCCCACCAGAATAAAGCAGTTTTCAGATGCGATTCGACCGTCTCATCATTGGTCAGAAAAGCAGCAAGGTAATCGATATGGAGCAAAGAAGCAAGCGTCACGATGCAACAACAAACAGTCAGCACAATCGCACCACAAATCACATATTGACGCGCTTCTTCAATTTTCCTTGCGCCTACACACTGCGCCGCTTTTGTTGCTGTGACTCTACCAATTGCAGAACCTGGAATCGTTTGTACGAGGAAAAGCTTCATCGCGAGTGCCTGAGCCGCCAGTTCTTCTGAAGTGAGGAACCCAGCCACCAATATATTCAATTCCGTTCCCACGTGATTCAATAGCTGCAGAGAGCCCAGGTCGATTTGGTACCAGAACTGCTTCCAAATGCCGTGGAATGACTGCTTGATCGGCCAGAAAAACGTCTCTTTGAAGTAGTCCCAGCAGCTGCAGAAGATCAGAACACCGATGACTTTCACGGCTTCGCCGACAATTCTAGCGATAGCAAGCGCTTTTGTTTTATTTTCTTGATCCTGCACCATGATAAAATAATACGCGAGCGCCACTTGGAATATTTCACCGATAAGTGTGATTACAAACTGCCCAACATACGCACTTTGCCCGAGTAAAAACGTTCTCGTTGTGTTGAAAAAGACCATGAGAGTCATAGGCGAGAGACCGTAGAGTAGGTAATGCCAGGTGAGCATCGAGATCTCTTCATCGTAGTGGCAAATGTAAATAAATATTTTGTCGCTAAAGCATATGAGGAGCGCGATAAACGTGTAAAGAATGTAAGAAACGACGATTCCTCGGTGATAATGGATTCCGCAATGTTTGTAGTCCTTAGCTCCAAAGGATTGACTGACCAGTACTGCGATACCCCAGTTAGCGCCGTCCATGAGTGCGAACAGCGAGAGAATAAAGACTGAATCGCCTAATCCGACAGCGGAGACAGTGTTTGGATCTGCTTTCATGGAAATGAATAGTGTGTTTAAAAAGAATGCGCCAGCTGGAATAACGAATTGAAGGCCAATTGGAGCTGCACTGACAGCGGTTTCCCAAAGCATCTCCGCATATGTTAGAGCCGTAGCATGGAATGAAGCATCTTCATCGTAAAAATCGTTATATGCGAATGCGACTTGTGCAAGATCGCGATATTCTGGGGATTCCTCGCCGTCTTGTTCATTTGACATCGAACCAATGTTAGTTTCATGCTTGGGAGGGATCTCGATTTCCATTATGTGTGCGAGGTTTTATCTTCAAGTTACTGTTTTATTGAAAAATTAATTAGTTAGTTGCTAAATCCAGAATCTTAACCGCCAACTAATATGCGAGAAAAAAAAATTTAAAACCCCCAGGTTTAAAAGCGAAAACAATCCAATATGGCTGAGATGGATGGTTTTCCCGAATCAGCTACTAAAGATTCAAAATACTGTCATTTTAAATTATCTTTGTAAGGATTATATGAGAGGGAAAAAAACCTTCATATTTGCAGAAACTTCTAGACATTCTAAAATGCGCAGTTTCAGGACAAGAGGAGATAATACTGAATATAAGCAAATGCAATGTGTTAGAATATTGATAATAAAAAGCACTTTCTTACAGAAGCTTGAAAGGGCAACCTCAAAAAATTGTAAAACCTCTTGAATAGCTTAGAGAAAATTTTCACTGTTGTGAGTAATGACAATGGTCAAATTACAATAAACGCTGAAAAATCTAATAATATTTACACTGGCTCTATTGTAATTGAAATACATACTGATATAGACACGATTCGTTTACTTGAAAAGATTAGAAGCAGTTTGAAGAATGTAGTCGATCGTTTTCACTGCTGCTGTAACGGCGTCGGGTTTGACATTCAGGTACCTGCTTACATAATTGATCAAGAACACATACTCTCGGGGTAACTTATCATCTGGGGTGGACTTAACGTGATCAAGATAATTGTACGTATCGCAAGGAAGCGGGAACCCAATTTCAACCTCCTCGTCATCTTCGCCCATATTCTGCAAAACCTCAAGGACCTCATCCTTATGATCATAAATCAACTCCTTCTCTTCAGCGAAGAACTTCGATAATGCTTCATACTGTTTTTCACCGAATGCCTTGCTGGCAAACTGTGAATCAAATTTCACCTCACTTTTAAGGATTTCACCTTGATACCCATTCGCATCGAGCACTCCGAGCCCCGAAACCGTCTGAGCGAGGTCTGTGAACCGCGTGTTAATCGAGTTCTCATCAAAGAATCTTTCCTTTAGCTGATTTATATACTCTTCTATCTGCTGGTTCATTGTCTCATCTATCTCCTCGTAATCCCAAGCGACACTACTATTTGAGCGTTTTGGCTGGAAATACCTCGCGAATGACTTGGTTTTGAGATTATCCATCCATGTAACAAATAGATCGCTTGTGGGAGGAAGTCTCTTGTAGAATTGAGCGAGCGAATTGCATTTTTTTAGCTGCTCGTAAAACTCATAGATAGTCGTCAAATTCTCGTAAACTTCCTCTGAGACTTTCGATTTCAGCCCATCCAGCTGGTTCTTTCTGAGAAAGATGCCATACGCACAGTCATCGAACCCGTAAAATAGTTTTAGAGTAGCAATAATAGCTCCAGCAGCAATTATCCCTGGTTCTTTTAAGGCCTTCTTTTTGATATTAAGCGTCTGAATGATCTTGTAAATTTTATGCGCATGAGGGGTTAGCGCCTGAGGGATATCCAGATCGAGGATAATACGGTCAACATACAAGGAATTAGCTTCAATCTCTTCTAGGTCGAGAATTTTTTCTATTTTCTTCGTCGTTCGTAATAGCCACTCTTCAGAAGGTACATTGCTTGGAACAAGCAAATAGCGCTTCAATTCAGGATTTTCAATGGATTTATGAGCCTCGAAGTAAGGAATGACTCCTTGCTTTGCCCATTCGATGATATCTTTCGCTAACACAGGATAGTGGTTCTGTTTCATAGCCAAGAACAAGAAAACTAGGATCAGATTATGCTCAAGCGAAGGAATCGTCTTTGGAAGCTTGCTCTTCTTTCCTGTGGACATAAACACTGAGGGAGGAGCCTCGTAGCCTGGTGTCTTGAGAACATCAGATAAAAACTTCTTAATATGGTCTACTAAGGCTGGATTGTTTAGCAGTACAGGCAAAGCACTAGCTTCACTCATCTTCTGACCGCTAATGTATTTCAAAATCTGGTTTAGATCAGTCGGGATAATCTGGTTCCTGGGCTGCATATGCACGCAGAAGAAATCGTGAATAAAAATCAGCTCTTTGGCTTTTATCTGCAGAGTAAGCTTGCTTTTCAGAGCAGGAATATCACCGGGGTGTATACGACGCTCTTCTAGCAATTTCTCCAAGAAGTCCCTTCGAAAATACGACGAATGAGCTCTTCTAGTACGTAATTCATTCGGATTTTCCTGATTTTCTGCCTTATTGATGGTGGCTTGATACAACAGCACTTTAATATAATCATTAACGATTTTCCCTAGCGTCACCAAAGAAACCACCTTATATTTCGTTTGAATTTGCATGAGAAAATTTTCTGGAGACTGTACTGACGTATTACTTTGTTCCGCGGATTGAGTTCTCTCAAAGCTTGACAGTACCATATCATGACTCAACGTTCGTTTGCGTTGGGGTTTCGTCCCACTGCCTGGTTCCGCTGCTGGCGCTGGTTTTTTCTTCCTCAGCTGTTTTGTCGTGGTCGAACTTCTAATATGCCTCACTTTGTAAAACTCACTGCGCATTTGCCTGAATTTCTGTTGCTTCTCGTCTTCTTCTGGCTTTTCTGGCTTCAACTCGGCGGTTGTATTCGCAAAATCGTTTTGTGAAAGAATAAAATCGTAATTGAGCCCTCCAGTTGTGAGGTTTTTGGCCTCTTCTTCATCGTCCTCAAAGCCTTCACTATCAGAAGACAAGCGCTGGATTTCCATAAGCTCGTAGTTAAACCGTCGCTTTGGGAACGTAGGATCTGGAAATTTGAACAAACCACGCTTGGTTACTGAGAAAAACGAAACAATTCGCCTTTTAGTTTTTTTCCAGAGCTCCAAGTATTTGAACCAGGTGTCCTTAACGGTGTTTTCAACCTTTTTATCGAGATTCAGCTCGGATATGAGAGCTTGAGTGTTTATTTTGAGTGTTTCCTGAAAGAATTTGAGGTATTCTAGCCAGTTATCCTGCAAATGCATCATAATGTCATCCTTTTCGAGCTTGGCATCTCCGCGTGTTTGTTTCTCTTGAACAGTTTTGGTTTTTCTGAGATTGAATCCTCCTCCAAATCGCTCGCCGGTCATGATGAAGCTCTTGTCGATGCCACGGGCCTCTGCACCGCATATTTTGCAAGCGTAGGTACCGTTTGCTGAGAGCTTGAACTTTGTTTTTGCATGACAGTATTGACAGATTGAGACCCCTTGAGAGCTGTTCATTTTTTACCGCTTTAATTGTTAAATAAAAGCGCAAGTCAAAAAACTGTGTAGAGATGAAAAGCAATTTAGGAATGTTATTTTGCGCGTTTTGTAGTATTTTGTAAAATTGATAGCATTCAATTTCTAGTTTTATCATTTTCTATTATATTTTCTCATGAACGAGCTTCGTTTCAAAACAGCTGAGGGCTCAGAAATCAAGAGAAGACAGACCGTCATTGGATTGGGACCCTGCATAGAAGAGCACCCAACGAATTTTTCTCCGATGGAGAATACCAGCTGGTAGGTCAGGCTCAGAAGACTTTCCTTCGAATTTACGCGGGAATTCAATAGTGAAGTCCTAATGAGGAAAATAATCATTTTAGAGATGGTAATAGGAGACCAAACGAAGCATTTTAATGAAAGTGAAAAATTTCACTCCTTCATTCTCACAAGTCCTTGATTTTAGACTGACTATACTTGGTTTGTTCGAGATATAATTAAATGTTTCAAACTTTCTGGATAGAGTTAACCTTTCTGGTAACTAATTCAAGAGAACACGTGCGATGATCAGGCTCTTTCCTCTCTCAGAATTCTTCGTTGGTTGGTTCCCAAGTAACACTTCATTTTCTCCTTATTTCTCCTGTAATCGTGCTTGCTAAACGAGTAAGTTACTCGTTTTACAACATCATCAAGCTGAATTCTATCTACCCTCAGTTTGAGTTAAATAGATTAAGATTTTATCTTTCTAACTGCTGAAAATTGCGCACATTTTACTTTATCTAAATAAAAAGATAATCGTTGAATTGCAAAAATTATCAACAACATCATCTTCAAAGAAATGTCTTGGACAACACAAAGAAACTACCCCTCTCCCACTTACTCCACACCCAATAACCTCTTGGATGAAAACCACTCACTTTTTCAAAAAGAACAAGACCTTATCCGAAACAAAGACGCTATCATCGCTGAACTCGAAGCACGAGTTAAACACCTTACCAAAGAGCAATTTTTACAAAGCGAACTTATCAACGAAGCAAACCGCACGACAGAGCAATGGAGACAAAAATTTCTCGACTCTAAAGCCGAACTTGGCGAGACCCAAAGCCACTTCCAGAGAAAAACTCAGCAACATGAAACTCCAACTGATTTCCAATACCCGACACGTCAATACGATCAAAGAGATTACGGAGATGCGAATCTCAAAACCATGAGAAGATCCAATTCACAGATGTTACAACGACCTCCGATTAACGATCTCATGATGCAAGACCTTACAAATAAAGCCGCTCTGCTCGCTGAAGAAGTAGATCAGCTGAATGTGAAGTTAAGAGCGAAAAATAAGGAAATTGAAGTGCTGACGCAGAACTTCAACACGTTGAGGGATAAGATACCTCTCCTTGTCCAAGAAAATGAAAAAATGGCAAACGAATACGCCGCGAAACAGCGCGAAATTGAGCGGTTGAAGGAGAGACTCGCTCAGAAAGACCAAGAAGTGGACGGTTTGCTTGAAGAGAAAAATACCTTGAATAGAACAAGGCTTGCGGATCTCGACCAGAGCCAGCACAAGATGAATGACCTACATTTGAGATACGAGACTCTTAAGCATGACTATGAGAGTTTGAAAGAAGTGTTAAGCTCCAAAGGCAGGGAGATAGCTGTACTGAGAGAGGAAAATGCCTGCATCCCGGAGCTGAAAACGAAGCTGAGAAGCTATGAAGCTGATTATAAAAGTCTCGAATCGATGGGGGCTGAGTGGAAGAAAGCAGCTGATACCTTCCGGTCGAGGTGTATAGAGCTAGAAGCACAGGTTAGCCAAAATTTGATCAATGAAAACGAATTAGCTGTGCTGAAGAGAGAAAATGAGAATTTGAATGCGGTGGTCGCAAGGAAGCTCGAAGAGACAAAAGCCATGAAGCTTGACCTCAATGAGCTCGCTGCTGAGAATGAGAAGCTGAAAAGAGAGCTTAAACTCACAAAAGATGCGAATGAGCAGTTAAACGCGAATCAGAGTGACTTGAGACGAGAACAGCAGAATTTGCAGGCCAGAGATCGAGAATTGGAGTTGGAGTTAAAGGAAGTTAAACAGCAGAGAGATATCGCTAGGATGGAAGCTGATAAATTAAATAAGCAATTGGAGAAGAGAAACTCTGAAGCTGAGCATTGGAAGCATCAGGTCACGCATCTGGAGGAGGATTTGAGAGGACTTGAGGATTTGAAGCATAAATTAAGGATAATTGCTGATGAAAACGATAGACTTTCAGGTCTGATCGAAGAGTATGAGCATAGATCGAATTCAGCTGAAAGGAAAATCGAGTCATTGGAGACCGAGCTCACTGAGTTAAAGGATGCGAAATTGAAATTGGAGTACACAAAGCAAGAGAAGGATAGACTGGAACAGGCGTTAGACCAGAAGAACTCGGAACTTGCAGACACTCAAGCTAAACTGTACGAGTCTGGAAGGAAAATCGAGGAGTTGAATCGCCTAAAGGATGAGATTGCACTCTTGAATAACGAGAAGCATGAGCTCGAAATAACTGTGTATGAGAAAAATACGGAAGTTTTAAAAACGAAAGAAATCATGAAAGACATGGAAAAAAGAGTACTGAGCTTAGAAAGAGTAGAGGGTCAGGTCGCCGCGGTAAGGACTGACAACGACAGATTGAGTGAGCTTCTTTCAGCGAGAATCCGTGATAATGAGGATTATCGGGAGAGAGTAAAGCAATTGGAGTTTGAGCTGAGGAAGATTGACGAGCTTCAGCTCCAAATAGAAAGTTTGCAACATGAAAGACAAATGACAGATGAGCTGTTACAGAAGAGAAACGAAGACGTTGAAACTTGGAGGAGGAAGCTTGTAGCTGCTGATAAGAAAAATGTTGATTTGGAGCTCAGCCTGGATGGATTGGAAAGAGAAATAGGACACCTCAAACAAGGAAACCAAGAAAAAACTTCGCAAATAGAAGGACTAAAATCTAAGGTCCATGACTTAGAAAACCAAGTCTTCAGGCTGTCTGAGGTCGAGAGACACAATTCAAGACTTGAGGCTGAGAGAAATATGCTCAATGATGAGCTTGAGCTCAAAAGAAATCAGATTGACGAGCTTGAGATAAAATGCCAAGATCTGGAAAAAAATGAGCATGTTATTGCTCAGTTAGAAAGTAAGCTCAGAGAGGCGAATAGTGACTATGACAGACTAAAAGTCCGTTATGAGAAGGCGATTCAAGAGCTGAACCAAGCTGAGAATAAGAACCACGAGTTGCTAAGAGATCAGAGCGAGCATGAGAGATTAAAATCCCGCTATGAAAGAGTAATTCAAGAGCTGAATGAGGCAGAGAATCGAAACCATGAATTGCAGAAGGAACTTGCTAATGTTCCTATCCTTGAATCGAAAGTGCAGAGTTTAGAAAGGGAGAAAACGAGTAATTTGAGGCAACTCCAGAGCTTGAATGATGAGCTTAAAGCGACAAATGCCTTGCTACGAGATGTGCAGGCAGAGCTTGGCCAAGCAAAGAGCAAAGTAAATACAATCCCTTCATTAGAGAAGGAAATTTCAGCTAAGCAGACTGAAGTGAATCGGCTGGTTGAAATCGTTAAAGGAAATGACGATATCATCGAAGAGCAGAGAAAGAAGATTCGGGGTCTCGAGGATGAGGTAGGAGCATTGCAGCAGGTCAAAGCAAACAACGAGGCTCTGAGGGCGGAATGCGATTCTCTAACTTCAATGCTAGTCACAAAGAACATGGAAGTTGAGCGACTTGCCTCAGTTGAAAAAGAGCTCGGAGTGAAAGTTGTCGAATGCGAGACACTTACCAAAAAGATTGTGTTATTAATCGAAGAAAACGATAGATTAACAGAAAGTTTGCAAGCGAGGACGCGACAGTACACAGAGAGCGAGCTGAAAGCCCGAGAGCTTGAGAGAAATTACCAAGCGAACGCACAAGAAAGCGAGAGATCTAATTTCATGCTCAAAGAGAAAGAAAAACAGCTAGATGATTGGCGAAAGCGTTGTTTGGAAAGCGAGGCTCAGCTCGCTCAAAAGAAAGATCTCGAGGCGAGACTTGGACAAGTAACTCACGAATGCGATAGACTCATGGCATTATTGGAGGAGAAATCTGCGCAAGTGGAAGACCTCCAAAAGGAAATACTCAGGTTGCATGAGGCTGCACTCACACAGGAGGATATGAGGAGTAAGTTTAGAACTGTTTCTGATCAGAGGGACCTTGTTGAAAGGAGGCTCTTGATGCTAAATGAGCAGCTAGAAACGACGAAGAGGCAGCTGGCGGAAATGGAGAAAAAGAATGCTGTGCTTACAACGGAGGTGGATAGACTCGCTGGTTCTTTCGGAAAAGAGAAAGAGGGACCACGAGTATCGAGGGAACTAGCGATTATTAATAAAGAAAATGAGAGACTCAGAGAAGAGCTGCTGAGAGCCATTGATGAAAAGGAGCACTGGAGGAATAAATTTTTCAATGAAAGTCGATTATCTGCTAATCTGGAGACGAAACCTTTCCTTGCTGATGAACCTAAGAGCAAGTATGAGCCAAAGGGTTCTGCGCTTAGAACAATTAAGTCACCGAAAGGACACCATGTGACATTTAAGGAATAATTGCTTCTTTTTTTTCATATTCAAAAGAATTTTTTCATGATTGTCTGAATTAGGAAGTCATCTACGTGCAAAGCAATCTTTCAATTTTCAAATTAATCAATGAGCAAGCAAGCAAACAAACAATGCTTTTCTCGAAGAGGAAAAGAAAAATGTATTTTGTTTGGGGAAAAAAATATGTTGTTTAATATGAGACTGTGGGAGCTTGGAATTTGAGACTAAAGTAATTTTTTTTTGCTCCCAGGCACTTTCAACTCAAATGTTTGTATGTTTCGGATGTTTTTCGCGTGGCTTAAAGATAAAGAATTTGATTCATTGTCTTTATACTAATTCAAGCAGAAAAGTTTAAAAAGGAAAAAACCCTGCCAGTGGCTGATCTGCGACAGTCAGGCATTTTCTACATTACTAATTTCTCATGTGATGAATGACTTCAACCAAGAGGGCTCTAAAACAAATGCTGAACTCGTGATACTCTGCTACTAAAACTAAGTGGTGCAAATCCAGTTGAGACTACTTCGAAAATCTTTCATTCAATGATGCCTGTTTAAGAATACTTGAGCAGTTGGCAAGTTTTTGCTTCAAGTATAATATAATCGACAATCACTCTGCCTGGCATTTCCTATGCTCATATTCTATGAATGATTAGCAATGTTTACAAATGATGCTTTGCTTAATCATAAGTGATAGCCTCAGATACGTGGAAATCAGTGAAAACGGTCTTATCTCTCTCTCTGTGCTGATATCCTTGATTATTTTTTCCAATCAATTCGCCATTATGAATTCCAGATTCATTCAACTTAAATTCAGCAAGAAGCTCTTGAAGAACCGAGATAGTATAGAAAAC
>ENA-UOTZ01001939-UOTZ01001939.1-compost-metagenome-genome-assembly--contig:-NODE-1939-length-12173-cov-14.777199_pt1 | contig 12173 bp, 11 predicted proteins | sample MGYA00238144_ERZ746983 | MGnify/ENA primary metagenome ERZ746983 (study PRJEB28759, sample SAMN06268863) | compost metagenome | isolation source: single cell | place: USA: California, Emeryville, Joint...
ATGAATTGCTATTGATGTAGAGTCGACATTCTATGAGTTGTTGATTAAATAATTATCAGTAAAGCTGTATATATATAGATATTCCAGTAACTCTAAAAACTCATATCGATATTGAGAAAATAATCTTGTATGAAATTCTCTCGCTTCAAAGAATTAAGTACAATGCAACTTATATCATCTATTTTGACGGAGTTCATCTAAGTATTTTGCATTAACACGAGTTAACACAGTCATTGGTTCTAAAAAGAAAAGTATTAAGAGATATATCGAGAGACTTTCTACAGAAGATTGGATCCTTTCAATCATGAGCTAAGAGATCTGTTATCGAAGAAAATATTTCAGGCATGCTATAACGAAATACAGAAATAGAATCCAAATCACCTAAAAATATAAAATTAGTTTCGCAAAATGTCTTACATCAATTGTTTTAATCCTCTCAATGTTGTGGAATTCCAATACAACCAGAAAACTCTCCCTTATCGAAACTCAAGCAGCGATTTTTAGAGTTTTAGACCTTTTCTCACCCAATAATATTTTTTTATTTGATATTGTTCAAATGATCAAATGAAGACAAAATAAATAAAAATTGTTCATTTAAAAAACATGATTTTTCAAGACAAACTGCGTATTGCAATGTCTGAAAATAAGAGATAAGGGGCAATCCCGACTTGAAAGACATGGTTCCCAAGGATCTGTCTTAGATTTTCGAGTTATGCTTGTTATTTGGTTTGCTCGCATGCCCACCAATCTGGCTACACTAATTTATTAAAGCTTATTGCCGATAAATTGCTATTCCAGAACTTTCTTTAAATTTTATTGCTTTTGACAAAAGTAATTCAGGACAAGCTTCAGCAGGACAATAATTAATAATTAAAAATACTCATATAAATTTTTGATTAATACAAAAAACCCTTTCGCTTGCCCGTTCAGTAGCTATCTTCTCCCTTCTTTCCTCATGAAAATTGGTACTTTTGGCTCTCTCACTCCTTCAAAACTTGACCTTGAAGAACACAAGCACTTTACTCCAAGCTTGAAAAGCCTCAACAATGACATCCATGAAAATTCTAATGATTCAGCTTGCAACTCAATCAATTCAATGCATCACCTGAGTCCAGCTATTGATTTCCAAAAGAGCCTCGAGACCGAAAAGAGCTTTAAATACGTCGTGGATGAACTCGAAAAGACCATGTCGGACTCTCCTCATTGGAAGAAAACCAAAAAGTCAGTATTAAAGATTGAGAATAATTATTCCCTCCAGATAGAGACGCTACTTCAAGAAGTCAACAGATTAAAACTTGAGAAACAAATCGTTGAGAACAGATTAAAGCTAGCGGATACAAGCTTCGGACGATCTCCGCGACCAGAGCACAAGAGAAATGCCTCTGAAAGCGATAAATTGATTATTGAAGCGAAGAATACAACAATAGACGAGCTTATGTTTCAAATCAGACAACTTCAGGAAGAGAACAGTGAACTCAAAATTATGAATGTGTTCCAGAAAAGTGAACTCGATAAATCTGCTGAAGAGGAGCTGGAAAGTCGTCAATTAAGAACTCAACTTGCGAACAATCAGTCTCAAATTGAACTTCTAACACACAAACTTGATTTGAAGGAGCTAGCACACAAAAAATTGATGCAAAAATTAAATCTCTTGGAACATGAGAACTCGAATCTTAAACTGAAATCCCAGGAAAACTCATGTGTTGGAGATGCATCTACTCAGCTTCAGTCGCCTGATGCTTCGTTCAGATCAGTACTTGAAACGATGAAACCAAACCAAATAACTGCGAGGACTCAGTCTGAGCAAGGAAAGTTCGATCATATCTCTTATTTGAGCAGCGTGAGAAGCAAATCGACATTTGGAATGGAATCATCAGTTTCTTCAACGCCCTCTTCATTGGCGATCTTACTTGAGTACGAAAGATCGTTGCTTAAAGAAAGAGAAAACAATCCCCAAAATGCAATGAAAATAGTGAATAGATTGCTCGAAGTGAAAAAGTTGAAGAGGTGTTTTCTCGAACAGGAAAATAAAAGACTTCAGTCTCTCCTCAAGGAAAAAAGTAGCGCTAGAAATCGACAGCACTCTTAATTTCGTCACATTATTAAAGAAAAGTTCACCGAATAGACTATCATCTTTCAGTTTGAACATGGTGGGTCTCATTCGTTTGTGTGCTGTTAGATTTGTTTTTTTATTATTAATTAGTTAAACAAATAGTTTGATTTTTCTGATTTTTGTGTGAAACTGGTATTTTATTGTCAAGGCATTCATATATTTTTTGAATGTTTACCTGAAAGATTTTCTAGTTTTTGTCAAAAAATAATAACTAAGTCTTCTGCTTTTACCTGCAACATATAAAGTTAGGCATAGAGGTAACCGAATGCAGCCAGTCATCCCTAACTGAAAAAAAAGAATATCTATACAAGCGAAGCTATAAATTTTGCAATAATCTATTAAAAATCTTTCTAAATATCTACAACACTGAGTGGTAGTGAGTATAATGAGGAACAACAGCAAGTTTCTAATGACCGCGCATCCAAAAGTTAGTTTATATAAGTAGTGCAAGCAAGAATCCCTCCTCCTTTTGTTAACGACTTCACATTTCTATGTCGGCGAGTATTGACATTACATCGATCCAAAACATCCTTAGCAACATCGTGTCGTAATTTTGCATCTTGCATCTCATCTAATAAGCCAAATTTAACCAACACTTCAATCAAACAGACTCTACCTTTAATCTCGAATAAATTCACTTGGAGTCTGCGAGCGATCTGTTTTTCTCCATCCAGAATAGCGTCATCGATAAATCCTCCAGAAATTTCGTTATAGTCTATTTTTTCATCTTTCCTCTTATAATATTTTTTCACCAGCTCAGATAATTCGATCCGCGTGCCCTTCGGATTCATCCTCTCATGAGGCATCGTTAAAAACGCATCGCCGCAATCATTTACGACCCTCTGATAGTAAAATGCTAAGAGCAATGAGTTTTTCGCTGTTGAATATTTTGTTTATTTACATCTTGGGTTCAAGTAAGCTTGCTGAATGCTCTTAAAATTAGGCCGCTCCTTTGAACTTTTCCCAAGCTCTTTTTTCACAGGCGAAAGAGTCGAGAAACGCAGCGAAGAATCTTGAGATCGCCTCATCGGATTTGTTTCAAATTGAACACTCTTTCCGCCTTCGAAAGAAGACCTTAAATCTCCGGCATCAATAGTATTGTTTAACGCGCCTGACACAGAATCCGAGACCTTTTTCACTGGAGTTCCGTTAATAGACACAATCTTCCTCTCTTTATCTCTGATAAGAATATCACCAGGTCTTTGATAAAGATAATCACTGTGAATATATTCAGTTTTTTGTTAGTTTACTTGATTCTAGGGTGAGTTTTAGGAGTTGTTGCGCGTGGTAAATTGTCTTGGTGCGCCGCTCGAAACCTCATATCAGGGTGGATCTCCTTGCTGCGATCGCGAGATCTAAACTCAAATTTTTTGGGATCATAGTCAGCTAACAACAGTTTATTCTGCTCTTCTGCGTGCTAAGAAACGCAAAAATCTTTTGATGAGGAACAAAAATCTGCATAAAGACTCACTTTCACTCGTTCTCTTTCGTTTGCGAAACCCAATACTTTGAATACAGGGTGAGCAAGGTTCTTTGTGGTGTCAGATTTGTAGTTGAAATTGTTCACTTCATGGAAATATTTCTCACTGAATAAAAAGTTGTCAACCTCTAACGGGTGTTGCCGTCTCTTTGCAAATGAGATATAAAAAGCGTGTCTGAGTTTACATAATCGATTAGATTATCAATGCGAGTGTAATAATTCTTTGAGAGATCTTCATTGCGCTCTAGAAAGTGATTAGTCGAGAGATTCGTCTAGTATATACTGTGAAGGCTTTTCCGCCATCTCTTCTCCTTTCTTTCCATTTCAAGAGAGTCATCTAATTGCTTCGAGTTCCTTTCCTGTGTAAATGAGTTATACATTTAATTTTTATTGCGAAATGGAATCTTGGCTGCATTTTAGCTCATGTAATAGAAAGAAAATTGAGGTAGTGATTGTGAATTAGAGTTTCGATTGCCTTGACCCAGCTTCAAGTGAATTTGGACATCTAAGACACGCTTATTGGGCATCATTTTAGTCGGAGAGAAGTATGAAATTAGCCAGCTATAGATAGCCCAAAATAACTCAAAAAGTTCACTTTCTCAATGTTACATTAGTTGGAGTACTGAGTTAAGAACTTAATAACTTAACATCACAATCAACACATCCCCTAGGATAAAAAGCGAAACACAGCGCCTTCTCATTTTCAGAAAAATCTGAGAGGTGTCAGTAACTTATTTTTCCGACTTATTCTGTAACAATTTTATTTAAGTTTTTCATTTCCATAACATGACGAAGAACACTTAGTTCCAAGCATCTATGAGCAAATACAAAGGATCTACCAATATTTCAAACATCTCTTTATCTGCGCTACCGTTATCTAACCTTGCGACCAAAAATGCACCAATCGGGCCTTATGATTATTCAAAAATGTATGATATATCATATCAGTCGACAGATTTTATGTCTCTCGATCGAAGTGATTCAATGAAAGAGGATAGATCAGATAAAACCTATGACTATTATCCTAAAGCAGGCGAAAAAATCCCTCGAATCTTTGCAGAACGCCGAATTATTACATGCTTTCATCTCGATCCTTACAGTCTTCACAAAGCGTTGCCTTCAGACATCCCGGATATGACCCTTGTATGCGAATCTTGCATACCGCAGAAAGGCAACCCTAAACCTTTTTCTCTTCGGACGCTGAAAAATCAATCTTTTCGATTTGAGATTTTCAAGGCCGGTATCAAGTACATCTCGCAACGCATGACCGAGAAGCCCTACAGAAAGAAGGAGCCTTTTATTTTTGAATTTGTGGAGTTTTTCAATGCGAGATCAAGTGACAAAGAAAAAGCTCTCGCTGTGGGCTACCTTCTCAAAACCCCTCATCTCAGGCCGATAGTTTTTCAGTATACATGGGATAAAATAAATCCGAATGATAACGGAGAATTCAGTCCAATACATCATCTAGATCATATTTTCGTGGAGCTCGTATTCGACAAGTTATGGTATATGTTCGCTGTTTGGCACAAAGCAAAGAACGAAAAAGGTAAGTCTCATCCCGATTTTGATGTTCAATCTGACTTTTTTTATCTGTTCTGAAGGAGCGTTTATTTTCGATGAAGAGGATGAAGGAAAAGAAAGCAAAAGCAAAAAGAGAGACGCGCATCTATACGATGACATGCCTTATGACTACTTAGATGAGAACATGGATGTGCAGCAGAAACTAGAGCAGAAGGAATTTATTAAGGACAACTCGGACTATCATCCATCCAGAAAAACTGAAGATGTAACATCAAATGTTAATTCTGGCACAGGATTCTGGGATTACCGAGATAAAAGTAATATACTACGATCTAAAATGAGGACATTATTAACAATAATTTAATGCTAGTTTTTAAAGAGGATGTAAGAAAGTTGGTGTACGTTCCTGAGGCAACTATGAATAAAAACCCCGACGAGGACCTCGATGAACTGCCCTACCGACGTTACATAAGGGATTATCAACTGGAGAATGAGTTTTTGAATATGTTCATTATTCCCTCAGCCACTACGAAGAAGGTGTGCGAACTATTTAAGAAAGTTGATACTGCTCAGAGATATATTGTTCAAGGCGAAGTAAAGCGGCAGCTTGGATTGGAGTTTAGAGCCTCACTGCAGGATGAGGATTTCAAAAATAAAAAATTATTCTTCATGCTCGAGATCAACACTCTTAGAAAATTCATCTTTGTCTGGCTTAATCAAGCGAGGAACCAATGGGAACTCGTACGGTACGATTTTCATACAGCTGAAATGGGTGTTAAAGATCGAGTTTTCCAGGAAGATTTTGACCGAGAGATTGAAAGGTTCTCCGCAGGCTTTGAGTTTATGATGAACGATCTTATCAGATACCCTGTGCTGATAAAATCGGCTCCATCTTATAGAAATCGTGAGTATGTCATCAATACAACAATACACCCAGTGAAGCTTAACCGCAAGATCACGATCTATCTAATGCGCTTGATGACTGAGAAATGGGAGTTTATTATAGATAAGAAAGAAATTCATGTTGATCAGACCGAAATCATGAAAATCTTTGATCGCGATTTTGACTACAAGGGCTATTGAAAAGTCAGTTACTATCCTCCAGACTAGCCTGAATATTGCTCTATCTATCTTCATTTTTTGTTTTTAAATTGCATTATTTGTAAATTCTTTGAGAGAATTTCTTCGAAAAGGAGACTTTCTAACCCAAAGCCTGAGACTTTTCTTTTTAGTCGGTATCAATAGTGCCTTTATTCTGGTAAATGGGCTCTTGTTTTATTCGTAAACACATGATGGCATTTTTTGCTATCTAATCTATGAATACCGTAATAGATAGGTAGGTTAATAAATCTCTCAGACATGCAGCTCTTTTCCCCCTCAATGGCTGATATTTTGGCAGATGTTAAAGATTCATATATGCTTTATTAGGAATTTGAGAGAACGAACAAATATTACATAATAAAACTACTAATAAACAAACATTTAACCAAGACAAAACACATTAGATTCCAGATAAGCTCTATATGAACCTTCTCTCTGTATGTCTCTGAAAATTTATGATTTAGGAGCTTTTCTTGTTGATTTCAGCTGAGAGGCTCTCAATTTCGTCATCAACTTCTCTGTGAGCGGTTTGGCTCTGAGCTGATGCGCCTGTTCCATAACTTACTGCATTAACCATAATTTTGTTGACACGATTGATAAATCCTTGGGTGTCTGTGAGTATTCCAGTGTCCATGAAGAAGTTATCCAAGAACTGCTTGAGGAAAAGGCTTGCTGTAGCAGGATTGACTTTCCTCAACTCATTCAATTTTTTAATCATTGGATGATTTGGATTGATTTCCAATGGCAGATCTCTCAACTCTCTCGCGCTCTATCATATTAAAAAAATATCAAATATATAATTCCTGAATTGTGCTAAGTATATTTACCACATCCTTCTCCATTGCAAGCATGATTTGTCTCATTCCTGACGACATTGGACTGTTGATAATAAGAGCTGAGTCTTTCAGTCTTTTCGAAACCTGAACCTTCGAAACCACAGGTTGAAGCTCATTCTACATTGGATTTTATTTGCTTCATTAGTCGGAAAGAGAATATCATACCTTGGCCCAAAGGCAGAATGTAGTGATATCTTCTTCAGGCAATCCATTAGTTTTATCATGCTCGAAGGCTTTCAAGTCTTTTGCGACTTCATCATAATTCGTTTCAAGATTAACGAATTGATAGTTTTTATATTTGTCCAATCCTCTGAAAACGAGCTCATCGAAATGCAGTGTCAAATACAAGACCGGGAAGCCTAGAATCAATGAATAGTTAATCAGGGTCATGCTACATCAATATTACCTGTTCCTTCAAAGCATTCCAAATAAGGAGATTTTTCGGCCATGCCACGAGTGAACGCTGTAAGATAATATATTTTATTTTGTCCTGGCTTCATGCTTTTAATATAGTCCTCCATAGTAACAAGGTCCTTTGTCCAGCTTCCTTCGTATCTCGTCAACTTCATGATATCGTCGACATGCTCAGGGTCAGAAGCGAGACCTTCCTTTAAAAAAATCTGGAAATCGTTGTACCACTTGAGATACCCTGCAGGGTCCTTTCGGGCTTCCTCGTCGAGTAATCTCAGGACTCGTTTTGTGAGAAGAGATCTCAATCTGACGATAAGAGAGGAGTCTTGGTAGTGCTCTCGAGAGATGTTAAGAGGGATATCTTCGCAGTCGACGACTCCTTTCACGAATCTAAGGTATTCTGGAAGCAGCTCACGAGCTTTAGCTTTCACCAAGACTTTCCTTGAATAAAGGTTGAGTAGCAGCTCCTCTTGCTTCGCGTTAAGCCTAATCAGAGAGGGCAATATTAAAGGAAAGAAAATCAGGAGGCGGTTACATTTCAGAATGAGTGTTTGGAATATAAAGGATACTCTTTACACTCAGCGGAACCTCAGACACGAAGTGGACTTTGTATTTGTAGTCTGACTTCGTTCCAGTGAAATGCTCATAGAAATTTTTGTAGTCTTGCTCAGTCAGCTCGCGTTTATCTCGGCTCCAAATAGCAGCAAAGAAGTTAACTTTCTCGCCGTTGAGGACGATTGGGTAGTTCAGGAAATTCGAATATTTTTCAATGATTTTCCTCATTTCGTCTGTTTTCGCGAAGTTGAGGCTCTCTGGCTTCAAATGAATAATGATTTTTGTGCCTCGGGTGAAGCCTGGGTTGCTAACTTTCGAAAGTTCGAAACGTCCTGAGCCATCGCTTGACCATAAGTAGGCATCTGAGCTTGCTGAAGACTTGGAAATGACTTCAACGAAATCACCAACGATAAATGCTGAGTAGAAACCCACTCCGAACTGTCCGATGATGTTCTCGACAACACCTTGACCACCTTCTTTCAGCGCATTCATAAACTCTTTGGAACCAGAGCGAGCAATGGTGCCCAGATTTCCAATAAGCTCGTCCTTTGTCATACCAACTCCAGTATCGTGAATAATGATCTGTTTCTTACTCTCATTACATGTGATATGGATTCCAAGGTCTTCACCCGTGCCATTATCTACAATGCAGAGGTAATCACATAAGCATAAAGAAGTACAAATGAGCAAGGGGTACCTTTTCCAGTGATTTGATTGAACCTTTGCTTTTCCAATGCATCCGAAGCATTAGAAAGCAACTCTCTGATGAACACATCTTTATCAGTATAAAGCGATTTTGCGACAATGTCCAGCAATTTCTTTGTTTCAGTCTTAAATTCTAGATTTTGCGTGTCGGTTTTCTGAAAAGATTCTTCTTTCTTTTCCGAAAAGCTGTAATAATTGCCATAGTGCAAAGTTCTTTGATTCCCGATGAGCTGGAATGTCTGCAAGTAGGGTTTTTTGAGGAGCAGTCTGTTTGCTCTAAAGAGCGAGGCTGATTTGTTAAGTTCTTTAAGCACCTTCTTCATCTTTTATTTCCTAATTTGGAAAAACAATTTTATTTACGGCAAAAAAGACAGGATCTTTTATCAATAAAATCTTCCAGCTTAGATTCGAGCGAAGCACGCCGAAACATGTATCGATATAAATAATGACGAATAAATATACATTTTTCCCCCTCTTGCGTTTACTTACAAACTTATTGAAGCGGTTTTCCTATAGCAATATGCTAAAAACAATCGATCTACAATTTTGTAAAGCAAATAACCATTGATTTTCATTCATTTCCATACATATTCGTTTCAATTGACCATTAGACGGTCAGTGGTGGCTGCTTGCTTTAAATGCTGATAATTTTTTAAGAATTCTTGTCGCATGAGAACATTCTCAGGTTTTTTATACTTTTGCAGCATGCGGATTACTCTATCACGGCCCTCTAAGAGTATATCGTCTTCTTCCTTTATCCAAAGAAGATAGTCTTCACCAGCGAAATACTTCTCGAGGATTTTTACGTTCATCGAGCAGTAATAGAAGATCTCCAGTAGTTCCTTCGGGGTTTTATTATACTTTTGCGAGATCCTTTTCACCCAGTCGGCTTTTTCGACAACTTTCTGCATGTCTTTAGGGTTGATCTCAGGTTGCATCCGAAGTGAATCTTTAGAAATTTGGTTAATGTTTGCGTTCTCTTTATTGGAGTCATGGTCCTCCGGTTTCTTTACTTGCTTGCGCGGCTTTGAGCCGAGTAGCTCTCTTTCTTCTTCTTCCGGTTTTCGGTCTTTTGAAGGCGTGAAATAGCGGGATAGCAGGTTCATTGATTCTGGAGGCTTGTAAGGTTTTTTAAGAGAAGAAAGTTTCTCTTGAGGGTAATACACAACTTCTTCGACGATCTTTTTTTCTTCCTCTTCAATGTCATCTTCGATGTGACTATCCGGTTTATACGCATGGTCATTTTGAACGAGCGATGATGGTGCTACAGGCTGTGAGAATCTTTGAGAGGTTTTCTGTGTGGAGATATCATCACTTAGAGACATTGAAGGAATAATCTTGTCTTCGACGCTCTCGATCTCATCATCCTCATGGTTCGCTTCAACCCCACGATCTCTTATTATTGGTTTCCCTCTATTACCAATCAGATGATTAGGACTTGCGATTCTTAATTGAATTTCCCTTTGATTTGAAGGTTTTGGCGGCGGCTGTTTATTTTTAGATGGGTCTTCGACTTCCATGTTACTGTTGGCTGGTAAAGGACTCTTTGGAAAGCTGTTTCTGGTTGTGTTTTCGATTACTTCAGCAGGCGCCTGAACCATCTCTCTAGGTTTATAGACGATTTCATTTTCTGAGCCGTCAAATGAATTCTCAAATTGCCACTCAAGCTTAGTTCGTGTCTTCGCATCCGAAAATTTCGTTAATTTATTTTTATCTTTCTTTGCAGGTACGCTTGGAGTCGAAGGGTGATGCCTCAACACTATAGTATCCAATGCATTACGGATGTACTTCTGCCCTGTGATATCAGCAACCTCTTTCTTCTTGAAAGTCAGATATCCTTCACGCCCGTGCTCCGAAAGCCAAGAGTCAATTACTATTTTGTCGTTCTCATCTAAGTCTCCCAGATACAATCGATAGCGCTCTCGTAAAGAATCCGCCGACCGTGTTCCCTCCAGCAAATTAAATTTTTCTATTGCTTTTTCCCAATATTTCTTAGACGTTGGCTGTAAATAAACTTCATCATGAGTCTGGATATACTCTATAATTTTCAAATCCTCGTCCAATGTATAACACCCTTTTCTAATGCGTTGCGACTGCTCCTCTTCCACTACTTCTAATTCAATTTGAAGGTCGTCGGCTCCTCCAGCAACATCTAACGTTTGGGTTTGGATAGGAGGATTTTCTTCACATTCTAACTCAAGATCGATATACAATTCACTCGGCTTGATTTCATTAGCATATCGATGATAATCCTCAATTTCTGGTTCAATTTCTATTCCGTCCAATTCGAAGTAAACATCACAGCCGCGATACAAATTCTGAGTATATATTCCGACTTTCTTTGGGCTCGGTTCTTTCTCCACAGTCTTTTTTCTATCCTTCTTGCTCATTCTTGCACGTCTTCTCCTCGGACCATCCTCTTCTTCATTGGATTTGGACTTGGAGGTGCTGGCTTTTTTCGATGGGTTCTTCTTGCGTTTTTCCTGTTTGTATGTCTCCCGAACCTTCGATTTGAATCGTTTAAGAGGTTTTTCGAGTTCATAGCGCGCTGAAAGCAAAGGAATTTTCAACTTTTCTATTGATAAGGAGGTTCGCTTCAATTGCTTATCAGGAGTATCAAGATAATCATCGTAAAAGCATTCTCCCTCTGAATCCTTATTATTTCGTCCACTTTCTGCGCTTGATGTTTCAGATTCTCTCTCCCATCTTTCCTGCGACTCTTCATCCGACGTTTCCCTCTTTAATTTGTATTTCCCCGCCTTCGTCTTCTCTTTCAGCTTTGAAGATTGTTGCATTTTAGATTTAGCACGCCTTTCTATCAATTTTTCTAACGCACTTCCCTCTTTTTTACTCTCTTTTTGAGATTTTGATAGAGCGTTTATAAGCTCTTCGCATGCTTTTCTCTTTTTTGAAGTACTGGTTTTATTCGAACCCGCATTTTGAGATAATTTTCTAAAGTTTGACCTTTCATCGTCAGAGGTCTCAGATTCCCCCTCTTGCTTCATTCTGAGTGTTTTCAGAGTCACCTTTCCGCTTTGTTTATTTTCCTTATTATTAGATTTGAGGATGGTCTCAGCTTTATTCTTTTCACTAGGAGATTCTACAACTTGCTTAGATTTATTTGGATTTTTCTAACAAAAAGCTGATAAGTCTGCTACTACTTTGAAGAATACCTTAGTATTGGTGGGCATTCAAAGACTGGTGCTCTGTTCGACTACTGATATGAGTTTTATTCAAATCTTTGAATAAGTTATTTCTAAAAATCTGGCAGTTTAATTATTCACATCTTAAAGTTGCTAGCAATCGGTTTGTATCTAGATTGCTCAGCAGTTTCTGAAAGAGAAGACGAAGGCGGGGAAATACAAATTAAAGAGGGAAATGTCGGATGAAGAGTCGCAGGAAAGATGGGAGAGAGAATCTGAAACATCAAGCGCAGAAAGTGGACGAAATA
>ENA-UOTZ01001940-UOTZ01001940.1-compost-metagenome-genome-assembly--contig:-NODE-1940-length-12166-cov-26.453801_pt1 | contig 12166 bp, 9 predicted proteins | sample MGYA00238144_ERZ746983 | MGnify/ENA primary metagenome ERZ746983 (study PRJEB28759, sample SAMN06268863) | compost metagenome | isolation source: single cell | place: USA: California, Emeryville, Joint...
CCTGAAAATTGCCAAGGTTATATTCGAATTGAGGTGATTGACTCTGGCTGCGGAATTCACAAAAAAGATCTTGATAATCTCTTTTCTAAGTTCAATCAAGTGAACGATAATTCATCCAAAAAACAGGTGGGAACTGGACTTGGACTTTGGATTACAAAAGAGATTATTGAATTGATGGGAGGCAAGATTGAAATCCATTCGGCACCAAATCGAGGAACAGCAATTGTCATCATGGTAAAGTCAAGATCTTCAGCTCAAACTAATGCTTTATATCCTGCGGCTCCTAAGTCCAAGCAATCAAATTTACTCAATAAACCTAACATGGAACCAGGAATCATCAAGAAGGTTCTGGTCGCCGAAGACATTCTCTATAATCAAGAAATCAATCGGAAATTTCTGCAAAAATGCAACGTCGAAGAAATTGTGATTGCAAATAATGGTCAAGAGGCGATTGATATCTACCAAAAGATGAAACCCAACTATTTTGACCTGATTTTGATGGACATTGACATGCCAATCATGGATGGAAAAACTGCCACAAAAAAGATTCGTCAGTTTGAAAAAGAGAAGGGATTAGCTCCAATAAAAATTGTATTTTTAACTGCTTACTCAGAGGCGAAGACTCGCTCTGAACTGCTTGATCCTCAGGGGGAATATAGAGCCAATGGATTTATCTCCAAGCCCGCTTCATTAGAGACCGTACAAAGAACTCTTCAAGAAAAAAGTCACAGGACTCAGCAGGACACAGCTCCATCAATTATTCTCTTACCACTGAGTAAAACTCAAAGTTGTGGTAACCCAAGTGATTTTAGAGTGAAGCTGAACAACAAGAAGATGATCCTTGTAGCAGATGATGATCCCTTCAATCTAGCAATGGTGACCAAGATGGTTGCACTTTGTGGTTTTGAGACTTTGGAAGCTCGAAATGGACAGGTTGCGATTGAACTATATGAAAAACATTGGAAGAATATAAAATTGACCATTATGGATTGCGAAATGCCCGAAGTGGATGGATGGGAGGCGACAAGAAGAATATTGCTAAAATATAAAAAATTAGCAGATCTTACTAAAAACGAGATAATAATTTACGGGTTGACGGGACATGTGGGAGAAGAATACAGAAAAAAATGCTTGGAGGCAGGGATGAAAGGAGTTTTAGAAAAACCGATTAAGATCGATGAACTTCGTACTCTTTTGTTGGATGAATGAGTCGGAAGGGAGAACAAACCTTTCTTTTGTTTTTATTTTATGGAATAGAATCATGGGCTAGGAAAACCAAAATCTCTAAGGCACATATAAGCAGGCAGTTTGAGTTGAATATTCTAAAGTATTTTAATTTCTCTGTAGAATGGACAAATGTTTTGATTACAGAATATTTATCCCAAGTTTATATATGCATATATTTATGAGGGGTAATTCCGTATTGATAGAGCTACTCCTCTGTAATAGCGTTTCGCTAGGGAATTTTAACAATCAGCAGATATTTAGTAGCTGTAATGAATATCTAATTTACTTGACAGAATAAATGTTCAAAAAAAGAAGTTCGTTTTGGGTTCTTGGGGGGTCGATTTTTCCCATCTCTCGAGTAAGCTCACTATAATGGTGGGGATACAGATGATAGATTAACTTCAAAATTTAATCTGTTTCTCTTCTCACATGGAAAAGCTCTTGAGAAAATTTTTTCTCTATAAATTTCATTTAGAAAACGATATTTAATACTCAACATTCAGTGCTTCTACTGATCGTTCGGTAAAAATATTTGTTTTGCTGTTTATTGTTCTTTTTCGCTCAGAAGTCATTAGCTCATACAGAATTCAATTTTTAAAAATAGCGCTCACAACTGAACATCCTACTATGCATTTGCAACTTCTCCAACCAATGTTTCTTTCGCAGCGACTGTAGACTCAGGCTCAATGTGGAAATTTTTCACCTTTGCTCCTGTCTTGATTACTGTTCCTCTTCCAATCAAAGAGTTTTCAACAATGGCACTATAAAATTCCATCATTTAACAAAGCTATTGCAGAGATGATTTACCCTTCTTCAATTCGAACGCCACCATAGAGTACACTACTCACAACCTTCGCATTCTTCCCAATAAAGCACCCTTTGCAAACAATTGATCTTTCAATTTTGGCTTTCTCTTCGATGGTACATCCTTGTGATACCCTTGAGTTATTAACGGTAAAATCTCTTTTAAACAATGTGATTTAAAAAAGTTTCGGTGGCAACAAAATTACATCTTTGGAGCTTCCGTATTAATTTTTTGTTCTTCTTGGGACTTTGCTTGGTCTGGTTTACCCTTTTGATCTTGCTTGGCTTTTTGGTCAGCTTTTGATTCCTTCTGAGCTTTCTCTCCTCCTTCTTGAGGTTTAGACTGCTTTGCGGGTTCTTCAGATTTAGGTTGTTCTTGAGCCTTGGCCTGATCTTCTTTTTTAGTCTTTTTTTCTGATTTAGCTTGCTGTTCAGGTTTCGGCTGCTGATCTGTAGTTGTTTGCTTCTCTGTTTCTTTTGCGGCTTGGTCCTTTGCAGCTTGTTTTTCCGCTGCTGCTGCCTTTTTGGCTCTTTGCTCTTCTTTTTTCTTTTCTCTGTCACTCTTGACACTAGCAGCATCTTTTCCCTTGACTTCTTCAACAACAGCTTGTTTTGGTTCAGGTGGGCTGTATTAACAAAATACGTTCAAATAACATGAATTTTAGAACGGAATATATTACTTTGGATCAAACAGAGGCTCGTTGTTTGCAGTGATATCGAAGTTGATGGGTAAATCGGCAGCTTTGGCTAAGCACTTCATATTAGCCTGGTAGAGTGCTTCCAAAGTTTCTATTTTATAGTTAACTGGCGACTGCACTATATATGCATGAACTGAAAGTTCATTAGATTCTTTTGGCTTCACTGAATTCATTATTTGCAAGAGATTTTTGTTTGTCTATGGCTGTAAGCTGGTGAGACAGTTGCAAATTTACTTGTGTCTTTTCTTTAATCCCTTCATCTTCATTGTCCTTTTGTTTTTCTTCTTCTTCCTCCTCTTCGGCTTGCATCAGCTCGATAATGGCAGGGTTAAACTGCTGATTGGCTAAGAATGAAGAAAAATCATCCTATATCATGAGAATGAGAGTGTTTGGTGACATCAAATCTTCAAAATTACTTCAAAACTTCCTAAATCCTCATAGTTGTAATTTTCAATAGTTTCTTTGAGTAAGGGCAATATTGAGAGATTGAAAACCATCAGTCCTGTATTTTGACAATTTTTCATCAAGTTGAGACGTGGGAACCTGTTTAGCAATTGGGAAAAAAGAATAAAATGATCAGACAGATTCAGTATGTTTTAAAAACCTTGCAAGGGACGACTTTTTCAGTTCAAACTTCTTGTCAAATTCAATGTACAAATTATTCGTCTTCTTCAAAAGACGATTTGTTTCAGGCTCTATTGCCAGCACATCGATAACCTTTTGCTTTGAGGAGGAAAATTATGCTCGTTTGTATGGGAAAATTTATAGTGGAATACTGATTGAACTGGCTTCGCTTTGGGATCTTTAACAGTATTGTCAATGAATGTCAGGGTCACTTGAGCATTCGTTAAACTGTGGAAATCCAGAACGTTGTCTAGCAACTCAGCAGAGAGGAAAGAAGCGTCAAAGAAGATAAAGTCTTTCTATAAGCTATTTGTGAGACAATCTCGGCCAGAAGATTCTGAGTACTTGGATTTTGTTTTCTTTCGCCAACTGCCGTAAGATGGTTAATGTTGAGTTTTCCTCTTGTAATTTGTCATCATAGACGTGATACTTGATCGTATCTGGCTTCAAAGTTCCCACATATTTATCTACACACTCTTTGATGGCTGCTTGCGAGCTGTAGTTATTAATCAGCAAAATATCTAATCACTCATGACAGACTGTATTGATTTGGAGCGCTTTTTACCTCTCAAACCGAAGCGTTCCAACATCTCAAGATGATAGTAGATTAAGGGTTTATTTCCGATTTGAAGCAAGCATTTTGGCAGATCTCTTCGAAATCCTTCGACTTGCTCTGAGAATCTATTACTGGGAGTCAAGAGGGATGGAAGATATTATCTATTAACCTTTCGGTGTGGATAATGACTTGATATCTCTTATTATGGAATGCGGCCATTAATTCTGTTCGATAAATCTTTAATATTTATAAAATTGGCACTTTAAGATTTGAAGGCATTTCTATTTGGTGACTCTGCGCTCTTGTCATGCGTATCTAATCGCTCGCAGCACACACATAATCATATATATACATGGTAATAGCTTATCAAACAGAGCTTAATTAGCATATTCTATCAAGTTCTTCAATCAAAAACATAATCTCTTCAAAAGGAGGTTTTTCTATCGTTGTCATTTTCGAACTCAATTCTTCTATTTCCTTCTGAGACATTGTTAAAATGCGTTTTAGGACAGTGGCATCAACAAATCCTTTGGATTCGACTGTTTCCTGAGTGCGAAAATCCTGGCATACACAAAGATGATTACAAATGTTGCCTTCAAAGAAAGAGTTACCTTTGAGCTTCGCCAGCGAGAGTAATCAGTTCCGAATCCTTTTGGCAGTTTTCTCAGTATTGCTTGTTGTAAATCGTTGAGCAGATTAAAAATCCTTTCGGGAATGTTTGCCATCAAATTTATGGAGCCTTTCATTCCAGCGAATATTACAAAGTCAATTTCAATAGTCAGAGAAGAATATCTATCAGTTATCGACTTTTTTCCCTTGACTAAGCACGTCACGTCCTCCCCAAGATGGATAGCTGCTTTCGGCTAGGAAGAAAGAAAATAATAATCATAATTAGACGTTGCATTGGAGGTAATCTCTCACCTGAAGCATCATCTTCTCTGGCTCAGACTCACCAGCAAGATTCTTCTTCAGAATTCGAAGAGTGTTTTCTGAGACTAGGAAAAATCTATTCTCATCGAGAATACACCCCGATTCACTGCCTGGTGAACTGATTGCCGACTTCGAAATCAAATTTAGTTTCTTATCTTCCATGTTGAACAAATAAAGGTTCACCCCCTTAATTCTATCAACTACAAGTAAAAAATTATCGAGTGTGTGCAGCTGCCAAATCAGAGAATGGCCAGATTTTATGAGAACTTCTTTGAAACTATAAGTTTCCTGCGCAAAATCTTCCAGAAAAGTTTTGTTGCTTTTCTCGATTTGCAGTATAACCAACGTCGTAGGTAGAGCAGCAACCACGCATTGGCTCGATAGCTTTGAAAGTAGCAATACTTCTTTTTCGAAATTGATAACTTGCTGTCGATAGAAACTGTTTTCTTTGATTTCAATAACTTCAACCCTTCCTCCTCCTGTTTGAGCGAAAATTGAGACGAGAACCCCTCGAAATTCTTCATACTCAAAATAAAGCAGACTCGAGATCTCACTATTCTCATATTTGATTGATTCAATTTCACTATATGAATTCGAGTCATAGAATTTCAGGAAGCCAGTTTCTTCTTGAGTGTTATTAACGGCTGCAACGTATAGATTTTGCTCTGACAGTGACAAGAGAAAAGTTATCTCATCTCTAGCATCAAAAGGTAAGGGCTTCGCCTGTAATTTGTCAGCAGTTTCAGCATAACCCACTGATATTTGGCCATCACTAAGGATGAAATAGTGATTTTCTCGGGATAAACTCCAAGGAACTATTTTCTTGATGTTATCTTTGAGTAGATGCACATAAGACAACTGGCAATGTTCTTTCACATAAAATGACGCAGAGTTATCACAGCTTGCCAACACATGGACCTTTCCCTTGAGTTTATGCTCTTGCAATGAAATGGGCTGAGATCCTATCTTGTAGCAATTTTTTCCCGTAATTTGGAAATTATATTCCTTTCCATCTTTCATAAAGGTATATTGATATACTTCCACCAATCCATCGAAATGGCCTACATAGAGATAGAGAAACTGCTCAGTGCCCAACGTTGAAGAGTATATTGATGCAATTCCATGCTTTTCGCAGGTAATGGTCGCAATTAATGACAAATTATCTCGATCAAGCACAAGCAGTTGGTTTTCATGCCAATACGACAAAAATATGAAATTTTTGCTTGCAGCGAGGGCACTCACTTGCTTGCCAAGTGCTTTCTCGGAAACATTGTCAAGCGTGCTACTGTTCTCAAAATCAAGATGAACGAGTATTTTGTTCTTGGTCACAATGTAGAGGTCTTTCTCAAAATTGGCTGAGAGCACGATGTCTCCGTACTGATCGAAAGATTCTGGCTTACTGGAATAGACACATGCAGTTTTCATCTCTTGAATCTGAAACAAACCAACACTATTAGAAGTGATTTGCGCAAATAAATTTGGTCGAATTTCGTTGATGCTAAGTGTGGCGCGTTTCTCTTCAAAACCGTCAATATGGTTTGTATAGATTTTGAATTTTTCATTGTTTATTCTCAATGGTATCGTTTCTTTGCTTGTTGAAACAAAAAAGAAAGAGTCTTCATATCCTTTAATCAGCCAAAAATTCTTAACAGTTGGTAGTTCAAGAACGTTTTGAATCTTTAGGTTTATTCCTGCTCGTAGCATGTTGACTTGCTGATGCTTTTTCTGGAAGCTTGCCGCCAATAAAGAAGCTGTTGAATTAGTCTCGTTTCGAACGAGCTTGAGATCTGAGACAAACCCAAGATTAGAAAAACTCTCACATACAATAAGAGACGGCATCTCTCTATCACTGGTGTTTTCTTCAGTAACCTGGAGCAGCTGAGAATTATCTCTCTCAGAACCTAAATGAAACAGATGGTTAACTATACAGACACTAAACCATTTTTTACCCACAAACACGAGGGATGAGCTCAATGGTGTCATGGTTTTAGCAAGAGACACTCTGCCCAGATATCTGATTCTAAGCTTTTCAGAAGATTTCCATTTGTCAAAGCCGATCCCCAGGGTCCTATCTTCTTTGGTGCTCGAAAGTAAATACATGCCACCGCTTTCTTTATTTTCCAATGCATAGAAGACACCAGGCTCACTTATAGATTCTGTGACGACGTCAATACGAGCTGCGATTTGTATCTCACTAACTGGTGTTTTCGTTCCTTGAGAATAGAGACTAAAAATTTGAAGGACGTATTATAAACCTTTCTCAATGAGATGAGAAAATTTACCCAATATTGATTTCAGAAAAGAATAATACGTCACCATCAGGCAAGCACATCAGTTTATTAACAGTAGTATTGCCAGCGAAGTATATTTCCCAATACCATTTTTTTGTTATTAGCTCCTCAGTGAGCAAATTTAATTCAAAGACTTGGAATCTTTTCGTTCTGTCTTTCGTGTCTTCTTCTGATAAAACCGCTAATAGAGGGTTGCTTGCTTTGAAAGTACGGTTGTGTAGGGTGCTTATATCATTGATTCTTTGCGAAGGAAGCCTAAGATTGAACATTCTTTCAACTGAAATCTCAATGCTGCTCATAAGTTTGAGAGTAAATACGGTAAAAATGCCAGAAAGCACGTAAATTCCGATGTAGAAGGTTGTAATAAATCCACCGACTCTAGTGAACTCCTGAGTGATTTTGATATCTTCTGGGTCGTTGACTATATTTGGACCTACGGCGATTGTACCAAAACATTTTGTGATTATCTCTCTGTTCTTTATGGTAATGAACCCATAATCCAGATTTTCAGCAAGAATGAACAAAAATGAAGGCGTGTCTTTGAGGTCAGTTGATATCTTTGCTATTTTGCTCACATTTGCAAATATCTCAAGTTGAAAATCAAGCTCGATGCTCTTTGGATGTACGATGAAAAATTCAAGCATATTGAAGCGAGAGATCATAAGTCTCGGGAGTATCTTGCCGTCTGATTCAATATTCACCATCAAAGAGTTGGATACAGCATATCCTTTATGAATAGAACTGATGTAATTCCAGGACATTTCTAGAGACAAAAGTATAAAATTTTTTATTTGAAATTTCGAATTAAAAAGTATGGATTTGTATGAAAGGAAGCAATGTTTTTCTTATTTGAATGGCCTTGTTTTGAAGTCAAGTATTTATTGTGTCAACATGAGTATTAACGAAGCACTTATCTAAACTTCTCTTCTTGAATCTCTGAGAGTCCGAGAATTTAAGAAAGTAATGAAAATTTATGCAATACAGTGATCATGCTCGTTCATGTGCATAAGTTTAGAGTTAGCCATTATGAAACAAATTTTATTTTTAGTCAAAGTTTCATTCGACCATAATTAGTAGATTGAAAATTCCATTGACTTTTTGTTGAATTGCCTATTTGAGACTTCTTCAACCATTCGACAATAACAACAAATGTTTCCCAAAGATTCTGTATTTGAACATCAGCGTTATTATTATTATATTTTTCAATGAGTATCCATATCAGCGGTGAAGAACACTAACATTTTCAAATAAACAATTTTCGATATCGGACTGCATCTCTCAAGGATCTCTTATTCTTCTGTAATATGAAAATGTTTGTGGGTGCCTTTTGATGAACGATCCAGCTAAATTAATAACAGACTGGGACTGATTATTAGCCCGAATAAATAATTGTGATGCTAGGAAAAATAAACTTTGCTGTTTCGAAATTATTTTGATAAGTCCAAGAACGGCAATAGCAAACGAAAAGAGAGGAGATGTTTGCTATCACAAAATAGTCGTCAGTTTTGTGCATCGTCTGATAGGGGATATCGAATATCTCTTTGTTAGTTGCCAAGATTTTTTCATTCTTTTAAAGATTCAGTCGCTAAAGTCTAATTTTTGATTATTTGAAGTAAGTCGTGTAATATTTTGCATTAATAAATTTCGAAAACTTCCTCAAAAAAGAATTAGTGAGTTATCATGTTCACTTGTGATCTATGTACCGAGGAGAAGAATATACGCACAATTACCAGTTGCAACCACAACGACGTGTGCTTCTCCTGCACCCTAAAAATGAGAACGATAACCAAGTCTAAGAAATGCCCAATGTGCAACGTAAAATTTTAACGCTTCCTCTGAGAAAGCTTCACCTCACTTTAGAACAATCTTGAGCAAGTCATCTTCTCTCGAAAAGAAGATGCCAGCTATGAAGATTTCGACTTTTCTAAGTTGATTGAATACAAGGTACACCACCTCGAAAAATCTTTTCAGCTACAATCTCATTTTATTTAACTTAAGGACGGTATATTTTTTGAAGATGAGCAAACCAAGCAAGAGGTGGAGAAGGTGTACCAGCTGCGATGTCCTATCCCGAATTGCAATGACTCTAATACGCAATTCCAAGGAATGATCATTCTCAAAAAGCATCTCAAGGAGAAACATAACAGAGCCTATTGGTATCTAAGCTCGCAAATACTTAGGAAATCTTAATAATGATTTCAGTGACATATGTTTAGACAATCGAACGCTGCTGCTTAAAGAGCAAAGGTTATATTCTTTGAACCAGCTGGATAGACACATGAAGAGGGGAGATCTTGATGAGGAGCATAATATTATCTTCTTCCATCCTTATTGTCAGGTAAGCCATTATTTAGTCGCATCAGTTGGCTGATAACCTTCAAATTAGTTCTGTCAAATAAACTTGTACAATGAAGAGAAACTCGTTCAACATCTTCAGAAAGAACACATACAGTGTCATTTGTGTGATGAAACAAGAAAATACTACTATTTCAAGGACTACAAAAGCTTAGAGATTCATTTCAACATCTCACATTACCTTTGTCCACATGAAAGCTGCCGAGAAAAAGCTTTCCAAGTGTTTTCTTCTGCAGCCGAGCTCGAAGCACATACAGTAAACATCAATTGTGTAGAATACATTACTACAATCCTAATATAGATTAAAGTGCACTCCGATCCCCAAACTGCGAGCAAGGGTGGCAAAGTGATCAAGTAAATTCAACCCTTCAATGCAATCGTCTCAAAGTGTATTTTAGCCCAACCTTGCTCCACAAAATCACTGGATTCGACTACGGAGAAGGTGACAGGCCTCATAAAAGAGATGGTAAATTTCAGTACATAAAACCTTCATTAATTCTCTTTTTTTTCAGTCAAAATGCACATCAAAGATCGCGAAGGAGCCGATTTTGAGCCTCAAGTAACTTAACAGCTGCGAACGATTTTCTTAAAACAATCCATCGGTTTTAGTTCCTCTCTCAAATGAAAATAAAGACCAAACTCCAATTACAACAATCAAATGCAAATGAAGTCATTGATCTAAGAAAGTACTTCCATGCTCATAAAGGACTCCTTGAATTCGATGTGAATCAAATATATAACGAAATGAACGGAATCTCAACAAGCGGTTATGACGATTACTACGACGACAAACGAAGGAATAAGAAAAGAGGCGATGGTAGGAATAAGAAATATGCTCAGAAATCAAATGTCAACGAGCCATTGCATTTTGAAGACTGCAATATGGCGAGCTATCTTAACATTGATATGTATATTCACTTCAATTCCAAATTGAAATCGCTCATACTACTTAATTACTACTTTAGGGACTCCAAAACGCTGTACGATAAATTTAGAGAGCTCATTTCTGAAAAAGAATATCATACAATTCGTGGAGCCATCGAAGATTACTTCAAAGGAAGAGTCGATCACAAATTCCTCTTTAGCAAATTCCTGGAAATCTTTGGCGACCGAGCTGTAATCAAAATTGATGAAAGCGTTGTGGCTTTAACAAATGTTACTTTTAGACATTCAAGATATTCCCATTCTTTTTGGCCACCATCCAGAAAGAAGAGACTGCAAAATACCTCGATTCCTTTTTCTACTCAAAGATGCAGGAACTCCCAAAGCGGTCTACTTCTTTAATTTCTTCTTGCAAGACCTATGGAGAACTTTTCCATAAAATACAAGACATCATCGAGAAAGAAATTGTGACGAGAATAGAAAACGGAAAGTTTGAGATTGCGAAAAAAAATATTTTGATGGATCCAGCCAGAATTTTCCAAATGATGCAAATCATTCGAAGAGTAGAGAATACTGGAATGGCGAACTTCAAATTCACCACGAACTTTGGAATAATGGTTGAAACAAAGGATAAATTGACCTCAAGTCTCACCGAGCCTGTCGAAAGCTTCACGAAACATGTTGCAGCGATATCTGACTTTGAGATTATCATTCTTTATAAGTACCTTGAGCTAGTTCTTGACAAGGTTGAAGGGAAGAATATCAATCTTGGTAATGATGAGATGATACAGAATTTTCCTGACATCATAATTTTTTTCTAAAAAAATATATAGAGGTGAAAGATATCAGCATGATTCTCGTGGACAACTTGCTAACGAAGAAGCCTCACCTTCAAGAGAAATTTAAAGCAGCTTTGGGAGAAAACTGGAAGAAAGAAGTGAAAGAGGAAAAATTCGTTTTGGCTGATCATAGCCAAGTGAAGAAAATTAAAAAGAAAAATGCAGGCACTACACAACAGATCCGCAATGAGGCTGAAAACTATTCGAGTAAATTTGAAGAAACCAAGCAATTCGATACCAAAAATGCCTACGAATTCCCCGACCTCAATAAGAAAGCTTCAGACTCTACCGAATCTGCCTCGCCGGGATTCGCTGGGGCTAAGTCCTATGAAATTAAAAAGCCAGCAGTAAAAAAGAAACCAATGGAAGGGAGCGGCTGGACCTTAAAGAATGTTAATCCTTTCTTGAATCCTGAATTTAAGGCTAAAGAGGGAGCCTCGAAACTGGAAGAAGAATTCCCTACTTTGGGTCTAGGGGGCCCTTCTGACAGTAAAAAAGGTATTTCTCTAAAACTCATTATACACGAGCAATCTGATCTCTAATATTAGAGGAAGAAGCAAATTTCTGGAAGCATGCTGATAAAAAGAAAGATTCCAGTAAAAAGCAAGATGAAGAAGAGTACAAAGAAGATGATTATTGGGGTGAAGAAGATGAATTGCCTCCAAAAGGAACCGTTGATGGCATGAAAATAGCAGGAGTACAAAAGACGAAAAAAGGAAAACAGAAAATTTTCCTCGCTGGAGGATTCAAATAAATCATCTAAATAGCCTCTAAAGATTAGAGCTCCTCTGCAATGCTATTGAAGACATTAATCAAATGCGATGAATTAGATCTCTGCAGAAATTCATTTTATAGTTCTGATTAGAGTGTTTGAAGTGCATGCTCCTAACTGAAGTTGAATAGTTCTTATGCTTGCAGGTTAGACACGAAATTTCTTGCCGTTGTTCGATAGATAATAGT
>ENA-UOTZ01001941-UOTZ01001941.1-compost-metagenome-genome-assembly--contig:-NODE-1941-length-12160-cov-26.116445_pt1 | contig 12160 bp, 12 predicted proteins | sample MGYA00238144_ERZ746983 | MGnify/ENA primary metagenome ERZ746983 (study PRJEB28759, sample SAMN06268863) | compost metagenome | isolation source: single cell | place: USA: California, Emeryville, Joint...
CGTCAACGGTTTGATCATCCGATTTCCAACAAGATTGACCGTCATTAATTGGCCTTCCTTGGTTGAGATTAACTAATGATACGGTTAAACTCTAAAAACATGGGTGAATGCGGCTACCAGCATTGACTTTGACTTCTCCAAGAAAGATACGTGACGAATGCTGTGGTAAGAATCGATCTTGAAATCCCCTAAGTATTCTCCATTAATGCTAGGAACAGAGTGAGCTTTTCAAAATCCCAAAACTTTCTTTTTACTTGTAGACGAGGATACGATTGTTAAATCTAAGATCATTAGCAACAGTCACAAGCGCAATAATTCCATTATCATCGATGAGTATCGTCTTGATTTCTTCGTCCATTTCCAATTTAGGATAATAAGTGTATAAAATTTTTTCAGTAATCATGCAATGGATGATAACAACTCCTTCCTATTAAATATTCCAAGAAAATTGTGATAAATAATGTCAGCAGAAAATATTTACCTTGTCAGCACTGACTAAAATTCCGAGAGAAGATTCTGCTGCCAAACAGGTAACTTCACTGTGGTGCCCGTAGATAATCTGTTTTGGTTTTCCTGCATTTTGGAGCTTCTGGTTCTTCGGGTCAAACCTCCAAACAGAAATTCTACAATCTTTAGAGCCAGCAATTATCAAGGATCCTTTCTCATTCTCGCAGCAAGCTATACTTGTGACCAATTTCTTGAGAAAAAGAGGAAATTTATAAAACTTCACACGTTATTAGAGTTACCTTATGGAAATAGACCGATTGTTTGATAGAAGATTCAACGTTGTTTCCGATTTGTTTGTTGATGATTTTAAAAGAATTGTCTTGGTAGCCTCCGATGGCTATATAACCACTTTCTGAGCTTTTAACCCCAAACGTGCCAATTTGGTTGCTGATGTTGAAATCGTTAAATATGATCTTTCCAAGATTAATAGCGCTTGTTTTATCCTTTTTCTTGGACCATTGGAATGGCTTTATCATCGTTAAAGACACCTCATAGCTGCAAAAGAGAATATTATATTTAAAAAAGTCTTTGAAAGTCATTTATAAATACGGGATATCGTAGAAATCTCGATTCCTGAATATTATCTTCATTGATTTCTTATCCATATGCACCCACATAATCGGATTGTCTTCAAAAGTATGCAAATGGGAAATCACCAACCCTCTGTCGTTGCTTCTCGAAGCGCCGTCTGGGTTCTTGGGGTCTGGCTCGTTCACGATGACATCAGCAGATGAGAGACGCGGACCAGCCTGGGCTGCCTCTTTCATCTTTCTATCAGGGTGTTTCTGCTTAAATAGCTGCATAGGACATTGACCGAACTCACAGATTTGGCACAAGAAAGCAGTCTGGAACGCTCTATCTTTGGTCGTGAACCATTGCTTCGCAAAAGAAAGTCAGGATGAATGTGGAATTTAGCAAGTGATACCTCATAAGTCTTGCTGCTGTACATGTTATAAGCACGGAAAGCTTCAATGCCGTATTGTTTATATCCGAAAATTAAATCGATCCATTTATCAAGATTCTTAGTGACATACTCACTTTCTAGAGCCTCTCTATGTTTCACGATAAACTCTTCAGGCGTCTTGGCCCAGGCAGGCAATTCAACTTGTCCAATGTCTTTACCAAAGTCGATTACGTTTCTAGATAATTATGAAAATTTTGTTAGTTCGCTGTTGGAATGAGGAAAAACAAATAGATCGTACCGGTTTTTCAGAAAATCTGGGCAATAGAAAAACTCAGGAATAAGTTCCTTGAAATTCTGTGTGTTGTGGGCGAGGAAGTAGGTGGCCCAAGCCTTCGGAATAGAAGAGAAGATTCGATTCGGATCATCTAGCTTGCCACCTTGCAGTTTAATTTGATTCGAGGTGAAAGGCTCCAATCGAACGAGATAGTCAATGATATGACCGCCAGTTGAGTAATGCGAACCAAACATAAACAAGTCGTTTTCGGCGAGTGCCTTTTTAAACATTTGCTCTACTTTTTCTTTCTCCATTGCATCTGCATCCTCTTCGCTCACTTCCATGAGATCTAAAATTTTTCTTCTAACTTCTCTCCTTTTCTCTTGTGTTTGGGCACCAAGTGGGAGTGAGAGGTCTCTGAAAATTCTCCTCTGTTCTTTTTCGTCTTTGGTGTGAATGTTAATCTCTTCGGAAGTGTAATCTGCAATTATCCACGGGAACACTGGATACTGAGTTAAATCATTGAAAGAACGTCCAGCGAACATGTTCAGATGAATAAGATATTCAAAGTTGGTCATTTTCCCATCGAGCCATCGTTTTTGTATATCTGTGTCAGCAAAATTCTCCTTCGAATAGATTTGGACGTCTTTGCTTCGATGCTTGAATTCAGCAAGGACTTCTTTAAGTTTGGCATGAGAAAATACATTGAAGTAATATGATTTATTTTCAGAGGTGAAAAACTCAAAGGCACATCTCATGAAATTGTAGCGCCGATGAAAAATCTGTCGAATTTTCTGATAGTTCCATCCTTTTTTCTTTGTGCTGGTAATCATATTATCTTTCATCGTACCGAGTTCATACAATTCCTCATCTGGTCTCTCCCCTGCGAGAGGTCTGAATATGAAATAATTTTCAGACATTTCAATCTCGCCCCATATGGCACCTCGAACAGTGATTCTTTCGCATTTGAAAGTTTTTGATGCTTTCTTTTCTTTCTTCTTTCGCATAGATGCGATAATATCGGTGGATTTCATGGTTTCATCTCTCTCTGGTGACAATTGATCGTCATCAGAGCCAGAGTCTTCATTTCCTTCTTCAGGGAATTTGCCAGGTTTTTCTTCTAAGATGAGATCACTAGTCTCTTTTCCAACACTGAGAGCCATGGACTGGCTAATTGTTAATTTTGAGTCTTGCTTCAACAGACTCAACTCTGATTCAGGGGAATACGCCAAATCTCCAAACTCTGCATTGGTCAGCGTGGTAGTATATTTGATAGTTGGAGAGTCAAGAATCATAGTCGAGATAGCAGTTGCTTTCAGATCATTGGATGTCTTCTTCAAAGCTTTCGTCTCTTCGTAGGCGTCTTTACTTAGATATGTGATTTCAGATGCCTTCTTGTCGACTTTCAATCTCATGCGACGATGTATAATATCTTCGATCTTTCCGAATTTGTAACGAGTCAGTCCAACTTCCTTTTTCTCGATTTGCCAGACTCCACGCTCGTCAATCAGTTGTTTCTTTTTCCTTGTCCAATAATTAGTTATTTTTAGCCTGAGGAGTTCCTCCTTTCTTTGATTCTCTATTATACCCAATCCAGGTAAGCCATCAAAAGCTGTAAATTTTCTCTTACCTTTTATCGCCGCTCGCCTTAACTCAGCCAACTTTTGATAGTCTGAACCTTTGTTCTTTAATGCCTCCATTGTATCTTTCGGGCTGAAGATTAACAAATTATTGAGTGAAAAAAAGGATGAATTATTATTGAAATTACTCAATCTCAGAAGCAAACTCGTCAAGTCCTCTTTTGATGTCAATAAACTGCTTCTCTATTTGATACTTGAAGTACAAGCAGTTCAATCGACGAATCTATATGATATTTGTTTATGATTAACGAAATGGTCATATAAATTTTTACGAATCGGATCGGTTTGAGAGTTCCATTCTTGAGCGCCTTTGCAATTTCGTTTTTGAGCTCTTTAGACTCTGAAATGAACTCTCTCACACTTTGAAGCGTGTCGATGGGATCACTCAGGGTAGGTTTTGAAGAAAGAGCTGTACTCTTCTGTCCTTTATTTGATGGACTATCACCTTTGCACAGCTGAATCAAAACATCGACTTTCAGTGGGTGTTGATAGAAAGTTTGTTTGTCCCCAACGTTGCTCGTTTCTTGTCTTCTAATTGGTTTATTTTGGTCATTATATTCCTCACAAAAAGCTTCAAGATCCATCTTCACGGAAGCCAAATTATTTTTCACCCTTGTCTCTGTCTCGGAAATTTTTTTTGGTAGGGCACTGCGATTCATGATCTTCTTTAGAGAAAATTTATCGCCTTTGTCTTGATCTCGGTCATAAGGTACGTAGTTTTGACGGATGCTGGTTTTTATGGCTGTACCGTTTATGGAGAGCACTTCTGTAAGAAGCAATACCAGCTCCATGATATACTTCTCTGAATGCAAAAGTCCTCTCTGATCAAACTCATCTGCCGTTTCATTTGTTTGCAATATTTCTAGAATCTCTGTGTCTTGTTCATCAAATTCACGATGCTTTGTTGAACTTTTTATGATAGGACTTATCTTTACTTCTCTCGATATTAACTTAAAGAGACTGCTGAAGCAGAATTCAGATATCATCACCAGATCCTTTTGCAGGAGGAGATCAGGCAATTTATCGGCATTGGGTGATTCAAGAAGCGGTGTTATTAGATATTGCTTAAGTTCATTGGAAGGGTATTTCTTAGCCGCCTCAATAAATAATTCCTTGAGTGGATTTTGGCCGATATCGCTTTTTGAGCTATACACTGGAGAAGGGCTAGTCTTATTTTGAGTCGTTTCAGGAGAGCTCCTGCGTTTGTTTAATCCTAAAATTGTTGATACATTCTTCAACAGTCCGATTTTTTCGGTGACTATCTTCGTATTATGCAAGATGGTGAAAATAATTGTAAGCGTTGAAATGAAAAGGCCTCCGTTCCTATAGCAGAGGTTTTCGAAGCGCTTTCCCAAATTATTTGAACTCAGTTCTGAAGGAGGCTGCTTTACTGGTGGATAAACAACATAGAGCAGCAGTGTGGAGTGAAGAAAATCGACAAGAGTTGAAGTAAATTGGCAAATCTGACTCTCTTCCTGTTCTATCGCTTTTCCTGATTTTATAAGGAAATATTCGTAGTAGTATACGAATTGAGAGACGTTTAAAAAGATGGTCTTTCTCGCTTGCATAGCCTCAACGGTTTTATTGGTGATGAGTTCATAATCCGATTTATTTTCCTCTTGCTGCTGCCAGCTTTTTATGATAAATTCTTTTTGATCTCTGAATGTGACTTCAATTGGTTTGAGAAGCTTGAAAAAATTCTGATTCGACAGCTGTGACTGCGGCTCTGGTCCACCGCTAATTTTTTTCAGATTCGATTCGAATGCACTCTTCCCTTGCTTGGGGAATGAATCAAATTCCATCAGAGCGATTAAGCTTGAAACTCGCTGTTCTTCGTCAAATAGAGTGTAAATGATGAACCTTCGAAGAATTTTTTGGATAATGGTACGCACCTCTCCGTCAGCACCGTCTTCGTTTGGATCGAGATTCAAAAAATCATTCAATAGATTCAAATAATTGGGGACGCATAGAAGAATTTTCATGCTGTAATGATATCGAATGGATGCATAGAGCTCTTTTAAGAACATCTTCCTCTGCGGAGCGTTGATTTGTCGTTTGATAAACTTCTCGAAAAATAATCCAATCATCCGCACATCTCTTCTCAGAACAGGAACTTTTTCTTGTCGGTCATTCAGCTTCGTTTGAAGAATGGTTTGTACGAGAGCTCTATACGTCAGAGGTTCGATATTTTCCAGACAGTAATTATAAAGTTTCAGATATTGAGAGTACACTTCTTTTTGATCTATAATATGTTATTAGCAATAAAGTTGTTAGTTAAATGAAGAGATGAGGATTTGTTTTTACTTTGTTCTTTATCATTTGCGAGGCTAACTGAAGCACCGAAAAGGAAGTCTGCTAAAAGCAAGTTTGCTTTCTTAATACTTGCATCATCTAATCTAGCTGGGTTTCTACTGACATTATCGTCGACGCGCTGCTCAAAAATTAATATTCTCGAGATTTGAAGGCAGCAAGAGAGTAGAATATCTAATTCATCTTTTTCTAGCATCCGTTCCGCGAACCTTGTAAGCCGTCTTTTCCCAGCAACATTCGATGTACTTAAATCACGTTTTGAACGGACATAGAGAATGCAATAAGTGATAAAATCTCGAATTTTGTGCTTTTGTAAGCTCTCTCTCACTCTTTCAACATGTGACTTATTTTCTATGTCATTTTTTTGATGGAAATCCCATTGACTTTGCTTTTTAGAAAATATTAATTACCTATTTCCAAGAGATTGAGAATAATTTTCAGAAATTCGAGTAAGAACACCGTTGGTCCACAAGAAGAAAGATATCTAACAACATGTCCACACTCTTCCTCAATGATTTGATCGGATTCGGCTTTATAGTTTGAGTCTCTGTCAGGAGGGTTCGCTTCGATTGAAGTTGAGAGTGCCTAATGAATGAGATATTGTAATCTTCTGCTTCAGAAAAAACGATTTTTACGTAGAATATAGTCTGCCGAAGTTTTTCATTGTAGATCTTTTTATCATCGTCTTTCTTGACCTCTTCCGCTTTGGATACTGGATCTGATTGTGATGTCTGCACACCTAGTAGTCCAACTTCAGGAATAGTGTTCGCTAAAAAATGTTAGATAATTCTTCTTTGAAGTGGTTTACTTGACTTTGAAACGGTGGGAATGGCAGGACCTTCTGACCTCAATTGCATTTGGAGCTGGAGTAATAATGTGCTAAATTTCAACTCCTTCTTAAAATGATAATAAATTCCTGGATCTTTTAGAGTCTCCTCGGCCCGATCAAACACCATGTTCTATAGCATGAAATAAATTAGCCTTCCTACCCAAAGAAGCAGTATCATTTTACTTTTAATTTGTAATTGCATTCTTGCCATATATCAAAGTTGAGAAGTGTGCTGACGAATCCACGGTACCGAGCCTCTGTGTTACTGATGCTCTTTATAAATTCTACCAGTCGATCAAGGATCTCCTTGTTTACGCCAAACCTCGTCACATACTGATAATCATAATATAAATGTTAATACATCTTCATGGCTATAAGTCTTACGAGTTTTAGGAGTCTTGCAATATAGTGAAATCCGTTCTGCTGGTTCAAAAAGATGACGACATCCTCTTTGTTGCTGCTCTTACATAACACCTGAATGATCTCGATAATTTCACATAGGATTTTATGTCGGTGAGTATTTTCGAATTTAGTTTGGTCAAAGTTATTGAGAAGGTCGAACGCATACAGTATTATTTCCAAGTTACCAATTGAAAATAACACGTCTTCAAATCGACTCTTCTCGAAGTAAGATACTCCATTTGCTCTGATCTCATGTTTCTTTTCAGGCTTACGATCAAAAAGAAGCAGTCTGCTCTTCTTATTTTTTTCAAGGTTATCCAGAACGCTGATGATACTATGTGCGATCTTGTCGTCTTTTTTGACAATATCGACCCACTGATTTTCCTCTTCAACACTTGTCTTATTTAGAACTGGAAAAGCACTCAGATTCAGAAGTGCCTGCGATTCAAATTGTTCATAGTCCATCACTTCCTCAGCCTTGGAGCTAAACAGTCCTCCTTTTTTGGATTTTTTTATTGCAAAGCTTGAGTCATTCTGAATGTCAGTGTTCTCGCTCCTCGCTTTCATCTTTTTTGCGATATCTTCCATCTCATTTTCGGTAAGGTCTTTCTTGAGGAGGTAAAATTTTTTGATTTGGCCACAAAAACTATGCTCCACTTTAATCACGAGCTCTTCTTTTAAGCTTTCTGCCTTCGATAATGGGACAAATTTGGGTGGAGATGTTCCAATACTAAAATCTTGAACGCTTCCAAAAGAATCGATTACTGATGCCAACGAGCCGGACGAGTAACTTTTTGGCAGCTTTTTGAGGATTACAGCATCAGAATTTCCGTGTACTAAGTACATTTGAAACTGGAGTTGGAGAAAGTAAGACATAATAAACAAAAAATGATTTAAGATTTACTCCCTTCTTTTCGGTGAACGTTAAGAAAATTGTGCACCATTCGTTTTCTTTTGGGCAGTAATCAAAGCAATCTCTAGACTCTCTAACTGTACCTTCTTTCTTGCGAATCTTACCCTATTTGGAAGGAAGAAAAAATCATGTTTAAATCAGGAATTAGAAACTAAAGCTACCTCGAGCACAAGCACATGTTTTTTATTTTGAATTCCAATGCAGAGCTCAAGAGTTACATTGGCCCCGGCCACGCTAAAAATTCTTGGAAAATATAAATCATTGCTGTTTTCTAAGACAGTCGATTGACGAGAAAATTTCTCAGTTGAATTCTGGCTGCTCATCATCGGGATGGTAGCGAAGGTTTTGTCCAAATTGCTTTGATTAATTTCGTTAGCCGACTCCAAGTTTGCGAGCGAGCTCTTTTTATTGTCTGCTATACCAACTCTCTTTTCCAAATTTTGGTAGCTACTAATAACTTTTCTCTTGTCAGCCGCTACCAAATTCTCAATTCGGAAGGTCATTAAAAAAGTCAGGTTCGATCTGAATGACTGATTCAGGTTTGAGATAATAATTCCTGAATGATCTCCATTGAAATTGATAAAATTCTCATTGTCTTCAGAGCTTCAGGTTCAAATTATTAGCATGAGCAAAGTTAGTATGAATGGAATACTGCTTTAGGACATCTGTCAAAATCTTCAGAGAGTAACTTAAAGTAGTGTAATAGTTAGTAACGTTCCCCATTCTACTAATGAAATCAGCTCTCGCGAAGTCCGATACCAGTGAGTTGAGATAATTTGAATGATATTCCCAATAATCATATCTAAGGCATCTCATGAATGCCTTCATTCTTGATACGTTAACTCCCACTTTTAATACATGGGCAACCAAGTTTTTAAGAAGCTTTTTCGTGTCATGATCCGTCTCTATTTTCATGTATAATATCATCCTCTCTATGACTTCGCTCTAGTAAAGGATGATGATGATAATGAGTCTACTTTGTTGGGTTTAATCATCAATTACTTGTGCACATGCGCCCGCATTTGAAAGAGAACTTGCTGTCATATGATCTAGAATTTGCAGGTAAAACTTTTTGACTTTGCTGCTTGCATTCCATTCAAACAGACATTTTAAGAGCATGGACAGAAAGAATTGCTCCTTGATTTGAATATATTTGCAGATTGGAGCGAAATCGCTGTAGGGGATATTGTCTAATTTTTCTTCGAGTGTTCCAATTTTGTTTAAGAATAATGGTCGCTCAACAATGAAGTAGTAATAGCCTTTGGTTGCAAGAACGAATAAAGAGTTGCATATCTCTAAAATATCTTCTGTCTGGAATTGATCGCGTAAGCTCGAAAGCATCGTGTACAGTTTCCCATAGCAACCCAACTCAGTCAAAATAGCATGCAGTCTGGGGCTAATTAAGAGGATACTTGAAGTCATCTTCAATACGTTTTTGGCGATTACTTTATCCATCAAACTAAGAAGATAGAGCAGGTTAACAGAAAGATACTCCTACTCAATTGGCTTACATTTCGGACATAGAGACGTCTAGAAGGCTATCGTAATATTCGACGAAGGCGAGGAGAATCATTTGAGCATCATTGCTTCTCTGAGAAAAGGAAAAAGGATTTTAGTGGGAACAAAATGGGGATATCTTACTTGAGTATTAAAAATCATTTCATCATGGGAAGTCGTGGATTTAGCTTCAAAAAATGCTTCAAAGTCGAGAATATTTCCCTCTTCGATGAGAGTAATGTAGAGCCTAATGATGAAGCTGAATATTTTTTGAGCAAAGAGAGCTTCTTCCGGGTCGTTTTTATTAAAACAATTTTTGATGGATTCAGTATATCGTCTCAAGCAATGAAACACTCTTTTACGGAGCTCAGCATCTAGGTTGTCGTCATCTTCAGAAAACTGAATTCTATCAAAGAATTGTTCCATCAGATACAACACAATCAATTTGCGCTCTGGAGTGAAACACTTCTGAAATATTTGAACTACAAGACTCTCAGTCAGCGCCAATTGATACATAAGCGCCGCGGATCCACAAATAGCATCAACGATTTGCTTGAGGAGCTCTTTATATTTCATTACGACCTCTGCAGAACACTCGTTTAAGAAACTCCAGACTGAGTCAATAACCTCAAATCCTTTATTTCGAACATCCAGCGTTTTTTCGTCTATCATTTGACGTACTGTGCCTATTTGCCGAACAACTTTCTCGAAAATTTCTTCAATAGTGAACATGCTGCTGCGATTTGAGTCATCTTCAGGATTTTCAAGCATATTTTGGAGACTTTCGACCTGCACAGCAACTAAGTAGCAAGTATATTCAGGTCTCAATTTTGCGATTTCCTCTATTGCAAACCAGAGGTTGCTCACCTCCTCTTTGCTTTCTCCTTGATGAAAGCATTTCATGTGGATGTTTTTGAATACAATTCTCAGGATGCGTTTGTATTGTTCAGCCGAAACAACCGTGCTCAATAGTGTTTCTAAGAATTGTATTATTAGGAAAATGCATCTCAAAGAAAAATAAAATTACTTATAATATGGTAGAACTCGATTTTTTTTCTTGCGGAAAACGCTGCCAAGAACGTATTAGAATTAGTTACCTGGAAACATCAGAGAAATGAAGTCAAATTATTTACTTACTCTGGTGACTCCTTCCAAGAAGATAACAAATGCCTCTGTGATAAGCTCAAAATTTTTGCAGTCCAAAGACTTGTTGATAAGATCGCTCGTTAACTGCAGAAAAATCACCAATCAGCACAATAGTTTGGGCATAAAATTAATACCTGATCGAATCTCCCTAAAAATAGCAATAAGCTGTTCACATCTGTGTATCTAGGGTCTGTCCACAGATGAATTTCAATGTCAAACTGTTCAACTACACTTTTAGCGATAACTGCTGCCTTTCTTTGACGCATTTTTGCTGTTACTTTTAATGAAATTTCTTGTGTGGAATCGCTGTCTGATGGATCAACTTTGCAGTTAAAAGTGAGCAAATTGGCCAGAAAATTTAGATCAAAAGGTTCGCAATGCAACTCCGAAGTGACATCCCAATAAGCCATATTCAATGCTTTCGATTCAAAGATTGTGAGCAGAGTTTGGAAAGCGTTAAAAGCAATTTGGTTGGAAATTCTCAAGTCAAGAGTTTTTTTGCGAGTGATTTGGCATGTTAATTTGTCGATCAAACCATCAAATACTTCTGCATAGTTTCTTATCAGTTCAAGCGTATCAATTCCAGTTTCTGTTTGTTCCTTTTCAGTCATCATTTTGTACGTTTTGGCATATATCAGCATTAGTTCAGAAATCAAGAACTCTCCAGATATTACGCCAGGATCATGAGTTGATTCGATCAGGTCAGTGGTAAATTTTTTCACAAAGTTATCGATCTGCTGAGCTTTTGCTTGATGAGTTTCTGTCCATTTAGCATGTGAAATTGGTTTATAAGTGCTGGTTGCACGAGAAAAATGGATATAGAGCTGCAGAAATTCTTGAAAACAAAGACAGACGACTGTTTGTTTGATATCCGAGTTTAGGCGTAAATTTAAGACAGGCAGCAGTGCAATATAGAAATGCGTCACGAATGCATCCATTTCAGGTTCGGAAAAATACTTTTTTGCTTTGATAATGTCAGTAAGAATAGCAAGGTACTTCGGTAAGGTGTCGGTGAAGTAAATGTGCAATTTGGAAGCTTGGGTTAAGGAAACTATCTCATCTGTAAGGTTTTGCAAGTTTTCATTAGAAATGAATTCATTTTTAAGAGCATGAATTCTGCTTCGAGGTGTTTTTTCGCTTGGAATGGTACTCAAAGTCTGAATATCGTCAGAAGAAAATGAGGTATTGTCCAAAGTCGGGTTCATGTTCTTTGTGCAATTCCGATTAAAATAAAATTAAGTCATAAGGTTTGGAATACATCTGACTATCCAGAGCAAACCCTGCTAAAATGTCTGTATGAATTGGAGTTTAACTATGAGATACTAGCGAATTCTTTATCTCCTTCCTTCATCTCAGATAGACAATGACATGATAGTATTAGAAAAGACACGAGAGAATGGAATTTCTTGCTCCCACAATAAATACTAAAAATATTTTTGTCTTTTTATTTTAGCTAAACGTTAGAAATGTATCTAGTTCGAACAAACAATTTCCAGGTTTATCCGTTGCAAGAAAAAGCTCACACAAACTCCTCAGACAATAACGCTTCACTAATGACGAATATTCTTTCTTGTCCAGTGTCATGTTGAATAGAGTTGATCAAATTGTGATTCGTGAAAAACGAATTGTTTCAATCAATCGGTCAATAGAAAGTGGAGTATTCCTCCAAAAAATTGACAAAATAGAGAAACAGAGTAAGTAAATAATTTGACTTCATTTCTCTGATGTTTCCAGGTAA
>ENA-UOTZ01001942-UOTZ01001942.1-compost-metagenome-genome-assembly--contig:-NODE-1942-length-12148-cov-8.061304_pt1 | contig 12148 bp, 7 predicted proteins | sample MGYA00238144_ERZ746983 | MGnify/ENA primary metagenome ERZ746983 (study PRJEB28759, sample SAMN06268863) | compost metagenome | isolation source: single cell | place: USA: California, Emeryville, Joint...
CTTCTGATTGAAACGGTTATGCTCCTACGTCTATATAAACAGCGTTTAGTCAGCTATTATCATATTTCTCAAAAAAAGAAAAGAAAAGAAGAGCAAGTCAGCTGCGAGGCCTCGCAGCCCAGTAAAGAATTCTCCGACAACGAAAAGGAGTCAAAAGCTAAAAAAAAGGAAACGGCACGGCCCAAGATACGAAATTTCAAGAGAGTCAAGAAAAAAATGAAAAAGCAAAGTGATGACACTAATAGCTAGCTTTACTTGCTGATAATTAAGACTTGTTCGTCAAAACTCAATAAATACTGATTTAAACAACTCATTCATACTTCAAAAAAAAGAGAAAAGGAACCCAAAAAAAAAAAAGTCTCTCATAGTTTAAGATTTCATTGAAATAATCTACTCGAAATGGAAAGAGGATAGAACTAGCTACTACCTATAGATTATGGTTGAACATTTGAACAATTTACTAATTTGACTTACATAGAAAGTAAATCGAATTCATCGCAAGGCTGGCAAAGTTGAGAGCAGATTTCATACTAGTGCTCTACTTTCTCAAGACTCACTTAAGAGCTTATTTTACCTCAAGTTTCATCCACTGAATGCAGTCAGAACTAAAGAAAACTCACTAAAAAAATTTAAAGGAGGTGTGATCGTTCACTTATGTCCGAAAACGATCAAATTTATATAGAACGAAAGAAACCCAAAATAAAAATATTTGACAGGAAGATTCATTCGCCAATATCGATCCCTAGTGACTTAAAAGGATCATTACTATCATAAATTGCTCTGATGAGGGAAATAATAGCTCTACGAGCTTCTCGAGAATATGTCCACCGTTTTTTGAACTTTTCGATCTTTTTGGTCCCTCTGACTCTGACTGAAACAATATGATTAAAGGCCGGATTTGCTACATTGAGCTCCTCGATATGCTTGATACCATGCCGTACTATATTAATGATACATTCCAGAGCTGGAGTCGTAAGCTCAGAATCTTTAATTTCTAATTGTTCACACATTAGCCCGACGACTTGGTTATCTACTAGTAAACGAGTCTGCTCAAAGTTTCCATAATGAGCGATGTTAGCCAGGACTCTAGTTGAAAGTCTTCTCATCTATATAAGTGCAGCTGGAATTGTAAAAGATTCAAGTACCTCTAAGAAATCCTTTAGAGCCAGCGGACAGAGTCCTTTCGCAAGTTCCGGACACCGCAACAAAACTTCGATTTCGTCTGGAGTTCCTGCTGCAATATCTGCGAGAATGAGGAGGGCTTCCCTTTTAGTAGATAGATTCTTGTATAAAAACCCAAGAAATAGGTCAGCAATGCCTGGGTATCTCACAATAAGCTAAATTTGTGTGCAAAATTTTAGATATCATGCAGAATTCGTTTAAATACGTTTCGCTGGTCTTTAGTTTCAGTTAAGACGCACCGGAGAATCCACAAGCAAGGATACACCACGGATGAGGAAGAATGAGTTAAGTGTTTTAGGAGAGCTGGAACGACTCCAGTGCTAACTATGAGCTGAATAAATGGTTTTCTCCCATCTGAGAGTGTGTGCGTTTACAGGAAGTAGATACAAAGTTTATACCAGCTAGGGATGCCATAGTCCAAGCAGCGTGCTCCAGTACATCAGGATCACTCTCATCTTTAATAACTGGCGCAAGCAATTCAATCGCATTTTTCAAGATACCATCTTTAGGTATTATGTTTTCGCAGATAGAGGCGAGAGTTTTCACTCCCTGTTTCCGTGTCTCTTTATTAGTGGTACATTCCATTATCTTCATCACAAGACTCAGACCCTCTGCCTGGAGTATTATATTTCTATAGTGAATCGATTCTATTGCTAATGCCTCTATTCCTTCCATCGCCTAACCACAGTAACCAGAGCAAATGATTGTAGCAATAATTTTCAAGGTTTTGTCTTTACCTTCTCTATAACGTCGGCGTGCGGAGAGCTCAAAAGTTTGACGAACAAAATACTATCTTCTTTCTTAATAATCTTTCGAGTTAAGGTTGGAATCCCAGATTTAACGATATTTGTTAGCGCCCACGTGCTTTCGATCTATAGTGCTTTCAAATACCCCCAACCTATTCAAACTAGAGTACCTGAAGATGTGGTTCTTTTTCATTTTGCAGGAATAGTATCAGTCTTGGACCTAGATTGAAGTTGATTACATCTTCAATTGGAGGATCATCCTTAGAGAGCAGTTTCCTTAAACCAATAACACCATAATGCTGTTGAAATCTGTCTTGAGAATTAATTGCTTCAGCAATTTTTGCAAAATCCGCCATGGTGAACTCTTCTAGTAAGACACTCTTAATGTATTCTTTGAGAGCTAATGCTGATTGTTCTTGGTCCCCTTCATTGCTCTCAAGAACCATGAGTTGGTCCTCAGTATTATTGGCTAGATTCCTTTTGGTCATTAATAGTTCTTCTCTGCTTGTAATTTTTACAGTGCATTCAAATAAACTATTCGCTCTAATACGATTACTTGTCTTTCTTCTTAATTTCCGCAGTATATACATCTCGTTTGTTCTGAATAGTGCCCTCAGCTAAATAAATCGTTTCAAAGATATCATATCTTGTTTTTAGGATGAGAACTCACCTTTTTCGTTGCTGTCGGATGGGAACTGAGAATTCCCGTCTGAGAGATAAGCTATATTAGGAAAAGGGTAAACAAGCTGCTTACTTCGATTGTTATCTTCCATATTAGATATTTATTTCAAGACAAGTAAGATTTTGTTTCGTTGACAAATTTTAAACTTTATAATAGTCACATTCTATTTATTCGCAGATATGTTTTTTAATAAGACTGGTATTGTGAATGTGAAAAAGACGTTATTCATTTATATATCGTTGTTCAAGAGTCATGTAAAGAAGGATTAGCAAATTCTATCACTAACTATAGTAGAATAACCTGATTCTGTGCTTATCTTCTCTGATTTAAAATATATAATCAGGACAGTACCTCCTTGTCCTTGCGAATCCCTATTAGATTTTTGTCTTTAGTATTTGTATTACTTCACCTAATGCGTTATCCATGCAAATTTAATTGGAAATTTCATAAAAAGTGATGGAGTATCAACGAACAATTATCAAGGAATTCTAGTTTTTCAAATTCAATTTTCTAAATAGCAGTATCATCTTCTGTATGCTCGAATCATTCATTGGTTCTCACTCATCCAAGCAATAATAGTTTCCGGCTTGTTTTTGCTCCTTGTCTTTAGCGGAATCAAGCTTATTGATTTTTTAGGAGAAAATTCGTGGAATCTCTTTGGAAGGTTCACAAAGAAAAAAAAGACATAAGCGTCGAAAGGAAGCCTGGAATTTTCACACATTAATTTTGTTTATCACATTCGATATATCAAGTATCTGACAGAGTTTTTATAGAAACTCATCCGTCGTGAAAATCAGAAGTTCTTCTTCTCCTTCTTCCATAGTTAGAGAGAAATTAGAAGGTCTTAACTCTTAAATTTTCTCTTTTGATCGTAAATGTATTAAATTATCGATTTGGAATTGCTAAATCTACATTTAATCATTTCGAAGTAGAATAGAGCCAATTGGCCAAAATCCAAGCTAACAAAGATTTGCTACCTAAGTTAAGAAACTGCTCAATCATCTTTGAGCAAATGATGAAGATAATTGTCGTGCTGTGCTATTCTGTTAAATCTACAGACCGAAGCTTTTTGGCAATTTAGAAGTAGATTCGAAGCAGATTCGAGAAATGCTAATGAAATTATTTTTGTGTTTATATACTCTTGAACAAATGCATGAGTGGATTTCTCACTTTCATTTGACTCGCTTTTTGGAAGCATTACTTTTTCACTTTGCTTTTGAGAGATTAAAAATAAAATTTATAATTATCAAAATTCATCTGAAGTTAATGGGTTAGAGAGAGTTTAATTAGAATAGAGAAAAAATTAATTTAAAATAGAACTAACTCTGGATGGTGTAGACTCAACAGCTGCTGGACACTGAAAATTAATTTTCACATTTATTTCTCGCGGGAGATAGTATTCCGCAAATTGAAGCCTGAAAGAACAGGGGCAGCTGCTGAGGAGCATTTCTTGAACTCAGATACACAACTACAAAACAGTTTTGAAGCGGTATGAAATAATAAGTAATGCTGAAAAGAATGCAAGTATAAGGTAGAAGAATAATGAACATTGAGCTTCCATTTCAAAAAATCTCCTTGTTGGCACAAAATGATTAGAATAATTTCGAGTCGATTAATTCGACACCCAAACAAGTTTATCGCAAAAGTCGTGAACAACCATATCGGTTGCCTAAAGTCTGAGTTTCAAGAAACCTGGAGTTTTCAAACCATAATAATCTTGCCTACCAAGTCAACAATTCTTTCCTAAGAACGAGAATTTGGATAAAATCACTTCGATTAATAATCTCTCAATGGCTCAGCAGAGTTTCTCGGAATTTTCCTCTTTATTGTGGTAGGAAATTATTAATTCTATCGTACCTTTTTATAGCATTAAATTTCTACAATATACCAGAAATGCGAAAAAAGTCTGACTAATTTTACAGAAATAAATATATAATTGTGCAACAAAATTAATGGTGAGATTGATTTGCTAACTCTATTTTGAGGTTCCAACCAGATAGCCAACATAGTAGCAATGACTACTAGTGAAATATCATACGATAATCAGGTTACAATATGAAATATTCATGTTTTAAATAGATTTTTCCGCTTTTATTTCAAATCATAATGTAGATTTGAAACTTCAATGTAGGTTGTATTTTATCTAGGGGAATATGATTTTGTCTCTAATTTGGTCAATTCAACTATATATTGAGAGAAATCCGTTATCGGCAGATAGCAATGGCTAATCAATAACGAAATCATCGTTTGAGTGTTCTATGACCAGCAGTTACGTGCCCAGAAAAATTTTAATGCCTCAAAATACATAATGGAGTTAGTGTCGAGTAAGAAACTCTCTACAATGTATGATATAGATATAGATTAAGTGAAGTCTGAAAATGTAGATCTTATTTGAAACTCTCCCTAATTAAGATCCATAAAATTAGCTTTGTTAAGCAAAGAAAGCTTTAAATAAGCTGATTATGAATATAGTTTTACGAATTATAAAGAAACGCAGGCTTGATATATACTAAGATTCAAGCTCTATGGTAAATAGACGATGACAGTCGAACTAATCTTGAAATGTTGTTTATCTCAAATTGATCGATATCCTAAATTTCATCCCTGGGAGAAAGCTTCTGTTCGCGGAAACACACTGTAGAGGTAAGATGTTAGACAATTGAACTATAATATCTCGTTGCTTGGGCTTTCTCAGCCTTAAAGAGTTGAATACGAGTAAATTCTTTATACGAAGGATTAATTGAATTGATTCTTTTAAGTATCGAGTCTATTTTGAGAATATATGCATTAATGTGTGTGCCAGTTAAAACGCTCTGCTTCACCGAGGTATTTTGATAATTGCAGTAACCTACGACTCAGTAGCTCATTCCTCTTTCAGAGCATTTGGACTTTGTGGAATATTTGTCGCCTTATAATGAGAAAGTATGGGTTCCTTGGATATAGGACATTTCTATTGAAATTAACCACGGAATGAGGGCGAACAACTAGCAAAACAATGTAGCTCTGCGAAGTGATGAGAATTTGAGATCTAAAGAGCAGAGAGTGCCCAAAGCCGAAAAAGATAGTATTTCACAAAATAATGCCTTCAATACAAACAATCCCTTCAATCCTTTATCTAATTAGCTAGGCTCTAAGAGGATAGATAGTCTCACTACCTTAATTATTCGTTAATCTATCTCTCTTCTTTTTATCTTCTAAAATTCAATATGCTAACTAACTACATAGCAATTTAGTACTCTCATCTTTTGACGGGCTACTCTATCCTTTTTTTATGCCAAGAGAGCTGTATGAACACGGCATTCCTTTAATGCCCTTTAGTTCCCAGGTTCCTTTTGAAGAGATTTGACTAATTTCCAAAGTAGTTCTGTTTATTAACCTTCCTTAGTTTTGATTTTGGGATTGTTGAATTGAAGCAAATTATTTTTCATCAAGAGCCCTTCCAAAATAAAAAATATTTGAAATTCAACAAAAAATAAATCTTCTACCAATAATTTTTCATTTGAATTTGATTAATTTGGTGGTTGTTTAGAATGGATTCTCTCTTTTTTGTTAATTCTGAGATCAAACTCTTTTCGATTGGAAAGAGCATTTTAATTGAACTTGAAGTTTAAAAAAGCACTTTTCAAGGCAAAAAAATAGCAAATCGATTTGAGAGCGAACCTGAAGAAACTTCTATAGAGCATAAAAAAATAATAACAAGAAGCATTGATAAATTCTTCAGATCTTCTGGCTTCGAATTCTGACATCATTTTGATAAATAAAATGATAGACAGCAACGATCCAAACATTTCTGATGAGATAAAAGCCTCAATTATTTTTTAAGAAAAAGTTTAACCGCTTTTCTTTTTTAGTTTAGTGGTTAGTTTTCTAATCTGTAGTTGTGCCGAGTGAAATCTAATGACTTGCCCCTAAATAATTCTCGTTTTTTTATCCAATTCGTTGCATTAATGATAAAACCAGCAAGAGATTAGGTATTTATCTTCATGAATGATTATGAATGCCTTAGCGACGTGTAAATAAATTTCTTAGAGACAGAGAGTTACGAACAATATGATGAGTTCTCGGCTCGCTTCGAATTCTTGCTCTTGAAGATCTTTTGTATGTATTGGGGTACGCTCTGAAGTTCAACTTATCCATGCTCTCACAATTGGCTTCTTTTTTCTTGATTATCTACTCATTTGTGAATCGTATATTTTTATTACAGCTGAAAAAAATCAACGTTCATCTTTGAAAGGCTTATGAGAACAAACTTCACTTGATTATCGATTATTTCAAAAAGTGAATTTAATAAATTTGGAAATTTCGTTTTAGAAATGGAGTCAGTTCGTTATTCCTCTCCACAATTGACGGCGGGTAGAAGTTAGATTCTGTTTCACGGCAACAAAAATTTCCAATATTTCAACAGAAAGAAATTAATTAGAATTGTCAAATAGTTTCACTTCTCCTCACACCAGATGAGAAATGCTTTAAAAATTATTCTGGAAAAAGAATTTTGTTATTTTGTTCTTTTAAAAGAATTGGCTGATAATGACGATCGCAGGTTCATGGAAAATTTGACCCCAAAAGCATGCTTTCGAGAATAAAATCTACAATAAATGATTTCGAAGAAAGATCATCAAAATACAAAAAGGTTTTTTCTCATTTATAAGGCTTTTATTGGATCTCCAGGGCACGTGGGATGGTTCTACAGCCTCTTGGAAAATATTAGAAAGAGGCAACAAGAAAACTTTGTCGATTTATCCAAGAAAGTTCCATAAGACTTAATTTTTGCGTATTGCAATTCAGCAATTTCCAAAAAATTTAAAATAACACACCTTCGACATCATCAGAATGAGGATAAGAGCAAAAGCAACAAACAAGATACATAAATTCTAAAGTCAGCTCTCTTGCAACCTGAAGGAACTAAGAATTGAGATTGAGAGTGTGTTAGAAAAGCGCATTTTTGTCATTTTAAATTTTTCCAAGACAATCATGAGAGATGCTATCTCTAATGCCCTCGAAGAAGCTTAATAAGGGAATGCTTCTGAATTTCAACATATTCTCTCATAAAAAGAGCTCATAGAAGGTTTTCTTGATGCTACAACCGAAGAATATTTCTTCCTTTTCCATGGTAAAGATTTCTGAAGAAAGAGAGCGAACATTATCTGAAAAATCTTCAGTGAAAGCATTCTGGCTGCCACCCAAGAGCACCGCGAAGAACTACAAATAGAGTCCGAAGCGAATGGCAAGGATAAACCGAAAAATGATCCCAATTCGCAATCTTTAATCGTCGTTTATCAAATATCCTAGTTCTGATGAATCGAGATCTTTGCCTATATCATTATCTTGATATTTGCTATGGATTTCTTCCAAAACCTTATAAGATATACAATATTGTGGAAGCAAAACAAAAAAAAAAAGGCAATTCGTTCTTCAAGGCACCCATTATCAGGCAAATATAGCAATTCTCGATGAGGTTTTAGGGCTAGGCCTATAGCGTTCCTTGATTCAGAGAAAATCAGCTTATCTGCAACTATAATTTTCAGAATTGGTCTCTCTGGTAATTATTAGGAGAAATAGAAAAATACTGGTATTTGTGACTAAGAGCTGAACCTCTTAACTGACTCTAATCTATTTTTCATAAGCATTTGAAAAAATAAAGTTTTGCTGGCAAGTTATCATTAAGCATCTTTTTACGATCTCTTGCTAGTCATTTCTCTGAAGCTTCCACAATGATCAAACGAAAAATTGAGTTGTCTATTTGGCTCCTCAGATGGTTGCTCGGTACAACCTTTTTTCAAAGTCTCAATTTTCGAGTGCAAATAAAATGCTCTTTCCAGTAACAACATTCCAAAATCAGATTTAGAAAAGAGCTTAAGATCTCAGATAAAAAATAATCTAATAAAGCGTAAAGAAAACTGAAAATTAAGCCAAGAAAAGGTAGCTAGCCAGAAATCCATTCAAGATTCCTCAAGTAACATCAACATGAGCCTGGAGGTTGAAGAAAATTGAAGGTATATTGTGTCTTCACATAATACAGAGTCGATTAGCTAGCGAAAAATACAAGAAAGTCAAGTAGTGTTTTAGTTAAATAGATGGTGCATGTGTTTTGAAAAGTAAGAGTGAGATCGTTAAATGATCAATTAATGCAGGGAGACTATCTTTTAAGTGCCTGAGTATAATAGAATTTCAACTGGTTTTAGATCTATCAATTTCTACATATATGGCCTGTGAGTTTTCAAGATGAAACATCATATTTATTGCTAGACGTAGTTGTTCTAGAAATAAATGTAGTTTTCATCATCACCCACCTCACAATCCCAAATTTTATATCAGTAGAAATTGCTAAATGAAATCAGTCGATATTATAGTAATGAAGCACTTAAGACGATAACCTCCTTACTTTACTTCATTCTTTAATTATCTTACTCTTCCTATGCTAAAGAAACCAGTGTTATCTCTCTATCTACAACATTATTTTACTGTCTGTGTATGTTTTTCTAGCTAATCTAGATTGCATCAAGTGAAGATATGTTATTCCTTTAATTCTCTTCAGATCTCCGACTTACTTGAGAAATTGTTCCAAGTCAATTCTGTCGACGATCCTTTTCCTTAGTTTAATTTTCAGTATTAATTCTGTTTTATCAAATTAGTTTCGTTTCTGAGATCATGATCTCTTGTCTAACCCTAATTTTGAATTCCTTGTTTCATAGAAAGAGCGTTTTATTTCACTGGGAACTTGAAGATTTCGACTCTTTCCATCAGAGAGACTGAATAGATCGGAAAAGACGAGAAGTATTTTGTTTTATCATGGTACAAGCGTAAGAGGATGCTCAATGATAATTGGTTACTGATAGCTTTTTCGTCCGTAAAATTATGACTGAAAATGATGGATATAGTATCAAGGACATAGCTATCATCATCTCCAACTTTCCTTGTACTTGACACTCAGCTTCTTTGAACGCAGGAAATTATCTTCCCGTCACTTTTCCAAAATTGAGTTTCAAGCAACCAAGAAAAATGGCTGATTCTACATGAAGATCTCATTGAGAAATGCGATAATTTATCTGAAGTGAGCAATGATTTAAGGAGCCAAGTTGCCTTTTCTATTCATTTCGTTTGTAATTTCACATTAATTTTCATCTTTACCAAAAATTTAAAGAAAACTCCATCAGTCATAAAAAATATATGTCTTATCGAAGAATCAGAAGTCAGATATATGAAAGACAAGAAATATAAGTCGAATTTAAACTAATTTTTTTGTCATTCTAACTCAATGCGAGGTATTAATCATTTGCTTTTCGATCTGTTCTTTCTTTGTAGCTCCTCACGAGCCTCTTGTGTGACGGCAGGGATGATATCCTGGGAAATTTCCTCTATAGGTTCGTTTGTTTCCTGCTAAAAATCGTTTTATTGACAGTAAGCGTCATATTCTTTGCCGGAATCGAAAATTGAAACCTAACGAGATTTTATTGAGTGACCTTTATTCTGAACCAGATTTTATTTCTAAGAATTTCTCTCGTGTCATCGTAGCAGGAATTTTTAAATAAAACCTTTGCAAAAAATGTAAAATCACCTCCAAAGATTTCTGATAATGTAGTCTCTTTTCGAGAGGATAGGCATTCATTCATAGTTTATATTTTCCAATTTAGAAATATTTCCTTTGAAGCCATTTATTTGTCGCTAGTCTTCTTTATTTCCGGGGTAGACGATGCTCTGGTGTGGATGTAATTTGAAGTTAAATGAAATATTGAATATTTCGATCAGTTTCTGAACCTTCGAACGCATTAAACGTCAATCTTCTTCAATGAACAAAATTATGAAATACTGGTCCAGAAAATTTTCAAGCGCTTCTAGAGATCATCTTTGCTGCAACGAGAAGTCTTCCTTCTTCGGTTGAACTTTTTGGTGAAGGAATCTTTCCATATTCCTCATTATTTCTCTTGCTTTGAAATATGGCGGATTTTCCTTCTTGAGGACCAGAATCAAGCTTCTAGCCGTTGACCAAATGCTCTTGAGAGGAAGGATAGCGAGTTAATCCCATCTCCAATGCAAAAGTGTCAGACGATTCAAATTGATCTTGAATAATTTGACAATCGAAGAAAAAACTGCTCGTTGGTATGATATTAGTGCCTTATCATTCATTATCTTGTTGGCAAGGCTCTTGCGGGTCATCTCTTGTCGATGCTTTTCGCAGCATGCTTCTCTTTTCTCGACGTAGGCGCTTCATCATAAATAGAATAATTTTATTCAGAAGAGGAATGCAGCGAAGTTAACTGAGAATATGCTTACCGTGATCTTTCTACCAGAAAGAAATTAGTTTCAAACTACTTAGAGAAAGAATTCCCTCCTGCCATTAATTGCAAACCAGCATAGAAAGCTTCTCATCTATGCTTTCATCCCATTCCATTTATTATTAAATGTCAGCTAGCCATCAGCCAAATAGATCTCAGAATCTTTGATTCTCGTTTGTCAAATATCTTCAGATTTACATCAGTACCACCTGAAGCCAACATATTTCCATCGTTCTGGCATACATCTATCCAGAACGTCCAATCTAACAGTGATAAATGTGGAATTAGACATGAATCACAAAAAACACCAGTTCAAAACTTAAAATTAAAAGGTTAATCATCTTTTCTAATTGAAAGAAGGAGAAGAAGAAAAAATAGAAATAAAACTCTGCAGGCACTTACAATGATATGATCCAAGGTCGACCGGACCCTTCAAAATGAAAGCTTTCTTCTCAGTATCTAGGATATTGAGGAGTCTCCCATCATACTTGACATATAATAGTGGCTCATCAGGATTAGAGCTCCATCTACAACGTCCTGCAAAATCTAAAGAGCAATTATAATAGTTAAGAATTTTTATGTTGTCAAGAAATTATGACAAAATGTGGAACGAATAATTGTGTTACAGAAGAGTAAAGAAGGACTTTGAATACTATAGATATTCAAAACTAATACTTACCATGGTCGTTTTTCATTTCCATGTCCAGATGGAAGCGATAATTGTCGGTGTTCACATCTGATATTAAGCACACTCCATACTGGTCAATGGTTGCTACAGTCTCCCCATTGGGACTGAATTCAAGGCCAGTTATAAAGTTATCTACAAATATATTAAAATAGATGGGCAGTGAGAAATAATTTTATTAAATACCATTCTTAGAACTATGCTGGGAGCGCGAACTTGATTTTCGGATGAGTTTTATAATGCCATCGGACTTTGCTGTGCCAAAATTGTACAGATGGTAAGCTATCTTCCCTCTAACACACATTGCTCCAAGAAGGTTCCTTCGTGGGTTATAGGTCACATCTCCCCAGCCAGTCACTACAAGAAGAAAAAATATGAGATAGATTTTAACTTCTTGGCTGCGGATCTTTTACTATTCTAATTCTTTTGGATTAATTGGTATGATAAATAGACCTCCTCAAATGAATATATTTTCATAATTTGACCTTTCCGTGAGACATCGTACACTTCTAGATTGGCAGAGCTAAAAGCGGCATGGTGAATAGAAACAAGAAGACCTGTGTTGGCAATCTCTTTTACG
>ENA-UOTZ01001943-UOTZ01001943.1-compost-metagenome-genome-assembly--contig:-NODE-1943-length-12136-cov-4.346049_pt1 | contig 12136 bp, 11 predicted proteins | sample MGYA00238144_ERZ746983 | MGnify/ENA primary metagenome ERZ746983 (study PRJEB28759, sample SAMN06268863) | compost metagenome | isolation source: single cell | place: USA: California, Emeryville, Joint...
GATTGTAATATGCCTGTCATGAATGGCTATGAGACGTGCAAAATTTTGAGGAAGAAGATCAAAGATGGTGTGATTGATGAGATCAAAGTGATCGCATGCACAGCAACAGCTGATGTATCAGAGTTAGAGCGAACTTCGAGTGCCGGAACGGATAGTTACTGTATCAAGCCAGTCACGAGTAATGTAATAAGGAAAAAGCTCTCAGAGGTAGGTCTCTGAATACTGAGGAGTCAGAGTGATCTCTCCATAAGTCTACATCCATGTACTTTCTTCAAATAAAAAATGTATATTTCAAAAGCAATTTTGGACGGAATAGCGTTGAATAATCGTTCTCATTGTAATTTATATTTTCTAATTTATCTCTCCAGATGTCTGGTGATAAAGGCCCTCTTTAGCATTGCAATGACAGAAAAACAAAGAATGTGCCAAGTTGGTCCATTAGAGGTTTTCTTTTGTCTTTTCATCCTGAATAAAAAACCAGTCAACTTTCTAGACTGTAATTTACTCCGAGAGTAGGATATGCTCGCAAATAGGCATTTTTCTGAGAGCTGAATCCACGACAAAGTCTTCAAGGCAAATTGTACATACTTTAATCTCTGTAAATTGAGGAAAGATAGTAATAAATTTTGAAAAGAATTTGTAGAAGGCTTGTCCTTACAACGATTTCCGAATAAAATGGACAAATTCTTCAACAGTTAGAGTCAGTTTAATAAATTTTTTTTTTTTGGTTTTTCACTTTGACTCATTTTAATGAAAAAAGTGCTATCTCATCTAAGTAGACTGAACCACGCCCATTATTATCGGTTGCTTCATCATCTAGGATCACAAGGAAAGCAAGTCCCAACAAATAATTTTTTATGATCAGAGTTAATAATGTTGTCAATGTTACTCATCCATGCGACACCGAATTCCTTGCGAATTGCCGCATTTCGTTTACAAATGGTAATGGTAGGTTAAATCCTAAGCTTTTCTTTTCAGCTTTATAGCTCACTTCTAACAAACATACATTTTGTTATCACTCAGAAAAAGACATCATAAACTATTAAGTCTTGAACCTAACGCTGTTTAAACCAAGATTAAAGTTATTGAGAAAGAAACCAGAAAAATTCTACACAGTAGTTTGAATTAAAAGATTCCTCAAGAATAGTTTCTTTTTGTTCAAGCTTTTCCAAGAAAGACTTAGATGATTGCTATTTGGTTCGAGCGAACAAAAACTTTCATATATTGTTAATAATAGGAATTAATGCTGACAATTACATAAAGTTTCTAGCTCAAATAAACAATAATGTGAGTTTATTGAGGTAGGATTATGACGCCGAAGAGGAGTTCACAAATAATTCGATCCAAGCGTTAAATTTTCGCAATTTTAAGATGTGTCCTACTTATTCAGCTTCTAAAAAGGTCTTAATATAAGATTTGCGCAGAGTTCATCATTAAGGAGCCCTCCAGAATTGTTCGCGAACTGAACGAGACAGTTAGACAGAAAGGAGAAGCCCAGTCACCACAAAAATGTCTCGAGATCATGAATTAAAGATATTTTTTAGCAATATCAGCCCTCCTTTACAGCTACTCATCTCAATTTTCATGGAAATACTCAGGGAAAACGTTGGAGATTTAGAAATTCATTCTACTTTCTGAATGCAACCTAAATCGAAACCGGCCTTCGCCTTAGGAGTTGCTATTTTCGTAAGGAAATGAACGAGTTTATGTGGAGTTACTTTCTATCCAGATTTATCTTCACTTTTTCTATACTTGGAACAGACTTGGCTTGATAGCACTCATTCAAATTAATTTTAAGTATTTGCCGCGATCTTGAATCATTTTCTCCTTGAAAGCATGAAAACAACTGATAACCTTCTTTATCCAGGAGAATAATTCCGAATTCGACTCAGTGCAACGAAAAGGGTCTCAATCAGCACTTAACTACGGGTTTGATGGCTGAGAATTAATGCATTCTATTCTTATCTTGACGAGCTTTTTATAGCTCATTCTTACTTTTGATCAAAAAACGGTTATACAACTATATATATGAGATCATTTTAATACTGTATAATAAAAAACAACCTCTAAATTTGAGAACTATCCTATATTAATACTTCCAATGAGCAAAAGATCCGCTCAAGCAATCCCAGCCAACTCCAACAGCCTCCTACAAAACCTCTCTGGCCTCTCAGGGAACTACAACAAAGGCAAATGGAGTCCCGAAGAAGACGCGAATCTCAGAAAAGGAGTCGCACTCTACGGCGAGAAGTGCTGGAAGGAGATTGCAACCCTGGTCCCTGGAAGAAGCTCAGTCCAATGCTTCCACCGCTGGAACAAGACCCTCCGGCCTGGAATTATCAAAGGCGCCTGGACACAGGAGGAGAAAGACCTCCTCAAGCAATGGGTCGACAAAAACGGACCTTACCGATGGTCCAAGTGCGCTGAGATGATCCCTGGAAGAAACGGTAAGCAGTGCCGCGAGCACTGGCTCAACCACATGGGAAGCAACATAAAGAAAGGCGACTGGACCATCGAAGAAGATGCGATCATCTTCGAGTGCTATAAGACCTATGGCAAGAAGTGGTCCCAGATGACTGAGCGTCTCCCAGGAAGAACCGAAAACTCCATCAAGAACAGATTCTACGCCGCGTATCGGCGTCTCGCTCTTCTACGAGAGAAGGAAGCTGTCGCAAATGAGTCCACTTCGACCCAACAATCACAAAAAAAGGCGAAATCCACAAAATCTCACGAGAAGGCATCGAAGATGGAGAGAAACACCTCTAATCTCTCACATGAAAGAGAGGTCTCTTCGACGTTATCCGACTTCTCGACACATTCTCACGCAAATAGCAAATATTCTCAACAACAATGCCAGAACTTCGTGTCTCCTCAACCCGCTGAGGACCACTTGCCAGTAGAGTTGCCCTCTACTGACGTTCCAAATTATACTTATGCAATTCCCAGGATCTCAAACCAAAACGACATGAGATTCAAGTATCAAGAGTTTAACTCTGCCCACCATAGAAACTTGGTAGGCAATGAAGATAACGGACCTTCTTCTTATATACCATATGATAACAACGACGTTTCTCCTATCTTTGGTGATTGGAAAAAAGACGTTGCGGCTTTTCCGGGACATAATGGGGGTGACTGTGACAATGGGGTCTTTGAGAACTTATCTTCTAAAAAGAAGGTATTCTCAGAACCTCAACGTTACAGCAGTTCCATGTGTTTTGAGCGAAGCAACGCGATGTCTCTTTCCAACTTGGCATTGATGGTAAACGTCTGGAGTCAACAACACCAACAAATTCGAAACCCATTCGGTCTGCTCGATGACAAGGTAGAACAACCTGCTTATATGGAGAATTACTTAAACGAAGGCGCTCATGCCACTCAAGACCTGAGAGGATATAACTACCCAGCTGTGAACAACAACTCTAACGAATCATTGCGATTCAATCAACCTTTCAACGCTCATGAATCAGTTATGTTTTTGCCAAACTATCAGTCCCAAGACCAAGGCTATCTGGGCTATCAGAGCCTCGATGACAGTTTCCTTGGAATGTAAGTTTTCTGAAGCAACATGAAGCGATAAGGAGTAGAATTTTACGATGAAAGTTCGTAAAATTCGCCTTTAAGCTAAACGGAATGATCCTATTCATTTGTTTAGCCTTGTTTATGTTTAACTGATTTATATAGCGCAAAGAACAGATAATTGACGATTAATCTCACTCTTTTTTTGATTTGTTAAGTTGTTGGTTTTTATGATTATCTCGGGTTTTGAAAACAAACTCGATTACATAGTTATTATATTGCTCAAACAAAACAAATTCTGTCTTCTGCTTTTATTAAGAATAGAAAGCAACAAATGTCCATTCAGCTTGAGAGTGACAGCCATTCTCAAGCGGGATCTCTGGCTGATTCAATTCTTGATTCGAATATGAAAATTAATTTAAATAGAGCGAAAGAATTCTTAAGAGCATAGTATTAATTGTCTGAATAATATCTCTTCTCAAATGCAAGCAGAAACTAAGAAATTCTCATTGGTTATCCACGGTGGCGCAGGAGTCATTAGAAGGGAAGACTACCCCAAAGAACGAGAGACTGGGATCAGAGAGGCCCTCGCAAAGATCTTGAAAAATGGACACGCGATGCTTGAAACTGGGAAAACAGCTTTCGAAGTCGTTGTAGAAATGGTGAAGCAACTTGAAGACTGCGAATATTTCAACGCTGGGCGAGGATCCTGCTATACAAGAACAGGAAACATGGAAATGGAAGCGACTTTGATGGATGGAAAGACCATGAAATGCGGAGCTGTTACCGGCTTGACTACGATCAAAAACCCCATATTGGTGTGTGAGAAGATCCTTCAGAACACTTATCACGTGATGTTACACGGCAAACCTGCCGAGGAGTTTGCTGTGAAACATGGCTGCGAGACGGCCGATATAGAGTATTTTAAAACCCAAAAAGCTTGGGATAGCCACGTGAAAGGGCTTGAAAAATTAAAGAAAGAGGAGGCAGAGGGCACGAAGAACACCACGGGAACCGTAGGAGCGGTTGCAAGAGATATATACGGAGACCTCGCGGCGGCTTCCTCGACAGGAGGGCATACGAACAAGCTGGATGGAAGAGTGGGAGACTCTGCGATCATAGGCGCGGGTACTTACGCTGATAATGAAACGTGTGCTGTGAATTACAGTGGAATGGGAGATCCTTTGATTAGAGCTGTAGGAGCGTATGACATCTCCGCGCTGATGAAGTACAAAGGGCTTTCGCTGAAAGAAGCCACGGATTATGAGGTCTATACGAGACTTCCGAAATTCGGGTTTTCTGGGGGTGTTATCGCGGTGGATAGAGAGGGGAATATTAATATACCAATCAGTTCAGAAGGAATGTACCGAGGATTTGTGAAAGAGGACGGGAAAATGACGGTGAAGATATTTAAGGATGAAGATGAAAACGAATCTACAACATTATAACTTAATAACTTAAAGCCTGTCACTCCTCATGGTTATTATCCTTTGACATTTATTACTACTATTTCTTATTTTAAAAGAACGGCCGATTTAGCGAGGTGTTGGTTTGGAAATGCCGTTCCTACAGCTTTATTGAGTCATTGGTGCTAACATAACATATTGTGTTCTGGTTATGGTTTTGGAGGAAAAAATCCAATCAGAAGTTGTAATAGATTAAATTCAAATTTCATTCAATAATAAAACGGAGGACTGTGGATTTTTTTTCTCATCGGATCACGAATTCCATAATGCCAGCACTTATTTCATGGAAATAACCGATTAGTTGGCGGCATCCTGGTATAAATTATCACTTCTTGCATTTTTGCCAACAAAGTTATCTATGACTGCAAGACTTCTTTAAATTTGCTGAGAATGGTTAGTTTCTACATGTTATATTAGAGACTCAAATCTAAGGTTCCTAAGCTCATAGATATCGTCGTTTTCACGAGTCAACATCACAGACTTAAACAATATGTTCTCTGAACTTCGAATAATCCGCTTTTTAATGTGTTTAATCTTTCAACCAAAACAATGGGAGGAGAGTTTACGTTCTAGGTCTTTTGTTATAGAAAGATACTTGAAAAGCATAAAGGAATCATCAAGAAATTATTATTATTCAGTATCTTATTCCTTTGAGGCAAGAGCTTTAAGGATTTCGACAACAAGGACTGAGAATTCGTCAAGGGAGATTTGTCCGTCCTTATTGGTGTCAAGAGCTTGCATGGCTTCAGCAACATCAGATTCGGTTGGAGGGTCGATCTTGGCTTCAGCTGAGATCTTGGTCATCAAAATACCGAGCTCTTTTTGATCGATATTGCCGGATTTATCAGTGTCAACTTCGTCAAAAGCGGCTTTGCAGATCTTCTTGACTTGGTCTTGGTTCTTAAGGAGGTCACCGATTTTTCCCATTTTAGTTTGACTTTGTCTATTACCTTTTTTGAATTTGAAATCTTTTATAAAAACTAAAGTCAAATCACTTAGCGTGTAAAAAATCCTGTATCGATCTCTTAATAAATTAATAAATATGAGAGAGGGTGTTTTTACGTTTTTTATGGAAATTGGAAAGTCGTTTTCAAGCCTAGGTTGAACGAATTTTGCGGATAGGACCATGAGAAAGGCGTGGTCGAATAAACTTCACATTGGATGTACTGATACAGCGTTCTAAAGTTTCATATGTTTAGTGTTAATAGGCGAGAAACTACTCTGCATTTTCTGAGAGGAGAGAAAGTTTGAATGCTGAACACCATCTATAGAAAGATTGCTGAGAGATTGACATTTGATAATTTAGATGTGGAATAAAGAGTCGATAGTGTTTTTATAAGTAGCCAAAGCTTATTTTACCAGGCTAACCTATTCCATTTGCGTAATTTTGAGTTCTACACTTAATTTTAATGAAGTTTTGGTTTCCAAAGATGGAGGAACAATTACAGACAAATATATTTTTTGAAGAGTGCATATAGTTCGTAATATTGTTTAATGACAACTACGAAACCTCGAAATTGGGGGGTAATTGAATGAACATATATTGCCTGTTTTCTCTCTCTCTTTCACATTCTCAACGACTATAACTGAAAAAAGCAAAATTATTGTTAAATGGGCAAATAATTAAATTATAGCTATTAAATGCTGATAATATTCTAAAAATGAAAGGGAAAATACAAACAAATCTAAATACTAATCCTTTAACTAAATGAAGTCCCATTTGGGCATTATAATGCATAGCTTGTGTTACAAAGAGAATCAAACCCTTTATTTTCTTATAAAATTCATAATAAATAGAATTATGTGATCTCTGCAGGAAAAACAAGCTATAGCAACATATCGAGGAAATTTCAATGGGAAGAAGTTTCTTATTCAAGGAATGATTTAATTATTTATTCAATTATTATCTTCACAAGACGCTTGACAAAATTTCTTTTACATTTAGCTATAAAGATTCATCGAAGATATATTGCATTGAAAAGGTAGCATATATATTCCCTTGCAACTATTTCTGAGTATTTTGAAGAAACCAGTTTATTGCCTTTGGAGACTCAAGCCAGATGTTCAGTATCTCAGTCTGACGAAATCAAGCTTCCAAAAAAAAAGATCACGCGACCGTAAATCTGATGCTGATTGAACGTTAACTCTATTAATTCTTCGCTAATCTGGGCTTCGGTGGCCTTTGGAGACTGATATACGAATTTAATAAATAACGAATTGTTGAGAGCTAAACCAAATTCCTCAAGCTAGCTCGTCTTTTTTTGCCAGACTCATCTGAAAACTGAGACGAGCATGGCAAAATACCAGCGATAAACTTCTGTCCATGGACCTGGCTAAATAATCACTCCCTCAAATTGTCTTGATTTACTCGACGTGCTGATAGAAAAAGAAGATACTCTAATTATCTGAATATCATTCCGAACGCCATGACGAAAGATTTCAATTCGAAAGGGCTCCCATCCAGACTCTCATAGAGACAATCTGAAAGGCAGAGACTCTTTGTCGTTCAAGGTATACTGATAGATTATTTAATTTACAATCTAATGATTGGTATCTACCTCAGGCGGATGAGCAAGAGGGCTCGTTCTGGGTTATTCGATGTTCAATTGGGCCCCAGCGCTTCATATATAAATGTTGTAGAATAGACCGGTTGGTTATTGTTTAAAATAAAGAATAAGCCCATATGACTGGAGGTCCATAAAAAAGAATTACGAATTACGAAGGTTCTTCAATGGGAGTGAAAATACGACAAGTGACGATTCCTTTTTCCTCTACTCTGACGGACTACTAAGGAAGGATTCCCAGTCCAAACTGTGGTGACCAAATTCTTAATGTTAGTTTTTAATAATAGGTGAGAAATTTCACAGCATTTTTGACACAGGGATGATTTTTAGTCTAAGTTTTTCCATTTTGCTGAGATAATGTTAGGATTTAGTTTAATGGCTGAGTTGTTTATTGTTTCACTGTCTTGTATCGGGGTTGATACAGGAAAATCTTCTCAAAGTTCTTAAGAGTAGTACATTGTTTTTCTTCTCGCTATTCGTTTACTTATTTTCTAATTACCTGCACACATACAGCAACAAAATTTCCATTTATATTTCTTATAAACTGAGAAGGTAGACTGTTATTGAGGACTTAAAGGAGCTTTGTTGATATGATAAACTAAAGGTGAGCTAGTTAATCTTTAGCATTTTACACCTGGGACAGCAACACCTGAGGTAGTTAGCGTCCAACCCTGGCTTTATCGTATCTTGAAACTTTTTACCTCAAATGAGACGAGTATGTTCTTCAACTACAGGCTAAGCTCTAATGAATTCATTTATATATTCCGAATTTTGGATGCTATCAATTTTCAATGATTATCTTGTGCTAAAAACATCATTTCGGTGAAAAATATACATTGCGAATTAAATTTAAATGTCATATGAATAGTTGGTTGCAAAGTCAATTAGTCTCAATCTAAATGAAAGTATTTGAAAATTTCATCTACAGTATTTTCATCAAGAAAGAGGAATTTTGGGCCAGGATGACATTTATCCATTTGATAGACGAGGCGATTCGTGTTAAACTCGAGCTCTTTAGCCTTCTCGATTAAATTGTGTATTACATCTGAATCCAACTTCGAGTTTCGCGAAATCAGCCACAGGCTTTTTCGATCATTTGATCCAATAAGAGCCCATCTGTAATGTTTATCAAGCTCAATAATTTGGTAATCTTCACAAGGTTTTTTGCCATCGAGACAGAGGTTAAATTTCGAGTTATCATCATCATATCGAGGGGTGGCTGTCGCAGTTTTCTCGGAAAGGACAGTGTGCTTGTCGTTGGATACACATGTAGTGGCTACTTCAAGTACGTTGTCGTCTGATATTTTGTAATCGATGCTAATACAGCCTTCGTCGCATTTTTCATGATGCTTTGGCAAGCGGAAAATTTCGTACCAAAGTCCTTTGAATTTTGACAATTTTACGTCCTCAGCAGCTGGCAAGGGCTCATACCCAGAGATCAGCCATTTCCCGAAGCTAAGTATACTTCCTTGGGTTGTAGTGCATAGCAGCGCGATGAAGAGAAGATACGCGAATAATTTCATTTTTTTGAGGTTCCGATTCAGATTTATTGTCGAATGATATGCCCATAGCTTCATGGAAGGACTCTTATAAATGAATCGAATTTACTGTTTTCAAAATGAAAATATACTGACCTGAAAGAATTTTTATTTATTCGAGGAGCAGAAGTAAAATTTCACAAATGTGCTGATTGAACGACGAACCAACTACAAAGAGAGTAGTATAGCATCGAGATGACGATTTACTTATTTTAAAGCTGAGAATGTTGTTTACATTTTTTTCTCTTCATTTTGAAGAGCCGGAGCGCCAGGCTTTGCAAGAGAAAGCTTTCTCCCATTTCATAAGATGTGCAAAACGGAACATTTTTTTTTTTTCAATCACACTTTGTCTTTACCTAAGAGTCCTTCAACTTGAAATTCAGCAAGGACGAGCAATATACATTACAAAAAAAAGACAAAGCTTCCAAGAAACGAAATATATCCTTTGTGCCTGTAGTACTCGAAGAATTTCTTATAATTACCTCAACACCTCTGAGTATGGCAATTTTTTCGATAGATTATTTTTTTCAATTTACATTAACAATGCAGTCCTATATTAGCAGAAGTGCTCATAGAGCTTTAATACTAAACAGTCTTGCTATTTTCATTCTAAATGTCTCCACAAGCGTTGCAATTCGCACAAAGAGTCATTCTCTTATTTTAAAATTCCTAAAAGATTCTTAGCCTGAGAATCATAATCGAAATAAAATACTATTGTTATCAAAAAAAGATGAAGTCGATTTCCCTCAAGCCTTTGCGCGAGAACCTAATCCGACAATATTCATTGCACCTCCTTCCAATATTCACCCCAGAACAATTTAAGCTCACTCCTACACCCTACAATTTCGACGAAGATATCGTGACTGAAGAGCGAAAGGTCGAATTAAACCCAAACACCATGAAATATTTCTACAATTCAACTCTCCAGCGCGAATGGATCATCAGTAATTTATTTATATGAATTTTCAGCCAGAAATGACATCCAGGTCTTGGATTTTTGGACAATAGTCGGCGCATTTCATAAAAGAACTGAGAGTGGACAAGAAACCTACAGAGTATTAAAACAGACGATGCCGGATTCCATCGTGCTCGAGTTATGCGATACAAGAGCAGTCCTATTAGAAAAGAGCTCAAAAGGCGGGTCACATGAACGCGTTTTAAGCAAAATTGAAGAAGATCCGAACTCGTACGAATGTAACAGCTCCAAATAGTATTCCTCCAAGTTGCTAACATGCAGATTTCTCTTAGTTCTTCAGCTAAGCTCGCTTGAGGCTATCGTGGGAAACGAATTTGCGAAATCCTGCAAAGAGAAACGCGTTGAGTTAGTTTTCGGTAGAGTCTCAATTTCTAAGCTAATCTTGAACTAATCAATGGCTCTAGGCGACGTTGACTATACTATCTATCGAAGAGAGTCGAATATAGCAAGGAATGATTGTATGCGTTGCACAATAACCAAAAATAAGCAAAAACTAAAGGTACAAAGCTCGCTCTTTTCAATTTATTCATTTGAGCGAAGGCAACACGAGTATTGGAGTTTTTGTCGAGCGTTATCGGATATCGACTGAAAAAATATTTTAAAATGACGGTTCCTCTTGATAAAACAGCTGTGAATGTGTTAACGGGACCGGAGTCAGATACTGGGTGCATGGTTCAAAAGGTGGAAGATTGGCGAAACTTTCATCTGTTTTTAAACGTGGCGCTGAAAGGAGCCGGGCCACGTACTGTCAGCATTCTGGGGCATAACCATCTTAAGCCTATAAGCAGGATGCTTGTAAAATTCTTTGAGGAGCTGGAAAAAAATCCGACGGTCAAAGCTGCGTTTACCTCGCCAAACAATTATTTGAGTACTGAAGAGAGGGAAGAATACGAGCGACAACTACGATTAGTATTGGACGCTGTGAATCCGTTGAAAAATAAATCGTATTGCAGTGATGACCCTGCATGGAAGAAGCAAGATAAAGACAATAAATCTCAAGGAAAATGAATTTTGTTGCAATAAAGCATCTTCTTTACATGTAATATGTGGTTTTGTGAAACTAAATGTATTAAAAAAACTGAGAACGAAAAGCACAATGAATATTCTGTTGAGAAATAAATCAGTCCATTTTGAATATACAGATGCCAATAATCTATAGCATACCAACTAGCGAACTGCTTGTATGAGCCGTAATATCAGCTCTTTTTGAAAGACTTCAATATCTTTGTGTCTTAAGGTGCAGAAAGATAATTAATTTTCTGTTGGTTTGGCCAATAATTGCAAATTTCCATAGTAGGAATTGCCAAAGTTGCTCTTATAAATCTTTATTCAAAGAGATAATTAAAAAAGCTTTAAAATGGCAAAGACCTATTCTCGCGATCCAGCAGTCCCAGCTAAAGGTGCGATTGTTTTTGGCTCTTCTTATTCACTGACACCTTCTCAGCTGTTAAGGCCAGAGGCGATTCTATCAGAGTTCACTACAAGAACACCTACGAGACCGTCAGAGCTGTCAAGGGAATGAACCTCAAAGCGGCAATTAAGTACATCAAGGACGTTATTGAACACAAGAGATGCATTCCTTACCACCGCTACACCGGTCACACTGGCAGAACTGCTCAAGCTAAGGAATTCGGAACCACCTTGGGTGAGAATTCATTGAATATCTACCAAAATTAGTAACTCACTTGGGAAAATTATAGGTAGATGGCCAACTAAGTCCTGCAAGGTCGTCCTTGGACTTCTCCAGAATCTTGAAGCCAACGCCAACGTATTTCTCTTCATTTGCCCTGATTTTCTTAACTGAATCACATATGAATAGGTCAAGAGTCTTGATGCTGATAAATTGATTATTACTCACGCTCAAGTCGACCAGGCTCAAGAAGGCAGAAGAAGAACTTACAGAGCTCACGGAAGAATTACTCGTAATTTTTTCATTGATTTTCATGCAGATTTCTAACGCAATTGCATTCTAGCATTCTGCTCTGCTCCTTGCCACATCCAACTCTTCGCCACCCTTAAGGAAGAAGACGTTAAGAAAGAAGCCAACAAAAACGCCGTTGTTAAACTCACAAAGAA
>ENA-UOTZ01001944-UOTZ01001944.1-compost-metagenome-genome-assembly--contig:-NODE-1944-length-12103-cov-5.769499_pt1 | contig 12103 bp, 11 predicted proteins | sample MGYA00238144_ERZ746983 | MGnify/ENA primary metagenome ERZ746983 (study PRJEB28759, sample SAMN06268863) | compost metagenome | isolation source: single cell | place: USA: California, Emeryville, Joint...
AAATTGCTTATATTGATGGTATTCTTTCTTCGAGAATGAGAGATATAATTTATTAGCGTAAGAAAAATAGTGCCCAAATAAATCGAAAGATCTGAAGCATAACTGCAGATAGTGCTGATTGCTTGCATTACTCAAAAACATTGTAATTTGTTGTTCCACATAAAAATGGTTAGTTTAACCGGTCGTAATTAGTTCGCATCAACAAATTTTGATGCTTTTCGAACTTAAAAGATTTCAGAAGAATAACTTTAATTTCCGCGAAAATAACTTTAATATACAAATACGTTTTATTTAATAACATTGGTGTGGATTCTATTCGCATATACAACACCTGAATATGACGATATTTCAAAACAGAAAATTAATTCAGTACTCGGCATTGAAAAAATATGGCTTCGAAATGTTCATTAATGCCCATAAGCGTACAATATATTTTTCATAGTCATTGTATCACTATTAACTTCAATATTAGAGTTCTTCATTGCAATACGAGATCCAGAGTTAGCCACTGCAAACTTTCAACTATGATTTTCATGATAAATTGTGCTTAAAACTTTTTTCCATAACAGCAAATGTTCCATTTCAAAAATATTTTCTTTTTTAGAGTCTTTGTTATCTCAGAACAAAATGAATATCACAATTTTCCATCGATATAGCAATCTTCGCTGAATCACTTGCCAATTGTCTCAACTAAGCTGACCATAACGGGGAACTAAGCTCCTCTTGGAAGCATGAGCTGAAATTAAATTCCTGGAAATTTTGGGAATACTGTAAACTTTTCAAGCTATCCGTTATCGAATAATGAAATGAAGAGCTAAAGTTTGCGAACTGATTCCATTCCTTTCGATCTGATCTTAGGAAGAAACCCTTTCAGACAGTACGCATCATCAAACTCAGTTTTCTGGGAAAATATTCTAACGCAACCTCACGATTATCAAAACTCCTTTATCTCTTTCTCGGAGTAGTGAAATCGCTATTATCCGATTCAAATCGAGCAAACTGCGCGGTACCTCTTGCTTCTAATCAACAAGTTCACCAGCTGCTCTTCAATAAAAAAAGAGTATATACTATACTATTCTCGGTGCAAGTGATCAAAATATCTGATTGTTCATGGATTATAGCTAACGCATTAAAGAAAACTCCTGAGAAATATATACCACAGAGCATAAAAGAGTATCATTCGGAAGTTGACGCGGTTTATATTCATATCCACATTGCTTCTCTCAGTAACGAAACTGAATTCAATCAGCGATGCTTTATTGGAGAGAAACCCATATGAGAGTCCTATTCATGAGTCAACTTTGTGGAACTTATTGAACTATTTTCAACTTAATGTCTCGCTTTGTTTTGAGGAGATATTATTAATTTGCCGCCTGTTTTCTTTGGATGAACTGCAGAGAAACAATAGAAGAAAAAAAAAAGTTTTGCTGTCAAAATAATAAAAAAGAAAGGAGTTGAATTATTTTCACACAAGAAAATAGTCGCTAAGAAATCACTCTCAAAATTCGACCAAAATTAAGTTTCCAGTTAAAAATCAGGCATTTGGGTGATGTACAGAACATTAGAGAATCAAATCCATTACTGAAAAAATTTCCATCGAAAATTGATGACTCTGGACGGCTGTTCTTCCTCAATCTATGAAAACTGAATAGTTGTACTCTTCTCCAAATACATCGAAATCGATCGGCATTTGCCGAAGCAAATTCAGACTAAAAATTGGACACCTCTGAATAAGCCAAGTCTTAAGAATAAGTTGATGAGATATCAGCCCCAGAGCTTAATTTCTTAATTTACATTTCCCAACAAATGTACAAGAAGGGGGAAATAATTCAGCATTCTTAGCCATCTTTGAGTCAGTACTTGTCACGAAATTAATTTTTTAGAAGGTGACGTTTGAGATAGTTTTTGTTTGTTAATAGTTCTTTAATGGCAATAAACCTTTAGAAACTCAGAAGCTATTGATACTGACGAGATTGATTCACCGCTACGCTGGAAAAAAATTCTTTGTTCTCTGATTTATAAAGACCGTCCAACAAACTATAATATCATTTAAGCAATCAAAATGGGACAATCTATTACAAAAAACAACAGACGCAAACATTCAAACTCCTATCCTGGTACGGATAGAACAAGCGACCGAAAGACTACCGATATAGACTTACAGCCCACAAGGGTCAGTTCAACGACAGATATGTTACAATATGAGCCTCCTTATGTTGAAAAGGGAGATCTTCATCATAATGAACCTTATGTTGATCTCAACGAATTTCGGACTCCAGAAATTCTCTTCTTCTTCGATAAAGACTCGAAGAGGATTTGTATTTTCGACTGCAACACGCAGAAATGGAATAACCAAGACGTGAGCGAGGCTTGCTTCGATAACGAAACAGAGATGATGATCTCTGATAAAACGCAATTTATCGAGGAAATCACAGCTGATTGTCAAAATTATTCCATGATAGCGGTCAACCGCCACACGATTCATATCGTAGGGAAGTATCATATAATCTATGATATTCCTCAGCACAAACTCACATTGCAGGCGATTTTATTCCCGGCAATCGATAACCCTTGCTTATCCTTCCATAATTCACTTGTCTTCGCGCTCTCAGGGAGAAAAGATAAAGAATATACCACTTTCTGCAGAGTTTTTGACACTGAAGACGGAACCTGGTCTAGTTTGCCAGATTTGCCACACTCGCATGCTTATGGAAGCGCAATATGCTTCACTGATAACCAGAATAAAGCAAAGCTGATGGTGGTGGGTGGTTTTGAAAGCAGGGTACCTGTGATGTATAATCAAAAAGTTAATGTAATGGACTTGAAAGAGCAAGTATGGCAAACACATATTTTTACGGCGGACAATGGAATTCCAGTGTTTTTGGAGGCTCCAATGATTCAAAGTCCTGGAGGCTCAATATTTATTCTGGGTTCAAGAGATGGGGGATATTATAAGTTCGATTTCCAAAGGAATAAGTATATTTTTGCAGGTCACATGATTGGGCATAGTGCTCGAAATAGACGCAAAAGTGTGTCTTGCTCATTGAATAATAATAACGAAGTGTTTTTCTTGGCTGATCCGAGAGTGCTTCAAAAGAATCTGCGAACGAATCGAGTAATGGATACAGAGAGCGAAGCGAGCCCTGTCCTAGCAAGTCCTCAACTTGACGAAGATGCGACGTACTGTATCGCTCACTTTAAGCTGGGAAGTGATCCTTCCAGCTCATTTCTATCTGATTTACCATATTAACAAAATGCACTAATTTTTTTATTTGCACGATCAAATTTAATAAGTGAACCTCAGGTAGAAATATTTTAATTGTTTGAATAATTCAATCTTGCATGCAATTTTACTGTATATATGATATTAATTAGTTTTAAGTTATCTGGAGACTCCTTAACTATTAATAGCCCGAAATGGCAACCTCAAACAATTTTCTTTTCGAGTTCGTTTTATAGTTATGAAGCAATCAAGGCATTCCTTCATTTCAAATTGTCTTTGTCGCAATTTGAGGCCCTCAGCTTGAAGAATAAATTGCTTTGGTTTTTGTGATAAGCTTATTTTGCTTTCAATAAACAAGGAATCGAAAAACTTACTCTAGGGTTATTATTTTCAAACACAGACGGACATATGCTAAACTAGAGAAGACGTTCATTCTCTCGTGCCAATATATGATAAAATCTAAAAAGTTCTAATTGAAGTAAGAAACAAATGGTTAGTATCCTTAATTAACATGAAATATCTATAGAAACTATGTACAAGGAATTCTATCACAGCAGATTGAAGTAAATATCACAGCAGATTGAAGTAAAATAGTTACAAGAAATATCATTAACTATTTTTTGTCGTTCTTATGCTCTTTAAGGTGTCTTTGAAATTTAGCGAATGGAGACAGCTCGTAGAAATGGAGGAGGCTCTGAACATCCGGGTTTCTTAAAAGGCTCGTTTTTAAATCTTGAAAGGCCCTTTCCATAATTACATATTGTAAAGTCGTCATTGGAAAGTCATCTAATTCACTTTGCATCAGAAGCATATTAGTTATATCCTCATCGTAGTCTTCTTTTTGCATGTGTTCTTTCGGTTGGTTCTCAATGTTTATAGAGTAAACAGCTTTTCTGTTTTCTTCAAGCGATTCAAAATTTTTTTTCATTATTTGCGATCAATTATTATTATTGGTTCTCATTAGCCAACAAATGATCATTAATATCACCAGTAAATTAGATTAATTGTAGCTAAGTGATTCTTGGAGAACTATCAGAAAATCGAACGAATTTAATACGTTTGAGTCCGTGCACCAGAATCCTCTTATAGGTTGATAGACTGCGTCTGTCAAGGAGATTCAAATATGCAAAATCTGTGGTCTTAATCGAACAATGTATTCTCATGAATATTGAAAAATTTACTCGTAGAAAGAAAGTAATATTGAGTAAAATAGTGTTGTAAGCGCAACTGCATCGATGCAGCTTTGGAAAATATTCGTAGAGTAGAAACCTACAGTGTTGAATCAAGGAATGGAATCAAACTTTTTTGTGTTCGAAACACTCAAAACAACACGATTCTGATAAATATTTTATGTTTCTAATAGCCCATAGTTCTTTGAAAGAAGGTTTGGGTACACTCATTTATCATTACTTGATTAGACAAAAAAGAAAGAAAAATATACTCAAATACTCTTAGATAACTGGTTCGAACCAAAACACAAACAATAACACACACACGTACAAGCATTTTTTGGGATTTCTTCTGAATGTTTCGTAGAGCTCAGAGCTCGTCCAAGACCCATCTTCCTTTCACTGATCATCAAGCTAGTCAGTAGAAGTTACTTTAATTTGCTAAAGAAAGAGCTTACCAAATAAACCTTTTGACTTTCGATTTGTTTCGAGCCAAAAGAAGAAAGATTGCTTTTAAAGTGCAGTGCTGGCATACTGATGCGAGTTTCAGTTTTAGCTTCTATGATAGGTGGAGAATATGGTGTGAGACAAATTGACAGCTCCAGTATCACGCGATGTGATGGTTTTTTCAATTTTTTGTTTATTCTGAATTTCTTATACACTATCTTCCACGATATTCCCCTCGCAATCCATCTCTCTCGATTCTCTTTCTCGATAAACACGCGTCTGCGACAGCGAGACCAATAGTTCAGAGAATATATTGAAACAACGAGAATAAATACGAGTATCGCTCCCAAAAGCAAGAGATAGTTCTCATCCACCTCTTGTAGATCCAAATAAAGAATCACTCCAGCAGCAACAACGACATAGACAACAGCAAAGACCCGAATAAAATAATCCAACTTGTATGAGCACAGTTTTAGTCTGGACCAAAATTCTGAAAATTCTGTTTGAGTTATATGATTGTCGATGTTATGAGGTAAGATGTTTGGTGCCGTTGGGGAGAAAAAGTCGACTGGGATCTCAACCTTGCTTGAGAGATACATGAGGTACTATGGAGGAGTGCCTCAATTAATTTTATTAGATTTGATTAATGAATGTGAATTAGGACTCTATTTTTTGGCTTGGGATGCTCAAGTAGGTATATTTTAAGTTGATGGGTACAATTCGGGCTCATGAATTGCTTTGCAACAAAAAACTTAACATAATATCTTTGTAAGAGGTTGGATAAATCTCATAGAGGCTCATTCTACAAGGCAGACTCTTATGGGAACGGAAGGTATGTTCAAGGGCATACATCATTTCCATGATTCTTTCTCTTTTTATTTCACTGCTATTTTTCACTTTGAGATCTTCAAGGATACCAGATGTAAGACAGAGAGAGCTCTCTGTGATGTTGAAAACAGAAAAAGCGCGATCCATAGATAGAAAGCTAGTTTGGAATATTTTGTTCGATGCCGAATGAACTCAACAACAACTTTTGAATCTCGGCATAGAAAAGCAAGGCCTATAGAAAATCATGCTGTAAGTTTCGTTAATGAATTCAATAACAGTTAAAAGAAAAAACAGAAAAAATGCACTTGACTCGAAGGAACTAATCAATTATTACAAGACTCATCACAAAAGCAAAAAACAAACTATATATAAGCGGATACTCCTATTCTACGGCGTTATCGATAGATAGATATATATGAACAAATAAATATTGGAGAGAAGCATGAATTCGTCAATACCAAAATTATTAATTAATAATTCGATTATTAATTTTGAGCTGGAAGATTGACCCGAACGATGGAATAATCGCTCGTTTTTGTAGTTTTGAGGGATAAATTTTCTCTAATGTCCGGGCAGGCATGTGAATCGTATTTTGTTAAAAATAGAACATCGTCTTTTTCGTCTAAACAATAGGAAACCCTCCTTGGCATATTCAAATCCTCGGGGAAAGAAAGTTTTTTCACTTCTCCGAAAGACCAATCTTTGAGGTCTATTTCATAAAACGCAAGCCCATTATCATCTTGGATCAATAGCACTTTATCTTCATGGCTCTGAACTATCGGAGCTCGAATAAATTTGGGAGGTTTCGGGCAAAACTTCTCCAAGGGTATGATTTCCCACTGGTTAGTCTCGGAATCGAAAACGCTCATGTTCAAATTGAAAAGCGTAGGTATTCTAGATGAGAATCCTCCTATGACAATAATCTTATACGCCCCTTTCTTCTCGGGGTCAAGGCAGCAGATAGCAGTGCCATTTACATGAGCTGAAGGAAGGTCAGGCATAGGAACCCAAACCTTATCCAGAATGTCGTACCGTACACATGATGAGACATACTCATTGTTTTGCTCTCCAGAAAGCAAGAAAATGCTCCCTGCGCCATAGCATACAGTTGGGTCGTGTAATTTGGTCTCTTGCTCGTCCAAGAACTTGAAACTGTTCTTCGAGACATTATATTCGAGATGTAACCTTCCAATGATATGGAAAGTGTCATTGTCTATAGGAACCAACGTTGAGTCTTGCAGAGAAGCTAAAATTTGATTTCTGAAGACAGCCTCTCCAGACGATGAAAGCTCATAATTATAATGCTCGCAATGTGCGATGTTCAAGTTATTTTTGGTCCATTGCTGAGTCTTAGTATCGTATACACAGAGCTGGTTCCTTCTATTATCAATATAATGCAAAATTAGAGGGTTTTTCAAGCGGTTGAACACTTCAGGTAATTTCTGAACGAGCTCTCTATCAGTCTCGGGATCGGATGTGTGGCGTTCGGTTTCATGGTTAAGCGAGCTCCCTGGCATCATGTGAACTGCTCTTGTGTGATAGACTCTATTTGTTGGAATGAGTTTATGCTTCGAGACAATAAACTCTGATATTTGGTCTTCAGCAAGCGAACTTTCAGTTTCTGCTCGCTTTAAGTGCTTTTTTGGTGTTGTTTTGGAATATGGTTCGTTACAAGAGTGCCTTCGTGGCATGCATTGAGAAAGAAGATTCGTTTTGGAGTGTTTATGTCCCATGGGTGCAAGGGAAAAGAGAAAAAATTGTTAATTAGTGAGACTGTTGAAGACACCAATTGATTATATTTGATGGGAGGCAGTAAATTTATATTAGGACATCTTTTACTTTCCGGAACGTTAATTAAACTGGAATACAGTAAAATTGATCAAAATTAAAAATTTTGAAATATTTTACTGCTCATGTGACTTGCTGAAACACAGAATTACTGAATTTATTCTGAGAAGTGATGTTTAATTTGAACGAGCTGAAAGAAAACTGTTTTTCAGTTACTAGTCGAACTCACTCGCCTTGTAAAAAAAATTGACTGGATGCTGGAAGAAATCTGAACAAATCAGCCTGGTTGACCGAATTTATAAGTGGTAGAAATATGAAGATATCCACTTTTAATGTATGCACAACTTTATTCTGTACCCAAGAGATTGCCACACGTAAGGCCCCGCTCAGTTTAGCACCTATTAGATGCCTTACTCATCCAAAGCATGTAGACATCTAACAGAGATAGATGTAGTTGAACAAATCATTCTCTCTCAGATAAATTTAGGAGAGACTTTGGATTCAGCAGAGTTTGATCTTAAATAGTTTACCGCTCGCTTGTTGTGGGCTCTGTAAATTGACAACTCAGGGACGTACATTACTTTTGTGTTAGCGAAATTTAATATTTTTTCGAGTGTCTCTGATTTTTGACTATGAGTATTACAGCTACGTAAGAGTTGGTCTACGTGAATAACTGTGGAACAAAGAATCAAATTATGAGTCTCATAGATCTCTGAGTTATATAATAACATTAAGATTACAACCAACGATATATTGGTAAATAACTTCATTATAAAAAGCTGAGTTATCGTCGTTCATAAAAAACAAGACACAAAAATTTTCATAATCATTGCTTTAGTGTTCATTTCCTTTATCTTAGTATTAAATTCTATCTGATCTGCTCTCGACGCCCTAACTTCCCGGAGGTTGGTTCAGAGACCCATCCTTCTTGTTTTTAAATTAAGACGTTTTTAGAAATGAATCATTTACAGGCGCGGGTTTTGCTTGCATGGTGATCTGACGATTCTGGTAATTACCCAGACTCAAATTCGAATTATTTTGCAAGGAATCTCTATATCCACTTAGCTGCGCTGGCGTCGGTCGAGCAACAGATAAATCATCACGTGGTAAGGCGCCCCAATTCATCTGCACATATTCTGGAGGAACCGATTTATTGAGAGCATTCCATTCGAGGCTGTTCCTGGGAATCGAGATATCCGCTGCTGAAAACACTTTTTTATAAGGCATACGCGCATAGTTAGCATCAGCATTCATGACATTTTGCTGCTGTCGCATGAAGAGCCCATCGTGTGGGTAGGCAGAAGTGAGTTCATTTATCATATTTTTGAGTAGATCGATCGCTTGTCTGAGGAACAGATTTAGCAGTTTATCGATACAAATCAGCATTTACTCCTGCTTTTCGCATTCTTTTTGAATGACTTCGTTCTCTTGGTTCAGACAGAGCAACTGGTTTTTCGATTCTTCAAGCTTTAGCGTCAGATGCCCTTTCAAAGAATGCAGCTCTGCGTTCTGTAATAAAATTGCACTTAGAAAAAGCAACAACATTGCTATATAATACTTCTTTTGCAATTTCCTCATATTTCGGATCATTTATTTGCTGAAGCTGATTAGCGCTTTGCTCTTGTTGGCACTCTTCGCGATTAGCACTCTTACAGCCTTTTTTCCTATGTATCTTCGACATAAGCTCCCTTTTAACAAAACAATTGATCTCTGAAACACTGCTATCACATTACGGTTTTTGCCGATGAAAATATGGATGTGAATAGGTCAGATCGTATCCGGCTTTCTTCTCTTTTTTGAAATTATATTTGTTTAACTGGATAAAATGCTTTTGAGCTGCTCATGAAAAACGAACTACCTGCCGAATGAACGATTGGAAGTTATTATGCTTGAAGAACATTGGAAGGACATTCTCAGCGAAGTCGTATGGTCTTTTGATCACTAATGAATCTCCTTCGTCTGACCAAGAAACATATTCTGTAAATTTAGCTTCCTTTTGATCGCGATTACAATTAACCCTGAGGAAAAGCGGTCTTACTTGGAGCATTTGATAGGTTCGATGAAGAAACTTGGCTACTGAGCGTCTCTTCCCTGTTCCTTTCGATGTTCCGTTGTTTTCGTTGCTGCTTGCGGAAGACGGCTCTTTTTGAATCTGCATCGGAAGGGAAATTTTTTAATCTGGATTAGTGATCTATAAATCAATTTATTTACAAATGTTTAATAAAAGCTATAGAATTTGGAGTTTAATGTTCGAGACGTTTCTATTATCAAACAAAACCGTAAGGAAGTTTTCCTCACAGGTGATTTATTAATTAAAGCTTCATATATATCTGATTTAGAATGGAAAATTGTAAATGGCCAATGAAGTTTCTAAACAGCGCGTCTCGATAGTAAAGTTGAAAGTTTCTGCTATTTCGAGCCATCCACAATAGATTATATGACCGGAAACAGAAATAATTTCAGCTTTGATGCTCAAACAAGGATTTGTCGATGATTTATTAACAGGATTCGAGAAACAAAGGCTCATGTGAAGAATACGTGAGAGTATGAGATTGAGCCTGCTGGTGGGCAGTCTGTGATTTGGGTTTCTAAGCTCTAAGAAAGAGTCTGCAAAAATTCGATGAAAAGAGATTCAAAAAATTTTATTACGGAACCTATAATGATAAATTCTGTATCTTTAGTATGATTAGCATAGTGTTACAAGTTGCTGTCATCTAGGCCTCTGTTTTCATAGGAACGTATTGGGCAACAGCTTATTAATTCTCCAAATATTTTGGCTGAGGAACTAATGAGTACGCTGATTTCTTTATTCGAAAATATAGCTATGGAGAAAGGGCGTTTATGTCTCAGTGGAGGATTGTATGAGGAGAGGAGCAAATATTAGACTGAAGTATATCGTCATACCTCTGCCTCTGAGCTTGGCTTACATTGGTAATGAAAATTTGTATTGTGACAAGTTGCAATTTAATAATAAAGATGCTTTTTTCTCAGTTTTCAGCTTAATTTTAGAGAAATGTGAACTCACTTAACAAAATAGGCGATGATGATCATTGCAGGAATGTCTTTGATCGATAGAAACCTTTTTAAATTGAACAATCATCGACTTTCACTGAAAGATTAGAAGGCTTTTCTTCTTTTTCTTGGAAAAGCAAGAGTTTCAATAGTGTACTGATCTATCATTACTGGTATTATGATTTAACAATGAATAAGTTTCGCTCTTTGTTTATCAGCCAATCTTCAATTCATTAGGAATGGAATTATACTTCAGCGCCTATTATGGGTACATCCTTCAGCAATTCTGAGCTACATACGAAAACATTCAAGCTGAAGGGTCGATGTCGTCGTATTGGTCTGAATTACATTTTCTGTGAAAAATATAAAGGGGAGAATAATACATTGTCCTTACAAATATCCAAAGTATCCTCTTAAGGTTAAGTATAGAATCATCGAATTAACATCATATAGTTTCTTCTTAAGATTTGTAAAATTTAAAAATAGGGGAATCTACATATTGCTTTTCATTGATTTTTGCTTCGATATTCGCTAGTCTCTGAGTCGGATTCCTTTCAGAGATTAATTGTTCGTTCATCTATAAAGTCAAAATTATTCTACATATCGAGAAATGAACATACTAAAAGATCTGTGGAAATAGCTGCCTGTGAGCCTATCTTCATCTTGCTATTTCCAAAAGCGGCCAAGTCCGGGCTTTGAAGCGATTGGCCAAACCTCATTGGAGGATTCTCTAAAAGACTTGGTTCTCTTGGAAACCGACGTACTGTCCCATAAAGCTGTTGAGGATGATGATGAGAAAGAGTTGGTTCCGGTGTTTGTCCAATTTGAAAATGCGCTTTTAAATCAGCTTGTGGCTGAAAAGCGTGAATTCGATTCGACTAACAAATTATTCTTCAGCGTCAATAAGGATAGTTTGATAGTTACGTTTTGTTGAGGGGCACCAGCAAAAGTAAATCCCGGCGTCAACTGCTGCATCTCATGACCGAGAAAAGCACTCAGATTTGGGGGGGTTCTGTGAATGACAAGTCGAAAGCACCATTACTTTGAGTCTCTCTATCTGCTGTCTAGATATATGGGTATTTCCATGCACTCACATAATAAATATACTGCTGAAGCAAGCACCTATCTGCGAGCATATCATTTTCTGCAGTGAGTTTCTCGAATTTTTGGTTCAGCAAAATAATTTTGTCGGTTAGCTCTTTGTGCTTTTTTCTAAGTCCTAGGTTCTGAAGAATTACAAAGATTATCATCTGACTCTACTGAGGCAGGAACAATACCTCTTGCCAGAGCTTTTCCGATTCAGAAATCGAAGTTACGTCGCTTTCCTCTTGTTTTTTAGGAATCTCTTTTTGCTCTTTCATGGCTAATTTTTTCCTCTTGACCCGACCAAGAAGCTCCCTAATGTTACAATTATTATTGATATGAGATATTAAAACGACCCATTTCTTACCTGTGGCCTCGTCGAAACATTGAATGGTAGTAATGGTGGTCACATATATCCGATTTCACTTTTTTAAAACCGTAGAGATTTAACTAGAACAGCCAAACTTATTTATTTCTGCCTTTCTCTACGATTTCGTCGAAGAAACTTGGATCTTGTGGTTTTATGACCATGTGAGAGCAGGGAATATTATTC
>ENA-UOTZ01001945-UOTZ01001945.1-compost-metagenome-genome-assembly--contig:-NODE-1945-length-12092-cov-11.929505_pt1 | contig 12092 bp, 11 predicted proteins | sample MGYA00238144_ERZ746983 | MGnify/ENA primary metagenome ERZ746983 (study PRJEB28759, sample SAMN06268863) | compost metagenome | isolation source: single cell | place: USA: California, Emeryville, Joint...
AATAGAGCATACATTTTTTTGGTTTCCCATTCGACAATGTTGATTTTATTATTCGAGCCTGAGTACCAAGCGAGGAGCTTTGAAGGACCAACTTTGTATGAACAAAGAAAATTAATAGTGCATCACAGAGAGTTAGCTCATAGCATAATATTTGTCGTCTCAAGAGAAGTAAAGGTTGAAATAAAAGGATATTTTACTCATATCGCTGGTCTGCTTTTCAGATCCTTGTTTATTTCCCATTCCTTATTAGTTAGTTTATCAGAAATAAATTTAATTTATTAAGTAAAAACTGAACCAGGTTGTACTTACACAATCATCTGATTCAATTACAAGGGGTTAATTTTATTCTTGGCAGAGATGCTGCGGAAAATATAATGGTTCTATGTGTTAGGACGTCTCGTTTGAAACAGGTTTTGATAGTTTAAGTCTATTTTCGATTAATTCCATTGCAATATGAATGAATTAGCAAGCATTTTATATCAGTAATGCTGTTTTCATAGTCTCACAGACGAAATTTATGATCAGGATAGCAAAGGACAGTTGCAGAAAATTGGGTGATTTTTGGTTTTTCGAATGCTATTAAATGATTCCGTATTGACTTTTCAATACTTATCAAGCTAGACAGAAACGAAAGCCGTCTTATTTCAGTAATGATAAGGTAAACTCTGATGATGATGTTATCTGAATTTTCTATTCCGTCCGCTCGTGCTGATTTTGAACTGAATAGTCAAATAAAAACTGCTGGAAGCTCGAAAATCCTTCCATTTATAACTGGCACTCAGATTCCTAAGTCAATTAAAGATAATTCTAAATTTCAGTTTTCTGATACGATCCGAAACTCGGAATCCGATTGGATAAGGCTAACCCAAAAAGATAAAGGCAGGCCAAAAATTCAATAATTCCTACATTCATTACACAATGAATCAGTCAAATCAGCCGCACCAATCCGAGGAGATTCCTCAGAACAATATAAATCCGACAGGTCAGTTGACCACTCCCTCTATAGAGGCAAATGAGAGCAAAATATCAAAAAATTCACAGAATTGTGCTGAAAATCACAGCGAAAGCAACGTTCTCGGTGCCAATAGGGTCGAGGAGACGAAAACTGAGCCAGAAGAAACTAAAGTAGGAACGAGACGCGGACAAGAAGAATCAATTGACCCTGCTCATTACTACGAATCTCGATGCAAAATCATTCAAAATCTGAAAGAAGATCTCGAACGATATCCTTATCCACATAAATTCGATGTCACTCACACCGTCAGAGCTTTCCATGAAGAATTTGCCCCTATTTGCACAGAAAATCACGTGTTTAACGAAACAAGAACAGTTTCGCTCGCAGGCAATTAAAATTCTCATCATTTAAATCTCTAACCTTGTCTTCCACTATCTTAGGAAGAGTATACAATATTAGACCTTACGGCTCGAACCTAGTCTTCTTTGATGTCTACGGAGACGGAGTAAAAGTCCAATTTATGGCGAATTCCAAATACTACACAGCTGGAAGCCTAACCGACCTCAAAAGCTTAATCAAAATCGGAGATATCATCGGCGCAGAAGGATTTCCAGGACGAACGAAAACAGGAGAGTTAACACTCGCTCCGACGAGAATAAGGCTATTAACTCCATGCCTCTACATGCTCCCGCCTTCTTATCGAGGGTTAAAAGATCTCGATACCCGATACAGGCAGCGTTATCTCGATCTGATCGTTAATAGCCGCACCAGACAAACCTTCATTACAAGGAGCAAGATTATCAACTTCTTAAGACGATATCTAAACGATCTCGATTTTATCGAGGTAATTTATACATGAGCTTGTATTAAACTCAATACACCGATCAGGTAGAGACGCCTATGATGAATATTATAGCGGGAGGAGCGACTGCCAGACCATTCACAACAAAACATAACAGCTTAAAATTGGATCTATTTATGAGGATAGCGCCAGAGCTTTATCTCAAAGTACTTTTTTTTTTTCTTCTACCGCATCGCTTTGGTCACACTTATTAGATGCTTGTTGTCGGAGGATTAGAGCGAGTGTACGAAATCGGAAGAGTCTTCAGGAACGAAAGCATCGATCAGACTCATAATCCGGAGTTTACTCTCTTTGAGTTTTACATGGCTTACGCTGATTACAATGATCTAATGAAGCTAACGGAGGATATGATCTCGAAACTCGTGTACCATATCTGCGGCAGCTATAAAATCAAATACCATCCTAACGGGCCGGGAACAGAGAAAGAGCTTGAGATCGATTTTACGCCTCCATTCAAAAGAATTTCTATGGTGAAAGGTGAGTTACTTTTTCAATAGAATGATAGCTAATCCAATTATAAATTAGGCTTGGAACAAAGACTTGGACTGGAACTGCCTAAAGATCTTACGACGGAAGACGCGAGGGTATTTTTGGACGAGTTATGCGTGAAACTTAAGGTTGACTGCGAACCTCCAAGGACAACCGCTCGTCTCTTGGATAAACTCGTCGGAGAGTACATAGAAATTGAGTGCTTGAACCCAACCTTCATCATTGACCATCCTCAAATAATGTCCCCCTTGGCCAAATATCACAGAACGACGCTGGGACTTACTGAAAGGTTTGAGCTCTTCGTTAATTATCGTGAACTCTGCAACTCGTATACGGAGTTAAATGATCCTTTCAGACAAAAAGAGATCTTCATGCAGCAGATGGAAGCCAAAAAGAAAGGAGATGAGGAAGCTCAAGCTTATGACGAGAATTTTATAAAAGCGCTAGAGTATGGACTTCCGCCCACAGCAGGCTGGGGAATGGGGATCGAGAGAATTACGATGCTGTTGACAGATCATACTAATATCCAAGTAAGAAGCTTTGTTTGGGTTTGCTTAGTTATTGTTAATAGGAAGTGTTATTGTTCCCGGCGATGAAACCTCAGAGGAATAACCCGAGCACTGGCAAAGAGAATGCTGAGATTCAGATGACGGCTGAACCGTTTGAAGAGACGAAAGCCGAAGAGAGTAACCCGAGCAAAACTAATTGAGATGAAGAATGAGATTGATTTACATAATTTTAGGCAGGAATAGGTAGTTTACATCGAATTCATTACTTATAATAGGTAAGAACTAATCAACATCATCATTAAATATTCAGAGATAAGAGAAATATATATATGAAAGACATTCTGCCAATTGAACTTCAGTGAAAACTCAATAAACCAATAATATTCTCTATTATATTGTACTAAACTTCGTTGAGGGTAAAATCAAAGGGTTTTCTGATTTCTTAAATGAAAAGACAGCTTAAAATAGATCAAATGCTTTTAAAAGCAGTTCTGGCTGCTTTTTGACAAGCAGCAATTATTTATTATTTCGAGAAGAGGCTCAAATCATTTAAATACAAACGTCGATAAAAAAGTATTCTATTTGCATATTTGTTTAAATGGCAGTAAGTAGTTATTTGAGGTAACGCCGTAAAAAACAAATTTTGTAAACATTTCATAACAATAACAACAAATCTGATTATTACAGCTCAGCAGCCTTCAGATTAATTAGAGGTTCGATGAATTCCAAGGTCAGTTTATGTTTCATATTTGGAAGCTCTTCCTCTTTAGTGAAACTCATTTCAAGGTATTCTCCATTCAACGCATAATCCATCTGGTCATCATAATGTCCCGATAGCGGGCTTTCGAAACTTCCTGTGTCAATCACGAAATAATCTTGGTCTTTCTGATCAAGACTCACGATCATTCTCAGATTCGCTGAGGTGCTAGACTTGAAATCGTGGTGTTTCGGATGATATACTGCAACATTCACAGTACGGCGGTTTCCTCCGCTCGGTCTGCTTCGGTGGTAAAAGAGTTTTAGGACGGAATTACTGCTGAAAGGTGCATGAGTATAGTCTCTTTGATGTACTGCGCTCCATTTCCATTTGCTCATATCAGGCCCGAGGAGCTTAGTCAAATAGCCATGGACTTCACTCATCGCTTGGATCAGGTTCCAAACACATGGTTTATCAGTCACGTTTTGGTTTTGCTGGTTCTCGCAGAAGGACTCATTCAAACTCTGTCCTCGCGACCATTTTCCGATGTACCTGAAGAAGAATTGGTCATAGTACATATGAGAGAACAGAGCGCCTCTCTCATCTTCAGTCAGGCCGCTTTGAGTGAACAGTTTCCAATTGAACAGGTATTCCCATACGGCGAAGATAGCAGCGCCTGTGCTCTCTCCATCGAATGATCCTTTCCAATCCTTCAGGACGTTAGTCAGGGCGAAAAGCTCTGCGGTGTTATCTCCAAGGACTTCTTCGTGATATTTCTCAATGATATTGAGTATCTTTCCAATATTATCTCTTGCATACACATCGATTGTGTCGAGCTGAATGCGCTTCATGTCCTCCACAGTGAATTTTTCTCCTCGGCTGATTTGCTCCTCGATCAACTCCTGGATTCTTGCAGCTCGAGCAGTCACTGTTTGAGTTCTACTCAGATTATTTTTCATGTTGTCAGTCGCGAATTTGTTATTCGCTGTGACCACGTATCCTTTCTTGGGGTTATAAACTTGAGGATTCTCAGATTTATTGGCATAACGAACCCATTCGCTGGACTTTTTCGTGCCATCAAGCACGAAACCACCATTATACTGGTCGTTTCTGACAGGCAATAGTCCAATGGCAGTGTAGAAGATATCTCCTTCTGAGAAAGCTCCGACCAGATTTTGTACGGGATTATAAATGTGTCTGGTGTCCTTTTGGAAGTCTTTGAGGTTTTTAGCGTCTACCACAGACTGCATCGCATTGTAAGAGTGATCAGAATGAATATGTCCGGTCCAAGCGAAGGAGTAATTTCCATTAAGAACAAAGGCAGCACCCAGATGCTCATGAAAGGTCTCCATAACATCCGTCAGCAATGGACCATGTCTGGTGGCTTTGACTACAAAATCGACGTCAGAGCCTCCTTTAACTTTGATCGGCTCGTGGTACTCAACGATATCATACCATTCGCCTTCAAAATAGTACTTGTCTCCTTCGTCATTAAGCTTTTCCTTGTAAATATCTGCAGTGTCGCCATAAAGCGTCGTTACTCCCCAGGCCACATAAGGAGTTTTCGCCACCGCAAAGTTCGGGAGCCCTGGCAGAGTGCCTCCCATTATTGTCTGGTTTTTACCCCAGTTTAACTCAGCTTGAACCCAGACCGACGGCATCGAATTATCGAGATGCGGGTCGTTAGCAAGGAGCGGCTTGCCGCTGGTTGTATGGTTTCCGCTGATGACCCAACTGTTGCTGCCTTGCATGTTGCTCATCAGGTCGCTGACCATACTGAAATAGAATTTCTCCAATTTATTGGATTCGCTTGCCACTTTTTTCACGTCCCACGCCGAAGGCATCGTCCTTGTCGTGCCATTGGTGCTATTAATCGTGAAATAATCAGGAAGCTCGACTTCGATACTCTCGGTATATGGCTTCCTTTTGGAGCCTTTTTCGTAAATCCCACTTGCCTTCAAGTCATCATCGTTCAAAATCGTTGTTAGGGGATCATACAAGTACTCTTCGCTACAAGGGATTAGCTCGCAGGCTCGCTCTTTCCCAAGGAGAGTCGCCAATCGCGTTCGGAATAATTGCGTGAGCCAATCATGAGTCAAAGTCCAACTCATGAATTTGCAAAACACGAGCGAATCCAGAGGCGTCCACTTCTCAAAAGTCGTTTGAGTCAGTAGAAACTCAACTGGTAGCACATCGAGGCTCGCGACATAGTCGTTAACGCCATCAGCATAGGCTTGAAGTTCTTGTAGCGATCTCTCGTCAAGGTGAAGTAAATCGTTACGAGCGCTACGTAAGAATCCCATGGTTCGCATGTACTTGTCGACTCGAAGGACTCTGGACCCAAACATCGAAGCGAGATTGCCCGTGAATAGCATTCGTTTCAGATGTAAAGACCAGAGTCTGTGCTGAGCATGCACCCAGCCGAGGCCGTAGTAGCCGTCTTGAAGCGATTTAGCAAAGATGCGAGGGATGCCATGCTTGTCGTGATAGATCTCAATTGACCCATTTCGATTGCTGCGAGCAATGACGATTTTGCCGTCAAGCTTTACGCTTGTGAGGTAAAACAACGAGCTTATTCCTGCTATAATAGCGAGGAGGATGATAAAGAAAGTAAGTTTTACGCGCATTGAAGTGCGGATTGTGTTGTTTTGTTAAAGATCAAATAAATTTCAAATCTATCACAATCTGGCTATTTAAACCGGAAAATTCGAATTCTAATTCCATAACGCTTATTTTCTTCGAATAAGAAATTCCCAAGTGGCTTCTCTATATTAGCAACTTATAAATACATGGTCTACGACATTCAGCCTTACTTGAGAAAGTGAAGCTTGAAGACCTTTCTATTAATTGGAAAGCTGAGGCAAAGGGATTATTCAAGTTTCTTTCACGTGCAATAGCATTAGAATTTTTTAAATCAAAGTTAAAAATTTTCGAATTTTTAGAATTGAGTCGTCAGAGTTCGAAAACAATAAGCTCATCTCCTTTTGCTTTGTAGAATATTTTCGATTACCGTTATTTAAAACAAGAGTGTGATGATGTTATAAGATTTGTCTGAATGAAACCGCTGTTTGAGAAAGTAGGAGTACGTGCATGTAGATGAGAGAGAGAAATAAGTCAAGAGCTGTGGAGACAATGAGTGACAGACAGACTGAAAAACAGGTCATTAAGTCACGATCACAGGATTAGTGATGAGCTCATAAGAATTAACTATGTAAGGTTTTATTTATACATAACTTTCACACTCTACTCGTAATATTTGCAAATGAGGATATATTACGAGTCGCTCTCTTCATTGCAATAAGCTGAGCAAAACACCTACGCTGTTAGATACATTCATTGAAATAATGAACTGATGGGAACATGAAGATTAGATTTTATCACACTATGTACTTTACATGGGGAAAATTGTCTTCCATTGAAACAGCTTAGTATGATTGGTGATGATCTTCAAAATTTGAGCTATAGGGTCAAATTTTAAGAGACCTTTCTGAGACTGAATTTTTATTGAGATTATGAAGGTAACCGTAAAATTCAATACATTGTGTTCTTGTATTTTTATGAGAGAAATGCAAATTCATAATTCAATTACTATAAACCAGATCGATGCTCTTGAAGCGTCAAAAGCATGCTTCTCAGAATGTTAATTCAGTTTAAGAATTGCTCCAACATCGCCGCTTTATAATTGAAAATTCAGCTTCATTGCATTGAAATGCATCGATATATCAAATATTCATCCTTTTTAACAACCTCACTAATCAGTACACACATCTCTGCATCATCTCTTGTGTAAGTATCGTTTTATTTTATCTCGTTTTATTATCCTACTCTACATCTTATTTAACAATTTCTGTCTAGATTATTTCATTGATCCTTTCTCGCTACTCAATGTGCGAAGGATCCATGGAACTAATTTTTCCTGGCCAATCCAGTACTCCCTTATAGAAAAGGAAACTCTACAAATTCACTCTGCAAGTGTTCTCGCAGGACACAGAAACGAGCAAAAAATCGTTCAATTTAAAGCATTTCCCTTCGGATTATGCAGATTTGAAACGACGAACGCACCTGGCTGACCATTTTGAATTTACATTTCTTCAAGCAGAGCGCATAACATTCAAATTTTTTAAACTCTGCTTAGTCACTCATATTTATCGAACGGAAATAAATAAAACAAAGCAAAATCAAATCTCGTAAGCAATTAAAGCACTACACACAGGAAGCAATCACTCGAGACACAAACTAAATTAACCAGCAATGATGAACACAGGCGGATTCTTTATTCCATGTACTAATTCACCAGCAATCTCCGTAAACACATCATAGGGAACATGAAACAATCCTCAATTGACGAATTACTTAATCGCCCCGACCTGAAATTCGAAGAGCTACTCGATAATGAAGAATTTTTATTCGAGTTGAAAAACTGCAACCCTAAGCTTATCGACTAGTCAGTACCGCTTGCCACTTCCATGATTTTTAACAAATTTGCGGTTAGTATGACCAAAAACAAAGAAAATTTGAAGCAGTTAATTGATTTCATCATCGTCATGCCCAGCGACCCAGAAGACACAAAGCGGGCACACAAGTGAGCTTACCTAGCATTGAATTTCTTACTAATTATCACCTAGATACCCGTTTTTGGCCTCGGAGATATTTGAAGCGGATCTCGCTCCACTTTTAAATGCTTTTTTCACCAGCAGCACCAACGCAAGAGATTTCAGAGGTTCAGACGCGCTTCTCACGACCGACTCGAAGAAAACTTCAGAAGACTTTGAGGTCATCTCTGATGACGAACACGGCCACAATAACGGAAAACAAAAAAATCAAAATTCTGGAATCAGTGAAGGAAAAGCTGAAGAGCATAAAGATTTTGTAGAGATTACCGATACCGCTTCGGGCAATTCCCTTGAAAAAAATAGAATTTCTAGCACCGAGGCGAACCAAACACTATTGGATTATCTTTTTTCGTTTTTGGAGACACAAGAGCCGTTGAACCCAGTGCTAAGTGGGTATTTCAATAAGCTGGTGGTATCGTTATTGAAGCGAAATCATAAAAAGGTGCTTTGGTTCTTTAGAGGGATTGTTAATTGTTTCTTAGATGGTGGAGTTTGTTTATTCGAAGCCCACTATGCTTGAGAATATGGCTCGGCATATCGCGCAGAGATCTATTGCTGAGCTGCTATTGAATTTCATTGCTTACGATCCGATGTTTTACGATGAGAGGAACCCGACTTTCCAGCAGATGAAGCTTGATGTGATTGACCAGCTCCTGCTCAATTTCAAAAAAAATCAGGATTTAGAGGTCGCATTGTCCCGAATTGCCATATGTTAACAATGGATAATATAGGTGCTAAACAATACAGCGTGTATTGTGACAGAGCTGATCGTTAAGAACGAAATTGTGGTTGATGGGAGAGAAATGTACGATAAAATCATGAATGAGAAGACGATCGACCTGTTGTTCTCCCAGATCGATGCAGAGGTGAATTTGTGTCACAGTCGTCAAAATTCTTATCACTTGCATTAGGATCCATCGTCGCTTTCGAATGTTGGAATGGCGCTGCATTCTATCATCAGTTTCTACAATCCAGGGATTCGAAGAAATGATCCTTATCTGCTTACATCTACGATTCACGAAGAAAATGAGTTCCAGCCGATCATTGATGTAATTGTCAGTTATGTCCCAGCGATAAGCAAGCTGTTTGATTTTGGCAATGTGAGTTTGACATCTTTTGGAGCAGAATGTGCTTAAAGTTATAAATAATAGACTAATAATCCCCTATCGACTCAGTATGGAACTCTCCAGCATGGTGTGGGTTCTGGAAGAATCAAAATGATCGAGATTATTGAGAAAATGATGAGATTGTACAGTAAAAGAGTGAACACGGCAGTTGTAGAGTCCAAAGTCATCGAAAAAATAATCGTAATGAGAGTATCAATGGCATTAAACTAACTTTTTGTTTGATATAGAAACTCTTTGATGCTTTGCCTTGGAACAATATCCTCCATTCAGCCGTTGAGAAACTCATTATCACGATTATTGACATCAATGATGATCTATTAATCAAATATGTAAAAGGAAAGCGTTAATTAGTTTTCTTAATCCATTCGATTTGCAGTTATTCGAAGATATTAAACTTCTCGAGACAATCGCAGAGTATTCAAAGGAAGAATTCCATGTTTTACCAAGGTAACAAGATCAAAAAGCTATGCGGTCTAACTTATGCTTTCGGAAAGAACTGGCAGGAAGGTTCGCAAAGGAAATCTTGGCCACTTGACTCGAATTGCTAATATGATCACTCGCTACGCAACTATCGACGAGCGCATTACTGAATATATCAAAGGTAATGAGATAAGCCAAATCAGTCTTATTTAGGCCCGCTTTCGATTTATAGGATCTCAAATCTGGCAAAACTATGCTGAAGGAACATTGAAACAAACAAATGAAGCAGATAATGTATTAATCGGTGGATTCAATCCAAGAGACTACACTGCTGCTTTGCCTGGAGACCAATATATGGTAAAAAAACAGATTTGAGCAACAATCATTGAAACAAAATTCGCTGAATTAATAGAGTTTCCAAAATCCAGCTTCTAACGCACAAGAAATCATATTTGATAATTCACAAGAGCAATCATTTGGAGAAAACAAAGGACTCGTCCTCAATATCGATGTCGACCCTAAACTGGACACCGAAATCCCAAGTATCATGGCTGTAAGTCAACAAGCTAGACAAGACGCGTTCCTTCAAGTCGACGAACAAGGTCTCCATGCAATTACTCACGACCCAGGCCCAAGAAGCCCGAAAATCGGCGGAAGTAAAGATTTTTCGGGCCTTGACAACTGGAGTCCTGAAATTACTGCCAAAAGAAGAAGCTTATCAGGCTCTAACATGTCAACGAATTCACCAAATAAGCCCTTCGACGCTTCAGGAAGCACAAAGATAAGAGCAAAGGACCTCGAAGACGATGAAGTAAATTCCGATAAAGCCAAGACTCCCGAAAAGAGGAGCTTCGATAGCGACACGGATCTCCCAGTTAGCAATGGAGAATCAGTTGATTCACCTGAAAATAGACGGTTTACAGACTCCGGCACTATCGTGTACGAACCAAACGCTGTGGAAGAAAAAATCGAGCAGAAAATTGGACGTGCTGACTCGCCTGATAAAGTTGGAAAGTTTGAATTGCAGAATCCGCAACCGATAATCAATCCAGAGCAAGTCAGTCAGATTCAGCCTTTAGAAGGACTGGCTCTCGAGAATAAAGCAGTAAATCATTCCTAATTCGTCATCAAATGTTAATCGTTTAATTTGTTTAATAGGGCCGAATTCCTCAGCGAAGAGTGACTCCTGTTTTGTCCCAGTACCATTTCTTTCTCTTGAGACTGAGTCTGATTTCATCTCTTATAGATCTATGTATGTTGACTCGAAAACAAAGCATGAATTTACCAAACCTTCTGACATGGAAGTAAGACATATCTCCAGCTCTATCGATATATATCCTCGTCAACCTATTAGGAGGCACAATCTCTTCGCAACTCTACGATTTTTGAAAAGAAGAAAGGAAAATACGTTCTTAAAATATCAAATAAGAAAATCCGAGAAGAAGGTTGGTCTCTTCGTTCACTAGACCGCTAATATGTTATTAGAAAACCCTGAACTCAAAGACATTCTTAAAAAGATTTCCTCTGCAAGAAGAAGCTTACCTTCAAAGTAACCCATGAGAAATCGGCTTGTTTTAAACCATTAATTACAGGACCGCGATAGACACAAAAATAGTTCAGCCGGAAGGGGACGCTTCGAATACAATTCAGAGCAAGACTGATGACGATGTGGTATTAAACAAAAATAATAATAGCACAGCTAGTCCAAAAGTCAAAGAATTTACTGAAACGATAAAATTGGAAGGGGATAAAGAAAACAAAGAGTAAACTGGAGCAGCAATGTCGTACCTGTGAATTTAATGTGAAACAGCCATTTCAATTTTCGTATTGCAAAGGGATTTTGACTTTGCAGTATTTTTTTGGTAGTTAGAGACTGGAAACTTTGGCTTAGGTTCATAGAGTCTATATTAAATTCTGCCTTGAGATGCATCATTTGTTTAGTAATGATACCTTTATGTTTCTCTAAATTGGCCAAAAACTGTATGCATAACTATTATATAGGAAGATAACCCATTTCTTTTATTCACTAACAGTTCAAAAAATTTGTGTTCTCATACTTCAGTTACATAATTTCAGAAGAAAAAGGAGTGTTTCAGCATAGTCATTGAAGTCATATGATGAGCTTGTGATACAGAAAATTTGAGGAAATCATATTTTATCAAACGATAAATGAACGAGATAGCTGAGTTATTTATAATGAAACTGTAATAGATCATAATTGACATTCAAAATACTCGGTTATCAACATAGTTAAGGATTTTAGAGACATTAACCAGCTATAGTGGGACCGGCTTTTTCACGACTGCTTTTGAATTTGAGACTATTAAATACCCTGAAAAATTAGGGTCCTTGCCAGAATTCATTGCAATCCTCCCGATGTTGTTCAGCGCAAAATATCTCTTTGGGCTGACTGAAATGGA
>ENA-UOTZ01001946-UOTZ01001946.1-compost-metagenome-genome-assembly--contig:-NODE-1946-length-12087-cov-105.201166_pt1 | contig 12087 bp, 12 predicted proteins | sample MGYA00238144_ERZ746983 | MGnify/ENA primary metagenome ERZ746983 (study PRJEB28759, sample SAMN06268863) | compost metagenome | isolation source: single cell | place: USA: California, Emeryville...
AAAGGTACAAGTCCAGATGATGCTGTGTATAGAATTCTTGATGCTAGTCCGTCAACTTCGTAAGTATGACCATTATCAACGATTTCGGAGGCAAGAGAAGAGTTCAGAGTGACTTGTAATATCTGGGAGCTCGAGCACTTTTTATTCTTGGTGATGACATTTATTGGTGATTGCTGTTTTCCAGAGCATGAACCCATGCTCCAATCTTCTCCCTGTTCATCATAGTCCCAAGCAGCGAGGTGTTCAGCTTCGCTTAGGGCTAACGGAACAGAAAAAGTGAAAGGAAGAAGAAAAACAGCGATAGTAAGAGCAATCTTTAGGTTCATTTCTTTGGAAAAACTTTACTAATATTACCCTTTACGCTATTTACGCTCGAATAAAACAAGATACGTTTTTTTATTCGTACGTTACCGAAATTTAAGTTAAGTTAAGTTCTAATTAGAAACTTTTTAATTCGTAAAATGAGCCCATGTTAGGAATCACTTCACTACTGGTCTTCAAAAATTAGCAGCTTCAGAGAAATAAAGTCGAGAGCGGGAACAAGGATCGTTTCCAATACGGTATGGAAACATGGGGTGAGCTATCCAACAGTTTTTTGACTTAGCCTTTGTAGAGCAATAAAATCGTTAGTCGTTATTTTATTAAATTGAAGTTCTAATTCGAACCTCACGTCCGCATAATTAAACAAGAACGCCTGAGTTGTGTCAAAATAACAATTAATAAAATAAAAAAACGATGGCAATGGAAGCAGAAATCATACCCATTACTGAAGAGAAAATCCCACTACTTGATGATAGCGAATCATCTGTCAAGCTTAGCAAGAATGATTTGCAGAAAAAGAAGTCAGGAAAAAAGCTTGCGAACCCTCGAGGTCCAACTAACTTTTTCGTTGCCTTAATGCGATGGGTATGGAAGGAAATTCCTACGAATCTTCGTGCTGGCATAACTGTTTCTCTTGTCAACGTTCCATTATCAATTTCACTTTCGATCGCAGGTGGAGGCAGCCCTGTGCCAGGTGTAGTTACAGCTTTCTGGGCAGGATTGGCCGCGGCCTTTGTCGGTGGTAGCGAATTCAACATTGTGGGTCCTACAGGTGCACTTTCGGGTCTCTTAGCAGCAACTACAGCTACCTATGGAGTTTCAATTCTCCCATTCTTAGCCATCAATGCGGGACTAATGAGTTTCATAGTCTGGCTATTCAATTTGGTCGACTATATTCTATTCATCCCTTCAAGTGTTATTCATGGATTCACGATTGGTGTTGGCTTTATTATAGCCTTCAACCAAATGGACTCGGCTTTTGGGCTAACTTTCCAACATGAAGAGAAAGAGCTTTATCTAAAAGTATGGGAGAGCTGCTTGCACTTTGGAGAAACAAATTGGGCTGTTTTGGTCCTCTTCGTTCTCCAGACAGCGGCTTTATTCTTCTTAGGAAAGAAATGGCCAAAGTTCCCTTGGGCTATCCTCATCACGATATTGGGAATCGTCCTTTCGGTGCTTTGCGTTCACAATATATTGCCTTTCAAGTTAGTAACCCTTCTGGATAAATATGGCGAACTACGACTCGATATCTTCGAATTTCCTGCAGGAAACAAAGATGCTTTTTCTTGGCCAATCCTGAGTGCTTCCATTAGCGTTACTTTCATCGCTATCTTGGAAACCTTAATATCTGCAAAGATTGCAGATGACATGACGAAGACTAACCACAACCGACAGCGTGAAGTTTTGAGTATGTTCGTTTCTAACGTTGTCGCAGGTATTTGCGGTGGTATTCCAGCAACTGCAGCGCTTGCTAGAACTTCTTTAAATATCCAAACAGGTGCAACTTCAAGAATATCTGCCATCATTGGGTGCTTATCTATGCTTCTGCTCAGTTTTGTCTTTTTGCCGTTCTTCAAATATCTTCCAATGACTACTATTGCCGCTTTGCTCGTCGTGGTAGCAATCAAAATGATTAATGTCCAAACAATGGTCCATTTGTACCATCATGATCGTTCGGGGCTCTTTATTCTGATCCTAAGTGCAGCGGTCTGCTTCTTTATTGACACCGTTGCCGGTTTGGTTGTCGGAGGACTATTATCCCTCCTTCTCTCCACAAAGGAAATGGCTGTTGGCCATGCCGAAGTTGAAATTCATAGAGAAGGAGATCTACTTGGACAGGTTGATATTGAGGCTCTCAGTAAAATTGAGCTCGCCTCACCAATTGGACCTTCAGCTATCCAAAATGAACTAGAGGGCGATATCGAGGATTCATCCATGACTCATGGACACAAATTCCTACCAATAGTTAAAAGATCATCATCATTTATGATTGCACCAAAGCCGGGTGATGAAGATCAGCAACCAGAACAACAAGCAAACGTCATGGTCTATCGTATTTTGGGACCATTGACCTACGTAAGCGCTCCAAATCATGTCCTCAGAGTAAAGAAGCTGGTTGAAAAGGCACAGAATGTCGAATGTGTGATCATCCTTCTGAGATCATTATCACATATTGATTTGGATGGAGTTGATGCTCTGAAGGAAATGATTGAGGTATTTGAGAATAGCAAGATCAAAGTGTACTGTGCTGGCTTAGTTTCAAAGGAAGTGGTCCACGCTCTACAGAACCATGATTTTTACAACGATCTCAAGGTTAATGGCAGAATACATGCCACTGCCGCTGATGTGCTTTCTCATCTCTTTCCAAAGGAACAAAGTCCAGAAGCAAAGATGAGATACGAATAAATTGACTCTTAGGTTGGATCTCTATTATTTTTTTTCTCATATAAAAAACAGGTTCGGGTGTCATCCATTGGATTTTAAAATGTCTACACAACTATTCAAAAGATTGTATCCAATATTCCTAGGAAGGAACGAATTTTAGATAGGGTTTGTTTCAAAAAAGTCAAAATACATCTCAGTAGGTAACTATACGATTGGTGTATGGAGTAAAACACTTCATTACATGAGAAATACACATCTTTGAGCAATTCAAAAATTTTTTTCTTTATCAGGATTCGAGAAAGACTGGAGGTTATACTCTGGGCTGCCTCCTATATCATCTATGCCTTTGTCAGCTTTGTGATTTTTCGCATTGGTGCTTTCAGGCTGCATCCTCCAATTCGAAGGAGCCACACCTGCATTCATTTTGGAAAACAAAATGCGTAAAATTTTTTCTTTGTCTTCCCATGGTAAACTACTGAAGTCTAACTTATCAGAATTTAATTTGCTCTTCAGATCGAATCTTCCTTTAGCAACTAAATCTGGAAATCTTGATTTGTTTTTGGCAGCATCTTGAGCAGCCCGTTTTCTCGCTTCTTCTTTTACATAATCAATTGCTTCCAAGAAAAATTGCTCAATCTCAGACCTTTGATCCAGAATAATCTGTGCAACCGCTTTGAGATTCCTAATTTCTTGAGACTTCGTTTTTAGTTGTTCTTTCAGATCTGACGATCGTGTGAAACATCAAGACAACAACAACCATAATTGTCACTTACAATAATTTTGGCTCTCACATTCAGTGAGACGAAGCTGATTTTGGTACTTGAGAGTTTCAATCTCTTTTGTATATTTTGCTACTTCCTAGAAAGCTGATTGAAGTAAAAACCTATTGAAAAGAGTACCTGTGTGATGTAAGTTTTCAGGTATTGGACTTTTTCTTTAAGTTTTTTAATCTTTAGAGCCTGACGGTAATTGATTGCATGATATTCCAATGCGCCTTCCTCTTTAGAAGAAATAATATTCTTCTTGAAATTCTTATTGTCGTCAGCTAATTTTTCCTGTTATTGAATTAAACATTGCCACTCAGAATTTTAACACACCATCTCTTGTTTGAATTTCACGTTTCCCTCTTCAGGATATTCTTGCTCATCATACTCTTCTAAAACGTATTATAAGAAGGAAAAGACTAAGCTGAGAATTTAGCATTATGGTCGTTTAAAGATAATAGAAGATCAATCAAAAAGAATGCATCAGTACCTTGCTGCCCTTCGCTATGAAATTTATCCTTTTCTTCTCTTTGCCTAGGAGAATGCTCAGATTGAAGTTTAGATTGTCGGAGCTCGGCCTCTTTCTCAAGTTGAGAGATTTTATCACTGTGTTTTTTCTTTTCGTCGTCAAGCTGTTCTTTCCATGTTTTATATTCTTGATTCATATCAGACAACTTAAGTTCAAATTTTGATTCTCTTTCCTTCAAAACACCATGTTGATCAATCAAGCTTGGCCATAATATTACTAAATTACTAAGAAATGATTAAATTCCTTGAGCTTTTCCTTCAGTTGATGAATCTCAGTATCTTTTTTTAGATGCTTTTCATAGTTTGTATCATGAAGATCTGAGAAATCGAAATTCAAGTGAGTTTTTTCTCCAAAACATGCATTATTTCACCTCTCATTTCCGAAGTATGCTGTTGTCTAAGCTCTTCCATAGCTTCAATATGCTCTTGTTTCTCCATTTTTAGTTTTTCTTCCATTAAACTTAATTTCTCCTTAAGCATTCGGTTTTCATCCTTCAACTTGTTATAGTCTTCATTCTATGTAGAAATCTCTCTGCTTCTTTGTCGAATAGGATATATGAAATACGCTTTTTTCTTCTTTTTCTTTTGCTTCTAGTTTCATTTTTATAATGACCTGTTTCCTTGATAATAACTGAGTTGAGAAAACGCGACAATAAAGTATACAAGTCTCCGATTCTGATTTGGCTTTGGCGCAGTTTTTCTTCTAGGCTTCCTGAGTCACTACATGTTGGATCAGTTTATAATTGCTGATGGAATTTTCTTACAGTGCTTGATTCGCTTTAGTTTCCTCCTTATTTACTCCAAGGCTAGGATCAGCTTCCGTATTTGTATGAGGTCTGTTGTTCCTGCTGGCCATCACTGTACTATGCTCTTGATATGATACTGAAGTAACCAATCTTAAGATTTTATTAGTAAGTTGCCTTGTGTTATCGCAATATATTTTATTCGTCGATCGGTCAAACTCTCCAAAGATTAATAAATAAATCAATGAAATATCTGTGAAGAGGGATCTGAATTTCACAACAACTCGCAGAAGAAATATTATTTTAGCTAGTTCTTCCGAAATGACACCATCAGGAAAAAAAAATCTTTGTGACTGCTTAGACTTGTTAAGGCCTTTCTTAGAGAGAAGAGGAATGCCACTAATACCTATTGGAAGAATTAGCATTCTCAAGCTCGAGACCAAAATGATGAATTAAATTGAAGCAGTGAGTTTTGTGTAGCACAATTCAGAGATAGTTTTGAAAAATGATCCTTTTTAATTAGCTTGTAAATGAAATAAACAAATAATCCCTTTGTTACCAACCTCTCCACTACTTGGTTGGGAAGTATCATACCATTTGATCCAATTGGTATCCAGATCAGTCCACTTAAAATCTATTCTCAAGCTTCATCCCAAAATTCTATCATCTTAGAGCAGATCGAGTTATCAATAAAATTTTAAAGAATTCGTTAGAATTATATCTTGCATAATAGAAGGTTAAAGACTAATAAAATAAGAGGTATATGAACTGAGATCAACTTCAAGAGTTTGGAGCTGACAAAACATCATTATTGCGCGGATTTTCTAGAGCTCATGAAGTGCGAAAATAGCGGTTTATAAAGAATTCTATGAGCATGGAAGAACATTGCAAGTTATTCATATCTTGTCTTTCTAGTTTCTGAATACTTGGTCAAATTTTTTTTAACTCTCATTGGTCCTATTGGGTTGCGTAAAACTTGGTTGGTTCATCTCAATGTCAGTTTTCATTTTCAGGTCAGAATCTGAGAAAATTAACTTCAAAATAATTACTTATTGCACGAAATAAAATTTTAGATGTCTGTTTCAAAGTTTCATTCATCTCCTGCTTACACGTTCGGAGGGTCCAGAAGTAAGGTTTATCTTCATATAACTTGCTAACTTATATCAACGATCAGGCAGAAGCTTGTCTTCTCTCAATCCAGGACCAGGAACTTATAACCCCACTCTCAAGACAAAGCAACAACAGCCATCATGGCGGTAATTTATATTTCCATCTAGTTCTGATGAGAATCCATGATCCTTCAAGAATGGGCACTGCTTCAAGATCTACTGAATACAAGAAAGACACTCCCGGACCGGGTTCTTATGACTTACGTTCGAGCATCGTACTATTTCGCCCTTTACTTCGAATAAGTTTCGATTTTTCTCTAGAAAGATGGACCGAAATACCATATAGCAGGGAAGCATTTTCGTGATAATAGCGAAAAAACTCCTGGTCCTGGATCTTATAATGTTGACGTCTCGAATATTAAAGGAACAGAAACAAGAGCTCCTAGTTACACGTATTCTTGAATTGATCGTGGCTTTGTTTGTAACAATAGCATCTCTTAGAATGAGACCTAAAACTGCTGGTGGAAATTCAGGAACGAAGGTCCCAGGCCCCGGAGCATATGATCAAACCTCTCGCATTTTAAATCAATCAGTTTGCGGAGTAAAAATTGGCACAGGTTGTCGTGGAGAGTTATACGACGGAGAAAGAGCCGCGCCCGGCCCAGGAGCTTATAATCTCCGCCCAAGTACAGCTGGCTCTGGTCCTAAATATGGGTAAATTAATCCCGAAAATCAGGGAATATATCATTCTTATTCCATGTAAAGTTTCGGCACTTCTAAGAAAGGATCTATTGCAGATCAAACAAAGAACGTACCGGGCCCAGGCTCTTATGTGCTGCGCAGCGCTTTCGAGAAAACAGGTGCAGGCAGCACAATGGTTCCCAAAAGACCATTGAGCGCTTCTGTTGATAATCCGGGTCCAGGAGCATACGATCCCAAACTCTATGGAAAACAAAACCTACCTGCATGGAAGATTGGAACAGCATCAAGAGATGGTATTTTCACAAAAAGTCAAGCACCAGGACCTGGAGCTTATGATCCCTCAGGCGCAACAAAACCTAAAGCTCCAGCATATGGGTAACTTGAAAAAATGATGAGATGTAAGTAATTCTTGTTTTATTATCATAGTATGGGAACTTCTGTGCGAAGACCCTTGTCTGTAGGTGGAGAGGCACCTGGCCCAGGCTCCTATGAGTTCAAGTCAACAGGACAGCAAGCACCACTTGTAAAATAGCAACTTTGAGATTTGTGAATTGAAAAATGTGGCTAGTACACTATGGTTGGAAGGAAAGAAGATTTCCATAAAAATAGACTCGATAAGAGTACGCCAGGCCCGGGAGCTTATAACCCCTCTGTGAACTACGCTAAGGAGAGGCCAGCTAGTGTTGGGTATGTCTGTCTACATTATTATCTTTGTAATTAAATTGCCTTATTAAGCATCGGAACGGGAAAACGACAAGGACTCTACACAGAACAGCAAGGTCCAGGACCTGGGTATTATAATTTAAAGGGAGGACCAGGCGGACCGCGCTGGGGGTATATTAACGGATCCTATTCCGACGTCAACTTATATTTTTAGATTTGGAACACAATCGAGGGACGAGAAACTTAAAGGAGGAGATCCAGGACCTGGTGCTTATAATATCCCTTCAACAATAGCTGATGTTCCTAAATATGTTTATGGAGGCTCTCCTCTAAAGATTAGAGCTTAATTATTAATAGGAACAATTTTGCAACTTTCAATTTAATTTTTGAGGTTTGCTTTCAATGCTCGCAACAAATCAATCTTTATAATTCTTATCTCGAGCCAACTAGAAAAGTGACAAACTCCCTGTTTTTGGATGTAATCTTTTTGTATCAGTTCATTTAATATGCTCGTGTAGAGTAGGCTAGATATGTAGATCCTTCGTCTATAATTTAATAAATACAAAAAGGCATTCTATGGACCCGAATTAATTTTTCTCATCCCTAATGCGCATAATTAAAGATAAGGGGGAAGGGGGCTTGAAAAGAAATGTTTGCGGTGATTGGCAACATTACGAGTATGAGAAAAAAAAATGCTTTCAAACTTGATTACTTCCAACTAATATAAGCTGCTCTTTCTCAATAGTTGAGGAGACTTCAAATAAGGATTATAAATCGTTTGAGAGTATAATGGGTACACAACTCTGAATCGAAATAAATTTTGAAAGATTAATATGAAAGACGCGTTTATTTATAAGTTCTTGAATTATAAATCAATTTGAGAAACGAAAAAACTAAGAGAGTACTATTCAATCAGGTAAAATATTTTAAAAAATCTGGCCTTTACTGTATTGAAGATGACCCTCTTGTCTCATACTTGTAGCGATTTTCCTTTGAAGATCCGAGTGAAATTCCCAGTACTGATACCCTTTCTAGATTTTTTCTTACATTGTCCGTAGTCGACAACCACTTTAATGGCATCCTCCAGCATCATTTGAACAAGTTTTTCAGTCACATGCTAATATCAGTCAATAATAGTACTTATTGAAGGCTTACCGTGCTATATTCCATAGATGGGCTTGAATTTATTTCAATGAGCCAAGTTTCGAGGTTATTATCGATCATAAAGTCATAACCGTAGATTTCGAAGGAATTCTTTCGGTTTTCAATCATATCTTGGACACTCAAGAGTGATTTAATCACAGCGTTCTTCATTGCTGGCCGAATCTTCTCATCAAAGGCGTTATACCCAGCAGTCTCCTTTTGAAAAAATGCAGAAAATAAGATACAAATTATGAAATGAGAAAAATTACTTTTAAATAATTAGCGAGGTCTTCATCAAACCACATGTTGCCTTCAATTTCAGAAGCGTCAAAGTTTTCCGAATTTTTTATCACAGAATTATTCGTCAGATGGGCATATCTAAATTTCTGATGAGCTATTACATAGTTTTACTACTCATACCTGTTTCCCAAATTTTCCACATTGTAATCTTCAGCTGCAAATCTAATATAGCATCTTTCATAAAACCAGATGGTGAGTGGATCCCAATCTGTCACCAGTACCCACTGTCTGATATCAAACTTAAGGAAATTTTGAAACTTGCATCATAAGTTGTCGCTTTTACCTTACGATTTTTCACGACGAGTAGGTTTTCAAGATATTTCTGCGCAATCCACTCTGACTCTTTGCATTTAATATGGTCAAGGATACTTGGCAAACTGCTGTGACAAGCGATTCCTCTTCCACGAGACAAACCTAATTATCAGCACAAGAAGGTTCAAGGACTGCGTCTGCAAAATAATTACCCGCAGGTTTAACAATCCATATATTTTTGCCAAGATTCAGAGACGATTGGCAATATTTTTCATTCATTTTCTGGATAAATTCGCCTGCTTTTTCGTCAAGTTTAATAAGATCCTTTAGAGAAAGATTCATATTATTTAGTGAATATATATCATCAAAACTTACCTCATCAGTTATATTTGTGAGATTTAAGGCGTATTTCTCTTGGATCAGATCTAGTAACTTTTGATATTTGCTATTTCCTAGAAGAGTGTCAGAGCGGTTTTCCTTTTTTTGTAAACTATTAAGTTACCTATTATCAATGAAGCGTTGGTGCAAGTGAGAATTTCCCATTCATCGGCTGTTATTGATTCATAAGTTCCTCTGAGTAGCTGATTTATTGTTGCATCTAGCCCTTGGAGCCTCTTTTCGCAAATATTCAAAGAGACAATTACTTTCAGCACCAGTGTCAAGGAATTTTTCTCCTCGGTGCTAGCCTCTTGATATAGCTTGAGAAACTTCTCAGCCTCAGAAAATTTAAAATCTTCAACAAAGTCATCGAATTCATCGACATCATTTAAATCAAAGCACCGAGGATAGAACTTATCAACATCATCTTTATGGAACCAAATTAAATTTGTGAGGCTTCTGCAGAGACCATTTTTTGTTGTTATAGTCGTATTTTTCCCGAAATGGTTGACAATTTGGTTGGGACTCAACGAAGAATTATCTGTTTCCAATTTCCTGGTAGACCATCTAAGATCCCATGCCTTACTTGATTTGTCAGGATTCTCAACCCATCCGCGAGCTTCGAGGGCCTCACGTACAGCTTGATATCCACCTATGATAATAAAAGTCTTGAGGTTTGGATTCTGTGCCTTTTGTTTCGCAAATTGTATTTCTTGATCAGTGGCGAATGCTCCTCGAGTTTTCTCAGGAGATTTCGAAAACTTCTTACGCTTTTCAATCTCATAATCGTCCACTAATTCAACCATTGATGGAAGTTTCTTGCTCTTTGAAGAACGCACCTCTGCTTACAAGTGAGACCTTTTCATTTTTGTATTATTCAATACCATTGAGCTCTTTGAAAGTGTTCTTGATTTTCTTTTCGAAGTGTATCACATTACGGTATTTGTACTTGCTTTTTGTCGAGATAGCCTTTTTCAAACTGACCCATATCAACTCTCTCTTTGCACTCTTCATAATGATAAGCGTCAGAAAATACATTTTCTGTTTTTGGTTACATCTGCAACGTCTCGTACATCTGGGAGGATAACTTTGCCGGTCTTTTTGCGATATTTGGGCCAAACAGTAAATTTCTTAAGCTTTTCTTCAATAATCTTTATCAAACTGACCGTCTTATGCTTGAAATAGATCATAATATATTTTTTATCTTCTTCTGTGACAATCTCTGCTTCGACAATAGTGTTTTGTTGCTGTTGCTGTTGCTGCTGTGGAGCAAAGAATGCACTTTTCGTTAGCGCCCTCTTGTCTAGTTTTGCTTCAGAAGAAAACAATTGAATCCAAATCTTTTCTAAATTCAAATACCATCGTTATCATTTGCTGGATTCTGCCAAGGTGACCCTGAATTTAAAGTTTCTCTTTTAATATCTCTTGATTTTAAGTTAGGAGGTGCCTCCTGAAATTTCTTCCTGGAATAGCTCTGGTGTTTGTTGATAAGATTTGGACTCTGCAATGCACTGACCTTTGTTTCTTCTTCATCGATCAAATCCTTGGAAAAATTCTTGCCATTGTTAATCAAACGAGACATTGGTTTACTTTCTGATCAATCAAATGCTTTGGAGTCTTTGCTGAAGTAAAATTCTCTTCACTTCTGAGTGGAGTGAATAGATTCTTTTGAACTAAGGACATATTTTTCGAGACTGGACTAACAAAGTTGATCTTACCCCTGGGAGACAATGATTTGAAATGTGTCAACTCTGTTTTAATCATTGGCAATTGAACTATTTCGTCAGGCTGCTTAACTTGAGATCTTTCTGGAAAATTTTTTTGAGAAATTGACTTGGAGAGTATATTTCCTTGAGAGTGGAGGCTATAACATAGATTAGCTTTGTTGCTTTGACATATACAATACTTCATCGACTTTCCTATCATTATGGCGCCAAAACAGCTATCTTTGTATTCATCCACCGAAGTTGATTTGAAAACTAGCACCTCTCTGCTATTCAAAGGCACAAATCGATTTGTGCGCTTCTTCGCTTGATTGAAATATAACATTGACCTTTTTTATTTAGATTTTGTTGCTTACACAAATTTAATGATAAATAGTAAAAAAAGAGGCCGTTATACTCTTATCAAATCAATATCGACACACATGATGGTTTAATTGAAATCGAGGGTAAGCATGATCTCTTCATTTACTATTCATCGTAAATTTTCCAACTTAGCCTGAATGTTTTGTAAAAATTCTGGTAAAACAAGAATTATTAGAGAACTGGAAAGATTTTGTTATGAAAGAGATAAAAAGTGCATTTTTAAAATTCCTCTGATCTGCTTTAAGGCTCAGCCCAGCACTAAACTCTGCTAAATCGGTCAAATATGCTTGTTAGCCTATTTAACAGAACGCCATTTTGATGGAGGTCAAGTAATAAATCAGATGACCTTTAAGAGTTATGAAAGAACAATCAGGAATTTAAAAGTCTCAGAATTCAGTGAGTTGACATTTAGATTATCATCCCTGCCATTTTTTTCTCATTCAGACTCAGCTTATATTCAGTGCAAATAAAAACACTAATACAATTATTTTAATGTTTTAACGCATAGGTTTTTGTGAGCGATCAAAATTGTACTCTAATTAATTCTTTGTTGATTTGTTGGAGAAGTATATATATTCGTTGACCCAAGTCCGGGTATAGGAAGGCCGCAGACAAATAACTCCTAACTACTTGCTTAACTCATTATGAAACTATCTTAAAAAGAAATGTTTGTGGAGAAATCCGTTCCAATTTCAATATATACATAAACCAT
>ENA-UOTZ01001947-UOTZ01001947.1-compost-metagenome-genome-assembly--contig:-NODE-1947-length-12085-cov-3.778231_pt1 | contig 12085 bp, 4 predicted proteins | sample MGYA00238144_ERZ746983 | MGnify/ENA primary metagenome ERZ746983 (study PRJEB28759, sample SAMN06268863) | compost metagenome | isolation source: single cell | place: USA: California, Emeryville, Joint...
TACTGAAGTAGTATACAGCGTAGTTAGTATAATTCTCAAGACCTGTGATATTGAGGACGCCTTGCGTACCACTAGCGATATAGGTAATCTGGAATCCACTTGCATTAGAGTTGTTATAAGTAAGATTGTATCTTATTTGAACGCTGTTTGGTGTTGATTGGTTATTTTTATCAGCAATCCCGTAAACATATCCAGTGTCCTCTAAATTAATGTCAGTTAAGGCGAGCCATTTAACACCAGAAACAACTTTAATTGGAGGGAAAGTCTGAAATCCTGGCGTAAATGAACTGATCTGGTCTGCATAAGTCCCAGAGATAACGGAAGGGAAGCCACCATGATTATGCAAAAAGATAGCAATGTCACTCAAGAATGTCAGGTCTCTGGTTAATGCCGTTGAGTCAAAAGCATTCATCTTAGCTTCTACAAGTTGATAAAACGTATCGTCATTTTGAGAGCGGAAGTTTCCATATATTAAGAAAAAGATCGTTCCATCTGTGGAGGTACTCAGGGTGGTTGTTGCCAACATTCGTTTCCCGCTTATTTCCTCAGCTTGCCTCCTCTCTGAAAAACTCTTACTCTCGCAGAGAACGTCATCAAAGCAGGCATTTAGAACTCGTCTTGATGTATACGAACTCGTGTCAAGTGGAGGTGGCAAATATACTCTTGGCAATGAACTGTAGTAGGGTGGAATAAAAGGAGCAGCGAATTTGTCTTGGCACGATCGGCTGTTTTGAGAAATCACGCTATTGATAATAATTGATTGGTAAGGTACAGCTAATATAAATCAAAGTGTTACCTGGATTTGGAGACAAGGAATTCAGACGCCAAAAAGCATGCAAAATCGAGCTCTTGCTGGACTGTCAAAGTGGTGTCAAAAGTAAATTCCACTTTCACAATTCTGATGTTGTTATCTAAAGAAGTGAAATTCGTAATGACTGGACCAGTTGTGACGCCGTTGAGTAATTCAGTGCAGATAGTAAGAGAGTAATCTTTATTCGACATAAGATTGTGGAGATACAGAATGGTAGAGGTCGTTGGCGATGGAATAAATCCGAACTGCTCTTGAGCAGGATCAGCGTAGTTAAATTTAGCGAAAGTGAATGCTTGCTCCTGGATATATTCACAAGGCCTCATAAAGGTGTTTTTAAAGGCTATTCCCCAAATAATGGTCGCTGGTTCAACGGTTGATATTGTGACTTGCTGGACAGTGGAACTACGGACTCCTCCGACCGTTACACTTATCTTGTCTTGGGTAACTGTTGATTGGGCTATGACTTCTAAGTTGACGGAAGAAGGAGTTATTGAGTAAATTGCGCTTCCGACTCCTGTCAACGTGAATGTGAGCATAGTACTCTCTGCTACTTCTGCTGTAGTCGTAGTCCTCACAAAGAAGTACGCGATAGGGGAGCTCACGCTAACGATTTGGGAACTGGGTGAGGCAAATTTGAAAATAGTTTTATCGGTTATTTCCGCAGTAACTGTTAATGGGTCCTTCGGTGTATACGTGCTAAAATTGAGCACAATTGGTATTGATTTGCCCAAGAACGGAACACGGTAGGTAGTTTGGTGAGGAATTATTGTGATCACTGGTGACGTGACCTGCACTCTCAAGCGTGGGACAGTGGTGAAGTTAGGTGGATTTGAAAATTCTTCTGATTTATCTAAAATTAGGTCATAATAAGTTGCAGGCGTCGTCATTGTAGGAGCGATACGGAAGCATACTGATTGAGCTCCAGTCATCCCTAACGTATTCCATCCTAAATCAATTTCGAAGTAGCTAGAGTAGAGTGAATTAATGGTCAAATTTAAGTCTTCTGAATATTTCGTGTTTCTTGGTTGTAGGCATACCATTTCTGAGTACATACCATTGATCAATTGAATTGGAAGTGTTAGAGTAGTACTCGTGAAGCTTTGGGACCATACGAGCGTTTTAAGAGTGGAATTTTCATGGAAGGAGATCCAATTCGCGTTGATATTGGTCGGATTCGAACGATAAAGTACGGAAGTTTCATCAGAACTGACTATAGCAATGGCCAGTTTGTTGCATCTACAATAAGCTGTATCCGGATTTCGAATATTTTTGATTTGGATAATATATGAAGTACTTGTAGCCAGAGCTGCAGAAAGAGTAATCTTGAGTCTCAGACCCACACCTGTGCAAGTTGTTTCCAAATAAGTTGTTGGCGCACTTGCTTCGGCAAGCGTACAGGCAGGTTGATAAATTGGCACTTGGAACAAGTTAGAGTAGTCTTCTGGGAAGTTTATAACGATAATATTGCCAGAAGCAACCGCAGCTGTAGGAGAGGTAAAGGTAATTGTATACATGCTTGTCACTCGGAATTCAGTTGTATTTATTGTGAGATTGTAAACTTGAAGTCCTCCAACGTTAGGTGTTGTAGTGAGTGTTTGCGTTGGATCGACGATTTCGATTTGCTCTTCGATTGTCAAGGGATCGTTATCATTGTCAACACCAATGAAAATATTTTTCGGCGTGGCGGGTTGAATAACCGTATCAATTCCGTAAATGTTAATCGCATGAGCAGTGCTGACGGCATAAGCCTTAATGAAGTTTCGTAAGACCAACCATCTAGTTTTCGTAACTTCGCAGAAAACAGGGTCGCCATCGATAGTACAATGGAACACTCCTTTACTTGATAGACCATGAGAGTAGTAGTGTGGGAACTTGAAGTAGATGTAAGACGGGTTGGAGATGTCGCTCTGGGTAGGAGTGAGAAAAATTTGAAATTCACTTGTCGTGCCGTCTACTTTATAGGTTTTGCTAATAGTGCAGCTAAAAGAAATAGGGTTAAGTGAAAATTAGAGAGGTCAACAAGCTAAATTACCTTCCAGGAAGCGAGTTGGAAGTTGCGATTGTTGGAAGTGCAAGCGCCGCAGTATATGTTTGGACTGTCTGAGCCGCGCGATTTAAGGTTCCAGTGATCGATGCACCTGCAGCGGCAGGAACAACGCCGTCTGAGATTACAAGGGTTAAATAGCCTGAATTCACGGCTGGGTCAGGCCAAAATTCTTGGACTGGAACAAGAGTCACAGCAGCTAAATTAGACACATCACAGGACTGGAACAGCCAGCTTACGACTCCGCCTGCAATCACTTGACATGTGACAGTGTTACCAGAGTTAGCTGGTGCGAAAGCTCCAAGGTTGAAGACATAACTTTCAGTGGAAAAAGTATTTTTGCTGGCCAGGAAATCGAAAGACAATATTGTACGAGCCATTGAGTTGGAAATTGAGAATTTAGAGAGTTGGAGATTCATAGAGAGACTTCCAGAAACAACCGTATAACTTCCTCGTAATGCGGTAGGATTCTTTTGAATTTGTAGTGATGCCGAAGACTGAATTATAATATCAAAAGAGTAGACCTGTGCTGTACTGCCTATGTCAATACCAGTAACAGTGAAATTGTGAGTTCCTGCAGTGTAGTCAACAGACGATGCCAACTGACACTGAAATCCACTTGCAGCGAAAGTACTAAGAGTACAACTTTGACCATCAAATAATGCGGAGGCTGTCGTACCATAGGTGAATCCAAAACTTGTAGCAGGCTGTATGAGCACAATACCATTGGAAGGAAATCCAACCACAGTTGTAAATATGAAGAATAGCCGATTGTTGTATGATGAAGTATACAAAACACTAGGGTGGTTTGCTAGTGGATTCGCGATTGAAAGGTCAGTTCGGACTGTCATTACGGCAGTAGCTGTATTCTCCGATCCAAATAGAGTTAGCATCCCTCGGTTAGTGCTGAAGACGGTATAGGCAGCTGGCATGTTCGGTCCGGTAATGTATGGAAAAATATAATTTGTGACCGTTTGAGCTGGAGAGAGGTTATTCAAGTCCTGCTCGATTGGGCAATAGGTGCAATAATTTGTCCCTGCCGTGGAAGTGTACTGTACGCTGGCACATCTTGATGTGCTAGGAGTATTTGGAATTGGAGTAATAGAGAAATAGTCATCTTGGTTCCATCCCCACCTCCCGCAATACACCATCGAACTATAGAGGTAAGGAGCAACACCAGTATTTCCGGTGATCGTAGTGGTCTGCGAGTTCTTCAAAGTTGTAGAGGCTGTATTCCCCACGAGTAGTGGTGAAGGTCTCCCTATTCTGTAGGTTCCCGTTCCGTCAAGATTTAAGTTTAAATTGCCAGGATTTTTGACCAAGGTAGAATAATCGATTTCTCCAACTGATTGCATGTATTGAGAGTCAAAATAGCCTTTCTCCGCGAAGTAATACTGATAGTTTGTTAATACTGCAAGTCCGAAAGTAATCTTCATCTTGTTTGTTTGAGTCTTGACGGGTATAATAATCTGAAGAGGATTTGTGGCAGCATCACCATACTTCATGGCTGATAAATCTATATCGACCCGATGCATTACGAAAGGATTATAAGATTGGGCGTTATGCCCAAGTGATCCCTTGCACACAATTGTGCTGACTGGAGAACTACAAGGTACTGTTCCATCAGAGTTGACGAAGAAGTCCAAATAGTTAAAAAAGACTGAGAGTCTTCGGAGGGATGCTTTTTCATTTGTAGTGAGGTAGCCAGTAAGGCGAATGAAAGCTGGAAACATTGTTCCATCGAGATTAGCAGCCGTTCCTGTCCAAAAGCTTGACACTCCAACATTTAAGTTGGCTAAAGCACCACTTTGTACAACATAAGTATTTATCAACCAGTCGGCTGTTGAAGCTGTTGTTGTAACGTCAGGCAAAGGTGAAGGAAGGAAGACTCCAGCAGCGCCTCTTGCATAAAAGTCAAAAACGCCATCATCTGCAAACATTACAGAAGATGTCTGCGAGACAACCATTTTCTGAAATCGGAACACCATTTTTGTTGCAGCAGCGGGAAACAGTGTCGTCAGGGTAGCAGCATTTGGACCCATACGCATTAAGAGAAAGTGAAGAGAAGGAGTTTTCTTTGCTGTGCCAACGGTTTTAACTTGGCAAGTGGCAAAAGTAACGCTTGTGGAAGAGCAGGCCAAGGGACCTCCAAGATAAATAGACGGCGTTGTATAAATTTCAAGGCCATCTCCGAGAGTTAGTGCCCCTGTGTTCACCATGCTTTTAGCTATCGTATGTTCAAATACAATATCTTGAAGAGTTACGATGGTTCCGCTGTAGTATTTAATTCCGTAATTTGTGTTGGAAGGATTGTTGACTGGAGAAGCTGTCAGCACGGATGAGACATACTGAAAGGCACGGTAGTTGGCATTTCCTGGTGTATTTACTCCAGTAAAGATAAGAGCTGGATTGACTTTTAGGGTATTTGATCCGAGAGTGGGAGTTGCAGCTGCGATTATCTCGTTACCCGACATGTCAGTGGCACTGATCGTTCCAAAATCAGAGTGCACAGTGGTTCCCGCATAGGTTGAAAGTATGTAAAATTTGAACGATATTGAATATTCTTTGTATGTGGCTAGAGGTCCAACTCCAGTGCATATGATCACGTTACAAGGAGTCGCCACTGCACATGTTGCGGGATTAGTAACCGTGCAAGAGACTGTTTTACCATTCGCATTTGGTAGATCGTTGACTAATGTTGACTGAAGGATCACAAACTCCTGAATATAGAAAGTTTTCATCGTAAGAATTAACTCGACGCCAGTTGGTGTATTTTTTTGTGGAAAGAAACCAAATTTCACTGTGTTATACGTAAATTCGGTTGCGCTTGGACTCTTAAAGACTCGAAAAGGTTGTGGATAGGTTGTGTCAGCACCGGAAACTCCAATGCCCCATCCAAGATAGATCTTCAAATTGGCATTGGGTGTCGTCGTAGTTCCCCACGTTAGAGCTACTGTGCTCAAAGCTCCAACATTTGTATTCATTTCGACGATTTGATTCGCATCGTAATACATCGTCATGATGTTCAGAGCTCCCGTAGCGACGTAATTAGGGTTCTTCAATCTACAGGTGAACGTATGAATCGTTGTTGTGAGAGTTTGTTCAAAGTAGAAGTCCACCCGACCTGGAGTATATACTGGAAGAGTTCTTAAGGTGAGTCCGCCGCTGGTGTAGGTGCACGTATTGGCAGTAAAATCGAACACATTGTTCGTCATCTGAAAAACGACTCTGAATCGTTGAGAAATCGCAACCGTCGGAGTAACTGTTATCGTCACTGGATAGGTAGAATAGGCTATCACCTGGCGATAGGTACTAGTAGAAGTCACAGATGAAGTCATCGCAGTGCCAGGAGCAGGCGCAATATTCAAGTATCCAAAGACAGGATTTTCATCATACACAATGAACTGTAAATTGCTTGGATTGGAGACTGTGTAAAATCCAATTGGGCTCGTGAATCCTGTAGCCGAAGGGACATACGCAGGCCCAGCGGATTGAAGGAATATCATGTATTTTTGTCCCGGAGTTAAAGTTGCGAAAGCTTGGGTGTTGTTTTGGTCGGTAAACCATATATTGTAGCTGAAAACTGAAGCATCTGGACCTCTTATGATCTTGATCAAAAATGTATCGACTGGGTCTTGGCAGGTATCAGAAACTTTTCCCCAGCTTCCTGCAGTTGTAGACCAAGAAGCCGCATATCCAAGGTCATAAGGCCATACAAGTCGAACATACGCGTTTTGGCCTAGACCTGACTGAAGCGAGAAATAGAGTTTGAACTGAGTAGCAAGTCCGCTATTGAGAAAGTTCTGTTGGAGATCATAAACTTTCACCTGTCCAGCATTGAGGACTGGACTCAGTACGCTTGCAATCATCATTAATATAGTGAGGATTCTCATTTATTGAATTGAGATCGTTTGTAAAAAGAGAGATATTGTGAGATATTTGGTAGCAGATTATTAAAAAACACACCCAAGAAGAAAAAAAAATCAGTGAGATCTCTAATTCGACAGTGATTAAAGTTTTACAATTTACTTCCAGCGAGCTTTATTTAAAGTTATCGTTGTTTGGGGGTATTTCGTCAATATCAGAGAGATTTTGCTATTGCAAGAAGTTTAAAGACTTTTATTTGTAGTGTCTTTTTCGTTATGCTGATGATATAACACTCCAATTTTTGAAGCAAGCAAATAAATAAACTTTTTCGACTGAAGATATTCTGGACGAAATGTCCCAAATTCTTAATATTCAGAGAAAATACTAACATTTCCCAAGAGTTGGTAAATCAGAGACAGGTATACCGATTTTTTTTTTTCTTCATGCAACATGCCAGGGCTTTTTACACTATTCAATAATAATCTAAATTTAACTGGCTAATTTAATTGAAAAGGATTTCGGTTATGTTGCCAGGGTCTGATTTGCAAGAGCTCTAAGGAGGGAATTCTGGCACTTAGTGCAGAATTGACATCACTCTATATTTATGTCCTAACAAGGTATTCGTTTAATTTTATCAGTAATCCACTAGTGTGATCTCCTTAATGACTGTATTTGAAACCAAAAATTTGAATCCTCTGGTTAGTCAGCAAGCTGGACTCCTCCCTTGGTTTTGTTCAAAAAGCAATATAGCTAATGGCGAAGAGAAAGATTGAAGAGTTTTTATTTATATTTTTTTGTTTTTGTTTAAACCAAAAAAAAAAATGGATGTTGTCTTTCACTCTGGAAAAAGCAAGCAATTATCAACCCAGTCTCGAGTCGAGGAAGAACGAGAATAGTCAAGAGAGTTAGTTAGATTGAAATTCTACAAGATTAAGTTACTTGAAGGAAAGAGCGATTGAATTGGAACGATGGAAGTATGCTTATGAAGAACTTTTTGACTTCAAGCTGATAAGGAATAACTCAGCACCAATATATTTAAATCACATAGCATTCCAAAAGCTCTCTTTATTCGCAGTTCTTATAAGAGATTGATAAATTCACAGCTTTTTATTCTTTCAAAAAGGTTTTTTGGTTTTCCTAGACATTCCTAAAAGAAGAATTTCCTTGTCTCCGGCACCTTAGATACTGACGGAAACAAAATTGTTCGATTTATTCTTTGAATGAATTTGCTAAATTTGCTGGAACTTTACAGAACAAAAACTGAATCTAACCCTATCAAAATTATTCGACAAAGGCTGTTGCAGATGCTGTCATGAAAATAAGAACAGATTTCAGCGGAGAGTTGATTATCTAATAATTTTTCTCCAAGGATATGTGTTCAAGAGGAATCTTAACACGGTTTATTCACATTCACATTTCGTCTCAAGGTCATCTTTTTAATGCAGATACAGTGCAAACGAATCTTACTAAGAAATTTTATGAGTTGAAAAAATTCACCAAAGGACAAAAAATCACTTTTATTCGAAATTTGATTGACTTTAACTGCAATGGGCTATGAACGAACTTATCTCGCAAGCTACCTCTTGAATAGGCAGTTAAGCGAACTAATTACAACCTTAAATAGGGAAAAAATTGTTTGAATAAGCATTGGAGAGACTGAAGTAATAGGGCTGATCAATTTCGAGATGATATCATCATCATCGATCATCATAGACTCTGAAATTAAACCCAAAGTATTGGATTTGAAAGCATTTTTCATTCGAATTTATGGTTCAACTCCTGACATATATGTGATAGTTAGTTAGCTGTAATTTAACGCCCTACGGGTTGACGATTCATAGCATGCTAACAAAGTAAGACAAATCATCCCTCAAATCATTGTTCTAACAAAAGGTAAAATCAGGCAAATTACATTTGAACGTTAGGTGTAATTTGGACGTTAATTTCAAAAAAATACAAAAATTATCTAACACCTGAAGTGTACATTCAACATGAGCAAGCTGCAATCGTCACTTCTCAAAGAGCAAGATGGAAAAGAAAATCAAGACAAGTATGGCAACGACAGCTTTGATATACAAAAGAATGACAAGATCATGAGAGAACTCCGTGAGGTTCACATAAAGCGAAAAAAACATGCACTTATAATATTCACTAAAAGATCAGTACAAACATATTCAAAGATGCGATAAATAACTCGGTTTCGGGCAAAAATCAAGAGAATGATACGATCAGAAAGTCGGGCTTTCATTATGAAACTAGAGGAAACGACGTATCAGTAATTCAAACTATATTATTGTCCAGATTGTGATCAACTGATTTACAGCAAAGTGACTCAATGTGTTCCATCTTGGATAAGTTAAAGGTGAGTAGAATCATTCGAAATGTAATAATCTGTTCGGTAAAAGTCACCTGGAAACGAAGCTCAGTCTGGAGTGCCCGAGAAGAAAATAGAGCCTGCGAAGGCAACGACTAGAAGAACTAATAGTGATATTGTAAACGTTTTATCGCATTTCTTGCTTTAATATTGTATTTATTCCATTATATAGCATATCCAAGAGCTGATTGAAGAGATGAGGAAGAAATATCAGCACAATTCCACGAAAATAAAAAAAGAGAACGAAGAAAAGCCTCTTGAGACCACCACCAGCACTCAAAAGCAAAATACCTCAGGGATATTCAGCAGAACTTCAGATCTTCTCGCCCAAAAAGAACATCCTACGATAAGTTCCAATCATATTATAAGGTAAAAAGCACAAAATGAGAAAGTATTTACTGAATTTTCAAAGCATAAACACAGCGAAGCAAAAGTTCACCATTGATGAAATCAAGCGAGAATATGTATTATCAATTTTCAGGGCAAATATTCATAATAATTCTTCCTCCATAGGGTTTTGGAAATAAATCAATCCTCAAGTCAGACCGACTCTCCGTGTTGAATGAATCCGTTAGCCAGAAGAAAATTGAAGATAAACCGGTATCACAAACAGGAGTAATATTTAAAGAGAGAGATATTTTTTTTTAGAAAGAGAACCAAAATATAATAACTCAAGATCAGAACCTAGCAGCATACACTGAAAAGGTGTATCAAGATATTCTGAGAAGACAACAGCTCGAGCAGGAAGCTGATATCTTAGAAAAGAAAAGGATGAGTGTAAGTCCACAACCTGTTTCCAGAGAGGAAACAATTACAACATATGTGATTTATACCACTCTAAAAAAAATTTTATTTACCATTTTTCCTTTCCTCCTCCAGGAATCTCGATATATGGCTCCCAAATCTGAACTCCCAAGCTCAATCTCAAATCGAACGATAACTACTCCAGTTCGATCGGCTTCTGCAAATCACGCCCACAACGATGTACTGCATTTTTTCAATAGCCGAAATAATAAGTAATGGGCGTAGATCCCATATGATTCGAAGAAAATAGATGATATTATCGAAAAAATTTCAAAAAATAAAGCTAATGCAATGAATCCTCGTTCCATTGAATTCTCAGCAGAGAGACGCGGTATTCTAGAGAATTCAACAATCTCGCAAAATAAAACAGATTTGAGGGAGAATTCCAGTAAGAGTTAAATCAATTTCAATTTAGTAATATTGCATCATAAAGACCCCTACGATACTATGAAATTCAGAACACCGAAGAGAGATTCCGAAGAAACCTTTCCTTCATCACTGGGTAGCAGAGCGATAACTACAACGTTTTTGAATCAACCCAGACCGATGGTGACAAGTAGCTACCTGGACGAGGAATTGTACAAAAATTCAAGGTTTGCGATTAGCTACTGAATTGAAACACTAAATCTTATTAGTCGCCAGAATTTCACTCCAAATCGAGAGAATCATTTCGAAAACACAGGTCCAGTGATGACTAGAATCACCTCAAGTCAATTGCAAGATCAGCCGTATAAATCCTCAGTGCCATTTTTCGGAAGCCAGTTCACTAATAGTACTGTGTTCAACACCAAGCTTCAGCCGGAGTACAGTCACGCTAACATCTCCGCAAATAAGCAGGCATATAAGCAAGAAGATTCAGCAAAGAAGGAAGAGCGCTATTACTGCGGAGAACTCGAAAACGATCAAGATAGCCTAATCCTTGAAGTGAATCTTTTGGAGCGTTATAGTCCTTTGAGAGTCAATAAATGTATATTTCAAACTTGCTCAGTTATTTATTTGAAATTATCAATAGCCCATAACTCTAGAGGAACCTCATATGTTCTTAACGCTTCAACTGAAAACCAAGGTGAATTCACCGACGCCACATCCGTCAAATCCTATAATAAAGCGTCCTCAAAAGACCTCCAGACTCACCCGCAACCTCCTCGTCGTCCATCAGAATCCGACTCCACATTAAGCCTTCATAAAAGACCTAATAAGCCCCTTCGTCCTAAACAATCAAATAGCTCTTTTGAGAGCAATCCAGAGAAAAGATCATTTACTAATATCGGAAAAAAAGTATTCAAAGAGGATTTTGAAGACATTACTGAGAAACCTGAAGCAAAACCTTCCAATAATGATGATAAGTCTCCATATAAATATACCAAGACGATATTTTCAGCGTCGCTTGAATCGAAAGAAACACCCTCTAAGAGCAAAAATATACAGCAAATTCCGAAACTCCTTGTACAAAGTCAATTGAAAGCCTCAGCGGTGAATATTATCAACTCTAACGAGCCACTTTCTGATACAGCAAGTGAATTTGACTTCAATGAGTTCAAAAAAGACCAGGAATCTGTCTGTAGCAAATCTGTAGAGAGACCTTCAGAATCATTTGGAAACAATTTTGCTCCGAAGAGAGAACTTCAACAAAATACTCAATTTCAAAACGAAGAGGCTTCACATAAGGAGAATTATGTACGCAAGCAAATTCCAGCTGAAGTCACGAATAACCAAAATAATCAAGCAATAAGGCAAAAAGAGTCAGTCACGTTTTTCAGAAAAAGTAGCGGTCACCGGCTCCCATGATAATTCGTTCGTAATTTTGAATTTTGCTAGATTGTAAATATTTGAATGTCGATGAGCATAGATAGATAAGAAAAATACTTGCAGAATAAAAAAAAATCCTCTCAGGAATTACAGTTTGATACTCTAAAATTTTGAAGTGATTTTGTTATTGTTAGATCACTCAAGGTGAACTATTCATAATAAAATCTTTGTGACAAAAACAGCAAAGCTAGCGCCTTCTCTAAAAATACACAAATTATCTCTTCGAATGAAACTGATTTTATTCGATTTCATCTATGAGTGTAAGAAATTAAACGAGGATTGCTTTTACTTAATCAATAATGGCAAACAGTTTGATATTGGAAAGCATATGAGCTTTATTTATACTCATCGGACATAGGAAGTAGAGAGATTCAAT
>ENA-UOTZ01001948-UOTZ01001948.1-compost-metagenome-genome-assembly--contig:-NODE-1948-length-12077-cov-12.356833_pt1 | contig 12077 bp, 5 predicted proteins | sample MGYA00238144_ERZ746983 | MGnify/ENA primary metagenome ERZ746983 (study PRJEB28759, sample SAMN06268863) | compost metagenome | isolation source: single cell | place: USA: California, Emeryville, Joint...
CAAAGCCAGTCGCCGGAGGAAAGACTGTAGTTGAGGATGATTTAAAAGTGACAAAGCTCGACTCACCAACCAACAGAGAGCCACAAGAGAAAGGCCACGGCCTTCAAAAAGGAAAAGCTTTGGAAACGAAATCAATGGGAGAAGAATTTAAAGTGACGAGAATTGAGCTGTCCACAAGCGGAGATCTATTTAAGCAGCAGCCAAAAGATTTTAGAAAAGAAAACCTTTTCGAAAGGAAAGCAGAAGACAGCGAAATTAAGGTAACAAAAATCGACACGCCAGCCAGCGGAGAGCCCCTTAAACCCCAAGCAAATGAGATTAACGACCCAAAAAAAGAAAATGTTGTTGAAAATAAAGCAGCTGAGGAAGAAAAAGTCGTCGTTCCACGAATCGATCTGTCGTCCTGCGGAGAGCAGAACCAAAGACCAAAAGCCAGAGCTGCGGAGAGGGGGAAAGTGCACTCGCTGTCGAACTCTGTAAAACGACTACCTTCCGCACCAAATCAACAAAATCCAGAGCGAAAGCTGAGTAATAGCGAAATAAAAACAGAAGAACAGAGATTATCTACTAGCGAGATAAAACTAACGGAGGAGAACATTGAGGTCAGCGAGACGAAACCAAAAGATCAGCAAGTCACTACCAGTGAGCTAAAACAAAAAGACCAACATCTTACGGCCAGCGAAACGAAGCCAAAGGAACAGAGGCTTATGAATAGTCAGATTAAGCCAAAAGAACCAGCTAACGCAAAGGCAAGAACAAATTCGTTTGTAACTCCAATGAAGGAGTCAAGAAAAATGAATACTTCTCGTGGCGTTGCTTCCTCGTTTAAACTTGACAATGCCTCAGTTGCTGAGAAATTTGCTAGTGAGATGAAAATTATGGAGCAGTCGATCAGAACAGCGAGAGAGCGCTCGAGCGACATGGACCGTATTAAGGAGGATATTTCCCATTCGTTTTTAAACAGAAACCGCGATCCGCCGCCTTTGCCAGAACTCATGGATAATAAAGCGTTAAAAAGCCTTGAGGGGTATCTAGAAAAACTTAAGAAAGAGAAAGAAGCCTTGAATCGGGTTCAAGAGCAGCCGCTGCCGGTCTCTCCCATAGGATCTGAGACGAAAATAAAATATATTAACAATTTAGAGCCTGAGCTTATCGAACAAATCGCAAATTTGCGAATCCAGTGCAATGATTATAAGAAAAGTTTGGAAGCTGCCAAGCAACAGAACGAAGAGCTGGCGAGCAAGTTGCAGCAGATGCATGAAGAGCTTGAAATAGAGAGAAGTCAGAACAAATTGGTCTCAGAGCGTGAAGATCGTGAAATCGAAAAGGTGAAAGAGGAGAACCGCAGTTTGCAAGATCGAATAATCAAACTCGAAAAGCAGTTGAAAGAACTCCAGATAAACGCTAGCAACCAAATCTCGAGCACTAATCAAGTGGAAGTAAAGCTGCGAGAGACAATTACCAAATTATCTGAAGAGAAGAAGGTGCTGGAGGACACCGTTGAGCAGCTTCAAATGCAAAATGAGGGTCTAAGCAGCGAGCTAACGCAACTGAAAAGCCAAAAACCTGCTATTGAGCCTCAAGCTCAGGCACAGTTAGAGGAAACCATTGCTCAGTTGAAAATTCAAAATGAAGAGCTCACTAATGAGCTGACCCAACTCAAAACCCAGAAACCGTCTCCTGAGCCAGAGGTTATACCGGACGCTCAGGTTACTTTCGTTAAACAAACCACACCAACCGCACAGGACACGCAGAATACACCGTTTCCTCGAGTCTTGCAGCGCGCGGGGAGATTCATAAAAAATGTGCCTCCTACTCTAAAAACAGACGATTCGTCAGAAGAGGTCCTGTCTCACGCAACATGGGACAACTACAATGATGACCTCACTAGCGATTCGGTCTCAAATAACATATTCGGTAGAGGCAGAGAAGTTATCGTTATGAACAGACAAGAGGTTCATTTCGAAGAGAACAATCGACGGTACCAGCGCAGCAGATCCGCCAATAGAGCTCGAATGAATCCACAAAATAAAACCGAAGGACTGAAATCAGTCTACCGCTACGAAGTGCCCTCACATGGGACGAACGACACCATTTTCGGAACCCCTCATCGCAGCTCACGAAATGACACCTATCACCATTCACCTGTCTCTCGAAAAACAGAGACTTTTGGCGAAGGCGACTCTTTTCGAAGCCAATATCGCCCCTCAGGACAGTCCTCAGGGAAAAAAGCCAGGATCGAGGTTGAAGAAAGGAACCTGAGTCCTCCTCGAGGGGGATTAGCCGAAGATAAGGAAGAATCACAGGAATCACAGCCTGATGACGTGGAAAATAAAAAAGAGGCTTCCCCATCAAAGTACTTTGGGGAGGAATGGCACAAAGACAGCGAGCAGGTACTGAGCGATGTACACGTGCTTAAAGAGCTCAAAGCGCGACTCCAAGCAGCTTTGTCGTTAGCTCAATTCAAGCAGTCGTGTTTGAAAGCCAAGGGACTATTTTTTGAGAACGATGCTATGCAGGTAGGCATGACAACTAGCATATTCCGAGACCTCGCTAGTTCTAAAAACCAACTGCAAATAATGATCTACTATGGCAATAAACTCGACAAAAACATCACAAGTTTCAAAACCTCGCATCTAGGCGGCCTTAACCTGAATATAACATCGAAGCCGGACGTCGTAGACCAAGTAATCGCTCCCAATCGCCAGACTAAGCAGCAGTATTTTGTTTCTTTCAACGGGATTCCATTCGGCTGCCCACAGCTGACATGCGAGGGAGAATTCGATGGAAGACATGATAAATTCTTCTTCCACTTGCCGACCGTAATAACGAAATTTATGGAGTTTAAATATGTTGAGCCCTTCGAATTTAGACTGCAATGGAGCAAATGGCAGAAAAAAGTTATCAGAACCGAACCGATTGCTCTTGATACATCATTAGTTTCTATCGCGACTGATTTTAAGAAATATTTTGGTCATTTGATTGATTTTAACGCGCTAAATGAGGCTGAACCAGCTGAAGAAAGTAAGGAAGCGAGATTTGGAGGACTATTTGAGCTTGATAGACCAGGCGTGCAGTATTTGCTTCATATCACCGTGCTTCCGGACAAAACAGCGGTCTTCCAGATCGCGTCTCAGCGAAAAAATCATGATATAGTGCGGTATTTGCTCCAAACGTTGATTTTTATCTTTAAACAATAACAGACTCCAAGGTTTTTTCGTATTTAAGTGATAGAATTTACTTTTGATATGTACATAGCCTTTTTGAATATAGTTTAAATCGAAAAATCCCGAGTTTAAGAGGTAGCAGAGCAAATAATAGATTTCTACTGGGGAAAAGAGAGAGATCCTGTGCGATCTTAGGAGATGCTGTGTTATTTTTCGGGGAATTCACAAACAAAACTGATGAAGAGTATAAATTTTCAATATATAGAGAACCAAAATTTGTGAATGGGTTTCTTTCTTAAAGAGCTCCTGCGTAAGGTTTATACTCATTCGTAATGATATTAATCGGATTTCCATAAGACCCATTCTTATTCTTTATAAACAAATAATCTTTCTTCCACAGCGGATCAATGACTTTCGCTGGCGCAAATTGGCTATCTCGGCTCATATATGGATGCGGAGTCTTGCTTTGGCCTCGCGGATTCGGATTATAGCCAAGATTGTCCAATTGCACTGAGTTGTTAAGGTGATGACTTCCACGGAGACTCAAATCAGCTGATTGCCTTAAAGGCTCGAACGGGCTCTTGTTTCTTCGATAAGGAGAGTCTCGAGGAAGGCTACGGCTTCTGTCGCTGGGCTCGGTCGGGATCGTTTGGTACTCTCGATGAGTATGCTGTCTGGATGCCTCGGTCCTCGGGTTTTCCACTTTCAATGATTTGTTAATGTAGTAATTCTGAAGCTTTCTTTCGAAATGGATGTTTCGACCAGGCACGATACTTGGCTCTGAAATCTGGCTTTGAGGGTCGACTCCGCTTTTGATTTTCTTTGGAAATCCTTAGAATTTTATGAGTCCGAATCATAATACCTGTATGTCAGAGTAGTTTATTTGCCCTTCTAGAGGAGTAATCATGTTTTCTCTCTTTTTGTTCTGTCTATGCTCTTCCATCTATAGCGGATTAAACCAAGATGGAGTAGGAATAATGTACTTGGCGAAGCAGGGTCTCTCTGTTGAGTTGTTTCATATATTGCTGCTGTTCAAGTGACCTTTGCTGTAGAATCTCTTGTTGTTTCCTCTATACACATAATCAAATTTCCCTTTGTTGTGGGCAATGCTACGCTTCTTTCTAAATGCTCATTGTATTGCTGCATCTCCAGCTCTCGCTGTCTCCTCTCGCCATCTTTCTTCTCTTCCATTTGCAGCTTTAAAACATCAATCGTCAAGTGCTTCATCTACAGTTGAGTAACAACAATTTCAGATTATCTTTTCTAAAGGAAGGTCCAAGTACTTGCTCCTTCTGCAGGTCTTTTTGCCTTTTAAGCTCATCTTCCTTTTTAACTTTTTCTATATACCCTTTCTCTATTAAACTTTTATCAAGTTGTTGCTTTCTCAAGAGATCTTCGTGATGTATCCGACTATATTGCTCCAAAATGGTTTCATTTTGCCCTCGCTCGTATTTTAGTCTATTCAGAAACTAACACAAAAGACTTTTTCATCAATCTCCATTATAAATTGCATCTCACCTTCCTTCTAGCCGCCTCCTGCGATTCTAGCACCCCTGAATAGACCTCTGAATAGTATTTATCAAGCTCTTTTTGTCTCAGCTGCTCAGAAACTTTATACTACTATCTATTCAATAAACTTCCCAATGAAATTCATTACTTGTTGCCCTTGCTCATAAGTACGTACGAGATCCTGCGCAATCGCAATTTTTTTCGCTTTCTGCTCGAGTTTCTCGCTCTTTTCTCGTTCAGCCATTTCCTGGAGCTTTCTTTTATGCTCATAGGTCTCTAATTCTTTGAGTTGTCTCTAGTGCATGCGTTAATCCTTTCTTATCAACACACTTTCATACTTCTCTCTCATGTTTAATTTGACTTTCCTTAAGACTCAATTCAGCCATATGAGAGGCAATTTGACGCATGTTAAGCTTTTTCATTCTCTCTTTCTCCTGAAATTCTTCGTGTTCCCGCTGATATCTCTCTCTAAGCATCCCGTCCAACCTTTTTTGATCTTGTTTTTCATCCCATTGGCTTTTGATAAGTGTATCAAGCTCTTCTCTGAAATGAGGTCATCAAAATCAATGACTGAGATCCAATAATGCTTCTTTACTTGTATTTCAGCTTCCTTTCCTTATCAAGTTGCTTTTCGAGCTCATGTTTCGATTGTTGGACCTTGTCGTGGAATCGTAGCACATCGGACCAAGTTGGCTCAGCTTGTTGGATTGGTAATTGTGTCTGTGTCATGTAAAGAGAGTCGTTGTATATTTTGCAAGGCGTAATAAATCACCAAGATATTTTTATTGCTTTGATGAGTGATAGAATAAATTTAAATAATACTGCTCATTTCCCCCGCGGAGACATTTCCACTGGTATCTCAGAGGTCATACTCACTAATTCATTATCTTCGTGGATGGAGCCAGCGAGAGCTGACTACTTTCAGTTGGGACACAACGCTGGATGAAAAATTGTATATAATGAAAAAATGATGAACATCATTATTTCTTTAATGTAAAAAGACTCTCTTGGTGAAATATTAAAATTAGCGTTATTCAATCTCTTCGGGGATTATCTCTTCAACAATCTCCTCTCGAGACTCCGGCTGCTGCATTTTGGTCCCTGAGGCTATTTTTTTCACATGTTTCTCCTCAGTAACTACTTCAATCTGCGACGGTTTTCTGTTGTATAACTCATTCATCGAACTCGTAAAATCAGTGTTCGTTAATCTCTCAATGTAGAGCTTATTCGCAGACTCCTTTTTACTCATTGAACCTCTAGGCATATCACTCACCATCAAAGGGGCTAGTTTAGTCGAATCGCGATTTCTGGCGGATACCGGGTCGACTGAGCGATTCTAAATGAGGTGTAAATAAACAATTATACACATCAATCAATAATACTCTTAAAGGCGACATCTGTCGTGAACTCATAGGACTAATCGACCTCGATCCCTGCGGAGTCTGCGTCCTTGTCGTCCGAAGACTCTCATCGTTTGCGAAGAGTCTCAGGACCAGCTTATTCCCAACAAGCCGCAGTTGATTCGCCACAGCATCATAATCGTAATCATATTGCTTGAATAATTTATGCCCTTTGCCCCTCGGAAGTCGAAGAGAAAACATCGTTTGATTTTCCATGCTAAACGCGTTTATTGAGTAGCACCTAAATCGAAAAGTTTTGATAATGAAGATCAATTTATAAGTACCGATCCTGACTGGCTATCTCTACTACGAAAGGAGTATTCTGAAGGATCTTGCTCTTTTTAAATATCACAATCTTCTCTTCCGTAAATATCTGATCTTTCATCGCTGAGCGATTCAGTCCGATATATTGATCTACTCATGCATATAATATCTTTAACCGCTCGCTCATCAAGAGATATCTACCTTGGTTTTTAAGCGAGACGCTATCAGCTATATAATCCTCAATGATTGGGCAATTAGGTGTCCTAACGGTAGGCGTTAGAGTCCTGAGACCACGGAAAGTTGTATTTTTCTCTTGGAGTTTTTTTGCCATTTTTTTCTGCTGTTTCTCTTGCTCCTGGATATATTTTTCAAAATCTGCTATATTCTTATCGCTGTAGCGAGGCGAATATTTGTCAACAGGCGAAGACGCTGTTTGCATGGGCTGGTATGGATATTTGCAAATCGTTTGAAGGATTTTCTCGTGGTAGCCTCTCCATTTGTTGCAATTTTCTATTGAATATTCTGATTTCTGCGCTTTAAGATGCTTAAGAAGTTGCTTATTCTTGTCCATTATATCAATCAGCCTCCTTTTTCTCTGTGGCCTGTTGAGCGATTTGTCTATCTTGACAGGAGGACGTTCTATGAGCTCTATGGATAGTGAGTTTTCTGCGATATATAAAGTGTTACTTGCTATCTCCTGCTTTTCTGTATGTATTTTTGTCATTTTCTCAAGCAGCCGCTGATTTTCAATGTTAATTTCTCTTTGTTTTCGGTCGAAGAGTGATTCTTTTTTGAAGATGGACCGTATTTTAGTCGCAGATTTGCTACGGTGCTCAGAACTAAGACTTTCTGGTGGTTTAACCTGCACATTCGAATAAATTACAAAGACATTGCTGGAGTTGAATACTTTATAAGCGTAGAGAACATTGTCAAAGTCTCGAGACTGCGCACGTTTCGCATTGCCTGTTTTCGGACTTGTTTTTGGACTTATTCTGGGGGTTCTCATTTCACCGAATGATATATCTGCTGAAACTGTGGGGTTTTTGAAATGAAGCTGGTGTTTTAGTGGCTTTTAATTACTCTTATTATCTCCAATGTCGCTTTTTCGAGACTCCATGAGCAGCAATAAAGTGAGTTAATTTATTAGAATACGCCTAGTTTTAACGTTATTTAATTTCTACCATTATGCTCATAGTATGGTAATTTCAGTGAAAAAAAGTAATCGGATCTCAATGGATTTCGAAATCAACCTGATTAAGAGGCTTTCTATTATTCAAAAATTTTCCTTGTGTAGTATTTCGATCCATAGGATATGGTAATTCAAATTTTCAGTGGCCAAAATGCCAAGCGGCTCATTTTACAATATGAGGGCCGCCTGCTGCCGAGACTTTCATAGATTATTAGGGACGGAATCAAATTTAATTCTTGTATTACAATTCCCAATTCGTTTCCTGAAGTGGCCTTAGACAAATTCATCATTCGTCACTCTACGAATCAGTTTAACGATCTAGCTCAAATACCTCTACAGCTGTATGGCCTCCTAGTGAATATTCATTGTTGCTGCTGGATTTAGAATGAGAGGGGAACCACAAAAATTTTACATCAGAGAAGTTTAATTTCGCTTTAGCAAATCAATAAAAGCTCCGAGCTTCGTTTCGGCAGACCAAGTTGAGCCGGTGGCTTCTTTCGATCGGGATAATGAGGCTCGAAAGGAATTGTAAGTTCAAGAAGTTTACTTTTTTCACATAAATGACCACCACAAAAACCCCCTTAAAAAAATTTTACTACCAAATCTAAAATTTATTTGAGTTATCCTATTTTTCGTGCAGCAAATAAACTTTTATTGCCTCATTCTATTATCAAAATGAAACTCAATTTTCCGAATGAAGAGACTGATTATTCCAGAGATGACTTTTCAAACGAGACTGAAATGCCCATGAAAAGGTAGTCGACTTTCCTTATACTCTTGTTATAACTTATCCATAGGAAAAACGAAAGTTATCTGCGTCAACAACGCTCACTCGGCTCACTCCAAACTCTTAATAAGCTAGCCACAAAAGCAAATGACCGATCAACACAGTGGGCTCGTTCAAATCTTCTCAACGGAGAAATCCTTCAAGGTAGCGTCACCGACAAACCCTGAGTTCTCATTCTGAGTTTAGTCTATAGAAATGGGGCGGTTCCATTACTTCATCCACTCTACCATGAGGACCGTCCTCGTGACAGATCGAAAGAGCTAAGCGATCGCCCAATTTATGTTCGTAATTATCAGCCGGCGAAGTTGCGAGCAGCTCAAGTTCAAGATTCGTATCGGAAGGAACATCTCGAGCGTATTCCTTACACAGAGCCTATCAGAAAAATAGAGCGAAGAAGATATGTCGACAACGAGCTTGGTCCGCCTCTACAGTACAAATCCATGCAATATGATATGCTAATTGCGATGCTCTGTAAAACAGATACGGAATAAAAACAGAATATGAAAGAATCTCAAAAAGCGTGGAGAAAAATCCAATGGACTTCAGTGTAAAATCCTTAAATAATGTGCAAATATTAATGATATCTCCTATTAATGAAGAAAATTGATACTTCAATGCTGATAAACCCCAGATGGAAGGTCGAAGATAAAACAAAATGGATCGATCCCACAAAAGTACCTCTCTCATCGAGTTTAATCTCTAATCTTTTGAAAAGGATTTCAGAACTGCAGTACATTCCAGCAACGAAAAGAAATCATTCAATTCGGATTTAACCGATAGGTCTTTGAGGATGTCTGAACCGTACAAGGGAGGATTCGATGAAATAGCTCCTCCTGGCAGACAAAGGGTGAAAACCGATGAAGTAAACGATGTGGTATCGCGATAATAAGCTTACTTTCTTGAATAAGATGTCTCCAACAGAATTCTCTACACTGGGCCCGAGTAAATATAAGAGTTACCAGGAGCTTAATTCAAACTCCATTCGGTCGGAGAAAACGACCGAGCTTTTGAAAAAATACGGCGAGAAACCATTGAATCATAGCAAGTCCTATCCCAGAACGCTATTTGTGACTTTGCTAACCGAATCGAGGTCCAGAGAGAACGGAAAAGCGCATTTAATAAAAGAAGGATTCAAAATGTGAGTGCTTGTTATCTCATGAAATATCTAATATCTTCTTCAACATTTCAGGTTGGATAACAGCAGAGCACATATCAGTCAAACCGAAAGGAGCTCTTCTCAGCCGCGACAAAATCAAAATCTGACTAAGATTCTTTCGGCTAATGTTTTAGAGACTTCAGCGGGTCAAGTCCCAAGCCTGAAAATTCACTCCAGTCGCCCATGTAATATTGCTGGAGTTGGGAATCTTGAGTCTAATTCAACAAGTAAAATAATTCAATCTTACCGCGACCCGAGAAGAGTTACAGCTCCCTCTCTTGAAGAGAAGGTTCGATCAAGAGTTAGCATTTATTTTGATTAGAAAAAGAGGATAGTTTGGCATTAATTAATGTCTTAGATCTAGTAATAAACCATGTGAATTGTTTTTTTCTTACGAAATTCACGTATTTTCTCCAATTCAATTTTTTTTATATGTAGCTTATAACGAGCAAACCGTTTACGAAAAATGTACCAAGTTTCTACTCTCGCAACACTTCAGTAACTATATAAAGACTCTTGCGACTGCTTTATCATTATTAATTGAAATATAATTTCTTTCGCATTTGTGTGAAATATAACCCATGAATCAGCTGGTTTAAAGGGCTCCTACGAACTTGTTGTGTTTCCATTCTCCAGTAACCGTTTCGCCAGTCCTCTGATAGAAAGTCCCTGCGCCATCAATCTCTCCATTTCTGAACTTTCCGATATATTTCTCTTTATTTGAAAGGTACAGTTTACCCAGTCCCTCCCATTTTCCATTCACAAATTCTCCCTCATATTTTACCCATGAGCCTTCCAGTTTCCCAAAGTCCTGGTAATCAAATGCCTCGTCCAATTCCTTTGGACTCGTATTGTGCAGATTTCCATTTCCATGGAATTTATCGTTAACCCACTCTCCTTCGTACTCTATTTCACCGATTTTCGTCGTCAGCGAACCAAAGCCGCAGCGAACGTCATCCTCCCAGTCTCCCTCATACTTGCTGCCATCCTCGTAAGTAAACAGTCCTCGTCCCTGTTTCTTTCCTTCAACTTTCTCGCCTTTATACGCGCTTCCATTCTGATAATCTTCTTCAACGGTCTTCGTTTTTTGGCTTGGAGATAGATTGACCACAGCGTTGTTAAAGATGTGCAACTCTTTGTTAAGCTTTGTTGGCGAAGCAAATGATGTGTACTTATATTTACTCTCACCTCCATGGCCAGCGCCATTGAAATGCGTCCCACTGAGTTTATTTTCAGGGCCTCCTACCTGAAACTTAGAAATATCGAATTTGGGCTCTTCTTTTAGGAAAACAGGTGTTGTTATTGTTTCAGCTTTCTCTGCGCTAAGTTTAGAATTAATATCATCGAGAGCCGACCTGGGCAACGCAAAGTGCGAGGTTTTAATGGTGTCTAGTCCAATCTTAGAGTAGAACTCTGTCTGAGCGAGCAGTTTGCTATTTGCGCTCTTTGAAAGCTCTTCATTTCGTTTGAGAACTTCATGACTACGTTGCATCGCTTCATTGAAAATCGCATCGATATTTGAAAAGGTCAATGGCTTTTTCACCGCTGTGACGGGATATTCCTTTTTTGCATATTCAAAGCCTGATGGAGCCGGAAACGCCTTCTGCTCTGAAGCAAACAGACGGGTCTCGATATTGTTGGGTGATGCGAAGACATGCGGATGTTTGGTTCTTTCAGCGGTTGAAAAAAATGGTTGCGCGTTGCTTTGGTGCGATGGACTAGCGTATATTGGGACTTTGTACTCTCCTGAGAGTTTAAGGTTGAGTTCGGTTCGTTGTATTGCTTTTTCGACCTGTTGGTTGATGCTGTCGAAATTAAGTCCAGGTCCAGCGTCTCTCAGCGGTTGGACTTTGATATTTGGTGATTGAGAGGCCCCATCCACTAGTTTTCTCGTGCGATGGATAGCCTCATCTATTTTCTTGTTGAGGTGTTCTTGGTAGACAGTTTTATGGACTCTCGTGTTTCCTTCTTGAAGCCCTGAGAGGATGGAAGCCTCTTGAGCTTGCTGAGAGTCATCGAGTCCTCTGGAGGCACGCTCAGATGATGGTTTAGACTTGTCGGAGAGGACAGTTGGTTGAGATTTTTTCAGTGGATTTTCTAGTGTACTTTGTTTTATATGCTCTGGGATATTCATCATGATTCTGTTGATTCGAGCCTCTAATTCGGGATCGAGAGTCGCTGAATGCGGATGAGCGTTGATGGATGAGTGCTGTTTGAGATCTGAGGCGTTATGCTGCTGCAGAGACATTTTTGCTCTCGTTTTAACGAACTTATTTTTATCCAAAATTTATCTGTATGCGATTTAACTTTAAAAAGCAAAGGATTTGAGTTTTCTGGAAATTCACTTAAGATGCTCTCGTTTTAACTCTGAGATATTGGAATACCTTTGCTTTGATTTAAGATAGGGTAGTGGAAGAGCAAACATCCATGGATTTGAGGTAGGTTACCCATGAAATAGATTATATAAAGTACCTGCGTGATTTTTTTTGAGAGCGCTAAATTATTGTTAAAATATTGAAGATTTAAGGGCAAAAAAAACTCCGCGACCGGGAATTGAACCCGGGTCATCTGCGTGACAGGCAGATATACTAACCACTATACTATC
>ENA-UOTZ01001949-UOTZ01001949.1-compost-metagenome-genome-assembly--contig:-NODE-1949-length-12070-cov-14.736096_pt1 | contig 12070 bp, 11 predicted proteins | sample MGYA00238144_ERZ746983 | MGnify/ENA primary metagenome ERZ746983 (study PRJEB28759, sample SAMN06268863) | compost metagenome | isolation source: single cell | place: USA: California, Emeryville, Joint...
TTCTTTCATTTCTTTCGATTCATTCACTTTAGATTTTGCTCGCTTTGGTTCGTTCATTTGAGGAGTTTCTTGCTTTGAGAGAACTGGAGGTTTAGCCTCTAAGTTAACTTTGATTTTATGCAGTGTTTTTTTCGAGATCGAAGTTGAATTCATCAAATCGGTGAATATGTCTATATTAGCGAGGATATTCTTTTGAATGGCTTTCAGTTCTTCTCCCTAAGAAAAAGGTTATTATTATTCCTATTCGATTGATCATTATCTACATCAAAGTCATCGTCTGAAGATTCGCTATCTGATCCTCCTTCCTCTGGTTCGTCGGGGTCTTCGTACTCTTTCTTTTTGCTCAAATCTGCTTTTATTTCCTACATAAAAGGCATCAAAGATGATCATAACAATTTTTCGTTTTACATCTCTTAATCTGTTGATACCAAGCTCGGCATCATCAAGATCAAAACTCTTTTTACTCGTCATCTTTTTCTTTTTAGTAGCAGCCCCTGACTTGCTCTTCTTATTGTACGGCTCCAGATAGCCCGATGGGTTTTTGGACTTGCTTAGTTTTTTTGTGACAGTGGCTCCAAACGTTTCTTTTTCGCCACCAACAGGCGTAGAGTTATCAAAAGGAAATTTGTTCAGCTTATAATCAGCGTTCTCTAGCTGCGCATATTGACCCTTCATTTTCACTTCTGCTTGCACAGCCTGTCCGAAACTTGTCGATGAACGCGAATCGAGAATCTCTCGACCTCCCTGATTCTTCAAAGGACTTGCAGTAGCTAAATCCTCTGGCTTTGGTTCAGCCCTCGTTAGGGGGTCCCATAGTTTTTTCTTCTGTCTCAGCTTCTTCTTTTTGAGTCTCTCAAGCCTGCGTTTTTCTCGAAGAGCCTCTTCTTCCTCCAACAATTTTAGATACTCGAAGACTCCAAACGCTATATGACTTCCCATCTCCACGAATAACTCACTAACAAATGGTTTCGTTTCTTTAGCGCTGTTTACGTAGCTTGAAAAAGACGCTTCGACCGTGAAACAATTTTGAACTCCGTAATCCATTGAAAACACTGCTCGTGCCGTCGTCAATTTCCCTTTAGCGACTCGGAAAATGCAGGAGTGAAAACGAAACATGTCTGTCCTTAAAGATATCAATTTCGGCAGTATCTTGTTTTTATAATAATACGGTGAATGCACTGGAAACTCCGGCGCGTAGATAAAAACATTTTTCTTAGTAGAATGCCCATGGAAGTCTAAATAAGCCCACACCTTAATCTTTTTCGCCCTTAGCTCTTCGACCATTTTCTTCATGGCAAATACAGTCGGATGCAATTTCTCGTTAGGTTCTGCAAATTTTCTGTTCAAATCGTTTCCAGCCAATCCCGTGCGAAAATTGCCAGCGATTACGCCGTCAGGATTTAGCATCGGAATTACTTTGATCACTACATGTCGTCTGAGAAAAACCGCTTCTTCACTCATGCCGCAAATCCATTCTAAAAAGCCCTGAGTGACCCAGGAGCCATTGGATTCACCGGGATGAATACGTCCTGTTGCTATTAAAACTCTTTTCTTGGAATTCTCCTCTTCATTATTAACGTCTTCGGTTATTGTCAGAAGTGGGACGTCAACGCCACTCAAATCCGCACAGAGCTTTCCTTCTTTTAGTATCGGTTCTATTTTTCAACAACAACAAAATTAGGTAAATTATGGATTAACAAGCTGATCACTTTCAAGTCCTGGCTGCGAGTTCTTTTTTAGCAGGACCTCTTTGATATATCGAAGCAGCTGAGAGTAGGTGTATGGTACACACAGTGCAAACGAGACAACGTCCTCATCGTACTTGAAAGTGTAATCGAAACTTAATTTGTAATATTTCTTTGGTTTCTGCTCTCCATTTTGTAACGGATCGTATCTCGGCTGAGGCATTTCAGAATAAATAACATTTTCTCCACCTTGAATCCAGCCGAGATATCTCTCTTTTTCTGAGAAAATAAAAGGCTTTTTGCCCTATTAATGCCAAATTGCTTTAAGCACACGGAAGTGAAAGAGGGGGAATATTACTCTTTTATATAAACTCTCTGGTTTGCAGAAATTCACCAGGTTGAAGTGAACGGTTTGATTCCTTTTGCCGTTCTTTACTGTGAAATAATACCTACAGAGCTGTTAGACAAAGGCATCAAATACATGATCAAATACCAATTCGTGTGCCCTCTTGTATTCGTGTCAACTCTCATATACAAATCATATTCATTATAGCTTCTTTGAATAACAACGTCGAGATTGCCACTTTCAAAGCACGAGTCAAAATGTAAATCGTTCGCACTGATGTTCTTATCCATTCCCAAATAAGGTCTATTCTGTGAAAACTCATTCGTGTCAACATACTGCGACAAAATCTGATATTTTTCAAACATCAGACGCGAATTGCGAATAGTATAGGTGTTTGGGCCTTGGAACTGTGCGTGCATTTTGAATGAATCTGCAGGTCGAAGACCGTGGTAGATGACTCGCATCCCTTTTTCTTTAATGTAATGTGCAGGATTAGAATAATATTCTGAGAGTATATTGTCTAAACGACTGCTAGCGAACTTCAAAGGGATAGGTGCACCGAATTCCATCTTAGGCTTCCATCCGAAGATCATATCAGGCAGCAAACTGTATTTCTCGTCTGGCAATGGCATGCATGGTGGCAAGAATTCACTGGGCATGGTATTTGACTCCTTTATTGGTTCCTCCTGCATCTTCTCTACAACAACAGCAGCTGATGAATGCAAATAAAATATGTTGTTTATTGAGGAAAATGTGAATACTTTTATCAGCGAAACCGTTTTTCATATCTCCATGGGAATTCTCATCAGAATCTTCATCCCAGTTTTTTGTATTGTTAGCATGAAGGTCGGTTGTGCTGTTGCAAGGTGCTTCTATCTTCGTCAATTTCTTGGGCGATTCTTCCAACAGGTCTCCTAATTTGGTGTTGGGGTGTTTCAGAGTTTTTTGATTCATGTTAAGAGAAATAAATTTATTTTAGTTTTATTTCCTCATAAATTTTTTTTTCAATATCTTCAAGATGTAAGCAGAATGTACCAAAATAGTTTAATTTTTATGAAGAGTTAGCTACACCTTAGACTAATAGTGACTGAAACATATATATAGCACGGAAGGTGAGAAGCTTTTCCTTGGAGTAAGTATTATGAATCGTCGTCTTGGTCTTGTTTCGCGGAAGCCGCATCGTTGCCGTCGCCATCACCTGCTGCGTCTCCATCAGCTTGAGCATCCTGTTGTGGAGGGTGTAAAGGTGTTGGCTAAGGAAAAAATTATTAATGATCTCGAAATACACCTTTTGTCATACCTCAGGCTGTTCAGTTGGGTCCTCTGGCTCTTCAAGCACGATTTGAGTCATCTTTGGATAGAATGGAGCGGTTTCGGCCTTGAAACCGTAGCCGAAGTATACGCTTTCAAGAGTTTGGTTCTATGGAAATTTAAAACCAGGATCGGAGAGCGGTTTTTACAGTGTATAAGATATTTGTTCCAGGCCAAGTCAGAGATCTAAGCAATATCAACGCTCTATGCTTAATTGGGCTCTTGAAGGCAAGGGTTTCGTATTCGTTCTTATCGCCAAGGACTCTGATCGTCCAAAGTGGTCGTTTAGTAACTGGGTCTATATGAGGTGGCAAATTTGGTTGAGTCAAGCAAGCAGAGTAAAAAATTTACCAATATCTTCGCTGATTGGTTTGAGGCGAGGCTCCCAAGGATCGCGTGCCTGGTACTTTTTCATCTCTTCGTCACGATCGCCCTCGAAGTCTTCTGGAGGCTCACTGTGAGTCACCTTTCCTTCCTAAAAAGTGAATTATTATTGCAACAGTCTCAGAAACTATTTATTTTACCCTTAAAAAGTTTGTGTTAGCATGAACCCATGAGCTGAGCTTGCTAGCTTCCTTAAGGTCTGGGTAAACATATGGTGGGTCTTCCACAGGCTCAATTTGTCTTTGGGCTATTTGTTTTTTAAAAATAGTGTAAGTTACAAATTATATAGTTGCAGCAAAGTTACTCTCATCGTCTTCAGTAATTTTGTAGAGACCCTTTGGATATAATGTAGTGGTTTGGGTAATTCTAACGATTTGAGCTTTCAACTGTTGAACAGTAAAGGTGAGTCAAATCAAAACGAGGGAAGATAGAAGCTTACATAGTGTTGTTCAGTTCCGAAGAAAAATGGATTTGTAATAATTTTGGCATCCAAGTTTCCAGTGAGGATGTGCTTAATCTTTCTGGCTCCATTGATTTGCTTTGGAGTGATGAGAGGCAGCTCGACCCAGTTGCCAAGAACTGTTTTTCAAATTAATCTCGAGTTGTATGTATCGAAATTTACCATCGTTCGCTACGAAATAAGTGTATCTATTTGCTCCTTCAGCGCCACGAGGCTCGGCATCTGCTGGAGGTTCTGCTTGGTCTCCTTCAGGCTCATACCCATCAACTTCAGCAATGTAATAATCTTTCTCTGAACCAAAAATTTTGCCCCAGAATCGGACTGATTTAGGCTTCTTAGTGACCGAAAGTTTCTATTTCCATTCAAAATTTCGCATTCAGCATGATATTCAAGCAAGAAAGGAAGAATTACCGTAAGAGCGCGTTGAAGCTGGTAAGCCTCCTCATCACCGACAGAAATGCCTGCCCATTCAAATTTCTTGAAGAGTTCAACTAGGTTTTGTACGTATCCAGTTGGACCAGCGAAGTCAGGCTCTTCTTCGGTACCGAGGTTTATTCTCTAAAAAAGAAAGTTCATTCAGGTTTAATAAGGGGAGGTACGCCCAAGTTAGCCATGGTATCCTCTGCGAATTTTTTAATTTCTTCGTAGTTCTCTCTGAAATATTGCTTGGTGTCACCTTTGAGAGGATCCTTGTAACTGAAGCCGGATTGCTTGACTATGTGAGAGTAATCTTCAAAAGCTTCGAAAGCATTCTTTGGGTTATCGAGGAGGATCTTGCCAAGGATGTTGCAGAGGTGTTCGTGGAGATCCTGGCCGGTTCTTTTGTCTTTATGTTGTTTTAAGAAACTGTTTATCTCCATAGCAAAGTAACTTTCTTTAGAATTATAACTGCTTTTGAAATTTAATTATTGAAGGTGCACTTGATTAAATTCTCTTAGGCACGTCTTCAATAATTTACAGCTCAAAAATGAAAAACCGAACTTCTTACAGACCCTTTTCTATTCAAAACTTTTGAAAAAAATGAAGTTATACGTGTCTCATATTTCATACAAAAGGTTATATACATCTCAAATCGGTGTAGAAATCATTGAATTGGAATGAATGCACCCTTAATTACGGTCAATTAGTTTTGACAATCTTCAATACTAGATTTTTCACACCAGCTTGATGATGTCTGGAAGATTTCGATGTACCAGGATGCTTATCATGATTTCTAAGATTGAGTATTGATGTGAAAAATTTTGAGTGATGACAATCGGAATTAAGTTAAAAAAGCGACATTTGAATCTCTTACTGATGAAATGAGAGCTTCAAAGCTTGAAACTTGGTTAATAGATGGGTAAGATTATGAATATTATTATTAGATAGAGAAATTATTTTTCTGTAAATATTCCGTGATAATATTCAATACAACTTTATTCAATTAGAAAATATATCATCAATCTGTTGTATAGGTATTCTTGTAGAGACAAACCTGTACAACTTCGTTTGACCGTTATTTGCCTCTCTCCTGGACAACATAAAGATAATAATAGATCACCAAGCAGAAAGGTTGTCCAATGAAACAGAATGAGATCCAGAACATCACATTACCCCATTGTGAGTTTTTCATTTTAAAGATCTAGCAAAACATGATTATATTATTCAAAACTGAAAGCTAGTAAACGACTCACCTTCTCAGCATAAGATTGGCAAACCATAATTGGAGCCTGAGCCATCATGCCTACGAAAGCCCAATAGCTGCACATTCTCAACGCAGCGCTGACCTAATTGCGATGAATTGAATCAAAAACTGTTTTACAAAGGAATTTCTTACGATGTATTCGTGGGCGACAGCTGAGACGAAGAACACGAGGAAGAGAGCGACTTCTTTGCGGACGCGTCTCTTAACGAGTGGCGAATACATGTGTCTCATGAACCAGTTGTGGACTGGGAGATTCCATTTTCTCCAGTATTCACCTAAATTATGGCAGTTCCACCATTCCTGCAAGACACAAGATTAGGATTATGATGATGAGTAGTAAGAATAATTTACCAAATAAAATTGACGATCGCCGAATCTCATAATTTCAGCATTGATATTCAACAGGTAGTGGAAAGTACCAAAGAACATCAGAATCCAAGCATACATAGAAGGAACTGAAAGTTTTAAGATCTAATCGATGGAAATGAAACCGTTGATGAATTTGTGGAGAACGAAGGATAATTACTCTTTCAACGAGGGCGAAACTCCATCCTTTTTCAAGAATAGCCATTGTGTTATCAAGTCCAGGGACCATGTATTGGTTGAAAATTAAGCTAGTCAGAAGCAGTTAGATATTTTTGGGAGTTTTATGGAAGTATACGCTTGCATAATGGTGCAGCCGATGGCTTCTCCGACTCTTTTCAAAAGCCAAACCTTTCTTATTCTCTCGTTTCTTGGATAGGAGAGCTGGAAGCAGAGGGTTGGCGCAAAAATGAAATAGTAGTAGTGTTTAATGTCCAGGAGTTTAGTGATATCGTCCTTGTTCTTTCTGATGATTTCGGTATTCTTCATTGAAAAGTAATACATGGTATTTAGTGACATAATAATATATTATACCTGACTGTTTATTTCGTGCTCGCCAAGAAGCTCTAGCTTTGCTGATTTATCATTGATTCTCTTCATGATATCTCGCACATTCTCCATCACATGGGCAAAACTAATGATTTTGAGAGCAGCTACTGAGACGAACAAAAAAACGAATATCATCGGTCCTAACCAAGATGTAAGGCTAATTTTCGTGCAAATGTTACCTGGATGAGGTTTCAAGATGGCTCCAGCATAAACCGGTGCAACTAATGCGACCAATACCAGAATAGCATTAAGAATGAACGTAATTTGCGAGTTGATTTTCGATTTGAAGGCCAAGAGTTGCACCACCCACGCTAGAAAAACTGGACCATGGAAGGTGACAACACCAATAAGGATTGGAACTGTGAAAATATCCCAGCTTGGTTCCTATGCGCAAAAACTATCAATACTTGAAACCACGAAGGCTCTTACCCTTAACAGGATGCCGTATTTCTGGAAATTTTCAATGATGAGCCTGAAATTCGCGACGACAACAACAATCATCGTTAGATTAAAGAATCCTGGAAAGGAGTTACTTTAAAATCAAATCGCAGTATTCTCTTACCTCTCAAATCGGCTTTGACATCAGCATCAGTGGAAAAGATAGAAGCACGAACAAGTCTTGCGGGTTGCAAAGCCAATGGATCTTGCCATCTGGGATCATCTTTCTTTTTCGCAAACTGAAAATGTATTGATTATTCATTTTAACTCTGCTTAGAGACCCAAATGCTTACGATCATCTTCAGTTTTTCAACGGAATCAGGCGCGGTCTTTATCTCAGCAAGGATGGTTTTCATATTCTGACTGACGACTTGAGAGAGCGTTAATAATCTATATCGCATGATCTATTAATGCCCAAAAACACATGCATTAGTTACTTTCTGGTCTCATCATAGTTTGATTCGATTTTCTCGGTGAGTATTAAGGAGCCAAGAAGATGTAATCCATCGTCTGAGGTATGAAAATCAAGTTTTCTTCCTGTTGGATGGAGATAGAGGCGTTGATAATCTGATCTGCCAAACACACGAGTTGCTATGGGATCGTCACTATTTTCTAAACGGAAAAGACTGCTTTCGAATAGTCTCACTTCACACTTGATCATCTGCTGAGGTTGCTTACGTCTTTTGCAAAATTTTCAATACTTTTTATGGATTTGATCCACGTTAATTTTTGTTAAAAAGGTTCATCTTTCGGCGATGACGTAATGAACTGAATTTTTTTTTTGGTGTTAGTCTGTCATGAGAGAAAAAAATAAACTGACGTAATCAAAGTTGCGAGTGATACATTTCGGGGAGATGAAGCGGAATCTAAAAGAGTTGTTGGAAGTGCCTAGTGAGCATTTAAGATTATCTTATTGTCTTTCTGATTTTGTTCCGGGTGATTAGTTGAGTCACCAGATCAAATTGATGATATCAAAAAATGAGTCAATATTGTTAAAATTCGTCAATGTGTGATGATCATGATGACGTTTTAATATATGATAATTTTCATCTCCGAAAGAGCCAAAATTATCTTTAGACTGCTGGATACAATTTGCCGCGTGGCTTTACATATGCCGAATATTTAAACGATATTTCAAAAGTTATGAAATCAATTAATCATCATTATGACTTCTTCTCAGACTGGCTAAACATGGTGATCGAGTACTCTTTCATATTGAATTAGTTAAAAAGACTATAATATATTCTATATTTCTATTTGATTAGCGAAGATGGGAAGTGGGCTTCGAATTTATCAGTTATTTCTTTTTCATTGTTGCAACGCAATTTGTTGAGTATATCTGTAAAACCAAGTTGACATCAGCTATCTCAGTTTATTAAACTTTTTTGCATTCTTATAGACTTTCCGCGTTATTAATGGGTCATTTCATGAAGTTATTTCCGCCAACAAATGATAAAAACCCTTTCTTGTCGGCTACCTGTTTGCAGCGTTCAACATTCTCCTTATCATAACATTAATAGATTGGAGTATGCGAATTTTGTCCAAAAGTTTGAATTACAAATGGGCTATCAAGATTAATGTTCAAATATTTCAAGAAACAAGCAGAAGCGAGATCCCTGCATTATTTTATTTTTGCTAGAGTTAGGGCTTGTACTTCAAGCATGAACTATCCTAGTTAGGGTCATAATTTGTCGAGATTCATTACAATAGTTCATTCTCATAAATACATTGCATCTTAATCAAAGATGAGGGGCCTTTTGTGAACAGATTTTAATTCTCTCTCTCTCACTAGTTTCTAGCATTACTCAGACTATTTTTCTCGATGACATACAAGAAGAGCTTTTGAAAAAGACATTAATTCCTAATCATAAACATATATTTAGATGAAAATTATAGCGAAGGTGAAAAATTTTTTGATACGCTTCTAGAAATTTCTCGATAACCAAAGCATTGAACTCGAAGCAATTTCGAAACCGTTCCATATTAATTAAAGCTGCTTTTTGAATCAGTAAACGGAAATTACTGGAACATGTACATTTATCGAGTTACCAATGCCATTCTTTTCTACAGTTAATTAAAACAGTCTTTGGGCAGATAATTTTCGGACAAGCCGAATTAATCGAATTATTAGCAGAGGGCGTTTTAAGTTAACTCCCGTGTTCCTTAAAAGAAAAAATGTTCTCAGCCAATTATTGCGCCAGTAAGTTAAGTTAATCACCCACCAATATCTTAGAAATAGTTTTCCATGATTATAAGTTCGTAGCTTGCTTTCTTGAAGAATCTGAATTGCTGTAAATCGAGAGCAACTTGAGTTAAATTGTTCACTCTATCATTAAATTATTCCACCAAAAGAGAAAATTATTCTCATCTCCTTGAATACAAAGAATTACAAAGAGGTGCATTAGCTTATAAAGCAATAATTCCAATTCAATTTTTGAGAACTTTATCATACTGACTCAAAATTTTTTGATTCTAAAATTTCCAATTTTCACCTCAATGCAATGAACATTATTGTGAAACATTTTTCAACGAATTCTTCCGATAACATTTTAAGTCTTAAACCCTTCAAGCTTAAATCCAGGAACCTTAAACTAATTTAGTGCGTTAAGTAAGAGTGAAAGAAACTAAAAGCCTTCCCTTGGTTGAGAATGAAATAGTGACCAATATGAACTTTTACCTGGTGCTAGCTGACCAGCCACTCTGAACTTTCTATTTAGCTTGTTGACTATAGCTTTGGAACGACTGTTGCACATAAAATCGTTAATAATTGACCAGTTAGGTTCAACCGAAACAAGAATTATAAATGCGAACTATATTAACATTAACCAGTGAGTGATACTTGCTTACTGAAGAACAAATTCTTAAAATCACTAATATCCATAGAGTTAAAAAAAAAAATACGCAATCGCCCTATGACGTCATCTTCTAAAATTTTCATGAGTTAAATATTCAGCGCTGAATGAGAATCATAATACATTTTTAATTTTACAAACTCTCAGTCATGCAGACCTTGAGTATCTATCCACAGCTTATGGTTAGAAGTGAAACTGAAGCTTTCCCTCTGCAAAACGGATCATCCATAAGCCACTTACCAACTCACTATGACTACATAGAAGCCAGCAGAAACTTCCAGAACACGGAAAAAAAGACAATTCAACTCGAGGGTCCTACACGCGACAAGACAATGGAAGACGTAGAGTTTCTAAGGATGGCCTCGGAAGCTTTGACTTACGATTCAGATTCCAAAGGCACCGACGAGTTCGAGTTTAGACAGTTCCGCTCTAATTCCACAGAGCCTTCATTCCAACTGGACTTCCCACTGCAAAGAACAGACGACCAAGTGAGAAACGAGTACATTGAAAGACTTCGATACCTCAAAGTCATGAGGGATGACCATCCCAAGCCTCACCAGACGATTACGATCTTTGATTGGGACGATACTATCCTTCCGACTTCATATCTCTATCACATTGGTATGAACAAAATCAGTCCACACCTTGAAATGAGATTAAAAGAACTTGATCTCAAAGCTGCGAAACTTCTTTCAAAAGCCGCAAAAGTCAGCAAGGTTTGGATAGTGACTAACAGTGCGGATTCATGGGTAGAATCAAGCAGCAAGAGGTTCCTTCCTCTGACGTATGAGACTATTATGAACAAGCAAATCCCAGTTATTTCAGCGAGAGCTGAGTACGAGGATATCCATCCCAATGACCCAAAGCAATGGAAGATGGAGAGTTTCTTAGATATTGGAGACGCGCTTGATTCGAACGTGTTGACGAATATCATCTGCTTGGGTGATAGTGAATTTGAGATGCAGGCTGCCAAGAGGCTATCAAGAAAGTTCAATCAGTCTTTGGTGAAAACACTGAAGTTTAAAGAACGCCCGAGTGTAGAAGAATTGATTAAAGAGATGGAGGCGATTCACGAGAAATTCGACCAAGTTTATACGACACTTAAGACGCTCAATATTAAACTATCAAGGAAGAACTAATGTAAATAACAACGTCAGTTTATTATCGGTCGCAAGTCGATGCTCTAATTAATCTAATTCACAATTGTCTCCATCTGAGTCCATGGCAACAGAATTGATAGAGGTGGGAAGTTCTGGCCTGGAAACAATGTTTATTGACCATGAAGACGAGATTGAAGAAAAAAATATCGCGTAGTTTACGTTATTGCATCTATATATAAACGAAGAACCCTCGAAATTTGAAGGTTTTTATTTTTATTCAAGAGAATGAAACTATCTTACAGATCTTTATTCCATAATAAGTTACAAGTCAATTTGAACTGTTGAATTTGTTCTTTTAACAGTCGCCCTTAGATTTTAGGCTTCAAAAATTCTTTGAAGTTTGCATTCTGAAAAGAAGAATGCTAATGAATTGACTCTGAAATTTGTTAATGGCTTCCACTTACTTTACTGCGATTCTTTCATGTTAGTTTGTAACAAAATTTCAAATAAGCACCATGTTATTGCTTGATCTCATGGGAAATAATCCTACGGAAGATCTACAACGAGCAAGTGCAAGAAGAATTTGGGTTTATCAACCAATTTCAATCTGAGTTGATTTTAAGAAATTAAATAGGTTAATTTTCTGAGAATACGCTAAAATATTTTCTTAAAATTTAAGTTGATTCGAATTGAAGTAATTCAGAATCTATCTGAAAGTTAATTAACTATAAATTGTTGCCGCTTTCTAACCGAGAGAGCAAAGTTGCTTGCAATGAATATCAATATCGGACCTGAGAATCAGCTGCAGCAGCATTGGGAAAATAGTGAAACCGATATAGATTTGAGAAGCAATCGTTGTAATGTGACATTAGCTTCACACTCCAAAGACTCACCTCCA
>ENA-UOTZ01001951-UOTZ01001951.1-compost-metagenome-genome-assembly--contig:-NODE-1951-length-12068-cov-4.357768_pt1 | contig 12068 bp, 9 predicted proteins | sample MGYA00238144_ERZ746983 | MGnify/ENA primary metagenome ERZ746983 (study PRJEB28759, sample SAMN06268863) | compost metagenome | isolation source: single cell | place: USA: California, Emeryville, Joint...
GATGAGGCGACCTGGAAGATGGAATCAGTCGGTAAACTCGAGCGTTATTGCCTTGGTATTTATATGGTTCAAAGGGCGCCTTTATGTTGAGATACCAAAGGCGGAGAGAGGGCTATGGATGAGACTCTTGAAGTCTAAGGAAAAGCATCCAACTCTGAGAATTTGGTGGGATATGAAAGACCAGCATGAGAAAGCTATGGAAGAGTTTGGTAGAATGCTTGAGCAGAAGGAAGAGCGAGAAGAAAAGGTATAAGAGCCTGGATCTGAGCTGAACCGTGAATTTTGATTATAGAAAAAGAAGCCAAAGAAAGGAAAAAAGAAGAAGAAAGTTGAGGAAGAGGAAGAAGACGAGGATTATAAAATAACCGGAGCGCCTAAAAGTTTCAACTCGAAAGATATCATGGTAAATTTGTGAGCTGAGGCGTTGTCTGACGAGGTTATTGTATAGGATCAATGCAAACCTGATGCCAATGGATATATTAAAGAGTGCAAGATTGGTTAGTGATAAGATAGGAAAAGTTTCTTCTTAGAGCTATTTTTGATCGTAAAGAGTTCACGGATAGTGCAGATAAGCCGTTTTATTTTTTAAAGAGAAGAAACTTGAGTCTTTTACAGCTACTAGAGAGGAGTATTTAATGAGGAATTTGGTTGGAATAGATTTTTGATGACAGCTCTCAGCTATCAATAGAAAAATAATTTAGCTAAGAATACTGTACTGGAAGTTGATGGAGTATTGATTTTCGAGGGAGATAAGGGCGCGAACGGTAAGTCGGTTAGTAAAAGACAGAAATTCTATTGAAACAATTTGAAACTTCTTGAGAATTTGATTATCTGATGAAATGAAAAAAAAAAATAGGGTTATCGCAAAAATTAAATCAATATTCTCTTGTGAATATGGTAGAAAGAGTTCGTTTCACTTATTGTGGAGACTTTTTAAAGTGGTCTTTTTCAAAAGAAACGCTGGATAGGCTCCTCATTCTCGTTTCTAGGAAGAAGTGAGAGGAAACAGCAATTACTTTTACCAATTTTGCGAAATTAATTTCAATATAATATCAATACAAGATGAATCAAAATTTTGACGAAGGACCTTATGACTTTGGAGAGGATCCTCCAAGATTGTTTGTTTATTCAACATCCCAAGAATCGATTGGCATCACCAGCCAGCAGACATCCTTGCCATATAATAATTCTTTCATTCTATTACCAGATCCAAGCGCACTCCAAAATAATGAACCATCTCAGCCGGAAAAGGAGACGCTTCTCACCTACGAACCTCCAATGAAGGGTCATCTCAAGAAAGTCGGCATCTGGAGGGGCGTGGATGAAACTTCTACGAGTACGCACCGACCTCAACTCAACCCATCTCCAACAACATCAGTTGAATTTCGCCTCGTAGTCGAGAATCAAGAGCAATTCTGATACTAGGATTGCAACCAGCAACATCCAAAGAAGAGAGCAAAAGATTCAGCCCGTAGCAGACAAAAAACCAGAAAAACTTAAAATCAATGCATTTATTTGTGAGAAACTGTCCATATTTCAACGACAAAAATTATTTCTCTTTGAAATCCTTGTTAAGCTCTCAAAATTCCTGAACTAATGAACAAAGCCCGTAAATAAGGAAAGTATTGCAGGATATTGCAGGTGGGAGACATGAGGAAGTGTAATTATCGAAAAAGTTCATGGTTGGTGCAAGAAAAGTAATATTCCCCAGAGAAATTGAATGCAAAAAATTCTTTTACGGTCAAGTAGATTTTTTTTTGACTCGAAGCTTGTCAGATGATATGGATTTTTTGTATATCTCATCTTCAGATGCTAATATCTTAATTTAATAGCATCTTTCAGTAGATTCCTCGCAACCATTATAAATTTTAATTTGCTAATCACAAGCGAGTGGGCAAGCCACAAAAATGACAAATAAATTGAAAAATAAGCATACTAACGATATTTGCGCCTTTGAGCAGCTTACAACTTGGGCCTTAGCGTTCATTAATGTCCCTTTCAACTTGCTTCAAGAAGTAAGTTGTTCCATGATTTATATCTCGAGAAGCTTCCTCAAAACTTTTATCAATCGGGCAATGCAAACATTCCATACACGAACAGTTTTATTTACTCTTCCAAAGGCCAACCTCCCTCGCTCATGTAATAATAATGAACGGACGATTATATTTTGATAAATAAATTATTTCTGCTATTGGCAATGTTAGTGAGGAAGCGATGTTACAATAATGATTGTAGGATTTGAGACTAGGTCAGTTCTGGATTCAGGGACATTGATTAATAGGATAGAACTTAGAAAAGAAATAGTAATTTTTCAATTATGCTTGCAGAACAATTTGATTATCTGCCTCAATTTTTCATTCAACTAGCTGTTAGTACTACTAGAACTCAAAGACAGCATTCAAAACCCTGGCTCCTTGAAAATAGATATATTTTTATATTACAATCGATTCCCACATTCATCAGAATCATCAAACGAAGTCTGACTTTCTCATTTCATTGCAAATGAAAAGCTCTCAGAAAACTACCTCAAGATCTTCGAGTCTTTGCTATGATGGTTTGATTTTGCTTCAAGAACGGCAATCTGAAATTAAGTCTTTTAAGATCAATTGTTTTATGAAACTATTCGTTAACTGAAAAAAAATTATACGAACACAACTTGTTCCTGGTTTTTAATTCCTTAAAATTAAATTCAGCATACTCCATAAAGCGATCAATAAAAACACCAGAGTCAGACAAATGGGAACCGACTGCTCCAAATGCTTCTCTTCTACCAAATCAACCCTTGAGTCACCAAGCCTATTGAGACCCCTTCCTCATTTCGACACAATGCCCAGTCTACCAAAAATTCCTTCCAGATCAGATATCTCTCAAGTGAGCCGAGATTCCGCACAGACTCAAAGCTCCAGCAGGACAAGTCTGCGCCAGTTTAGGGTTCTTAAGGTACTTGGGTTGACTCAATTTACAATAATATTTCCCAGGAAGCTGGACAAGGCTCCTACGGGAAGGTCTATAAGGTTGAAAGCAGAAAAAATGGCCGGGTTTTTGCCATGAAAAAGCTCTCGAAGAAACGGATCATGGAGACAGGGCGCTTAGCTAACCTCTTAAGTACAGAAATCGCACGCACATTTTTATTAAGAATTGCTCTTGATATCTAGCCGAAAAAAGCATCTTGATGAAAGCCGAACACCCGTTTATAGTTCAACTCCATTACTCATTCCAAGACGAAAGATATGCTTACTTAGTCATGGACTATCTCAGCGGAGGTACTTATATCTCGGCTCTTCGCACCTCATCATCTTCTGATGTTCACAGGAACACTCAAAAAGCGCCTGAAAAAAGTTGGCCGCTTGCCACCCGAGGCCGTTAGATTCTACGCAGCTGAGATACTGCTAGGGTTAGGGTATCTGCATGACAAACTCGACGTGATCTATCGGTAAAAACACATTTCTTTTCAAGCCTTAAGAAATGGTTTGTCTTAGGGATTTGAAGCCGGAAAACGTACTTTTGGATGAAGACGGCCACATAGCCTTATGCGATTTTGGCCTTTCCAAAAGTAAGACATCCCTCTATGTCTTCGATTAGATTAATTGTTGTGGATACTAGTCTCTGAAACCGGGAATAGCTTCTGTGGTACACCTGAGTACTTCGCGCCTGAGATTATCGAAAACAAAGGTCATGGGAAAGCCGTTGACCTTTGGTGCTTCGTAACATTTACCAAATGCTAAAACTCGTTTTAACCTCCTTGAAGGGATGTCTCATCTACGAGCTATACGTCGGAAAGCCACTATTCAAGGACCCAGAAGGCAACCGAGACCGATTGTACCAAAAAATATTGAAAGTAATGCATTTCTTTGTTGATACTCCTGTAACATAAAAAGGAACCTATTGAGTTCCCTGAGACCATGGATGCGGTGACGAAAGACTTGCTGAGGAACCTGCTGCAAAGAGACCCTGCCGATCGGTTGGGATATCTCTCGATTGAGGAGATAAAAAGACATCGGTTCTTTTCGTCCATCCAGAACTGGGATCACGTATACAAGAAGAGACTCCTTCCTCCATTCAAACCAGGGCAAGAGCCAAAGATAAAACTCATGGCAAAAGGCAGAGAAACGATGCTCCCTAAATGTGTAGGGACCCTTGAGGAAGTTGGGTTCGAATTGGAAGAGAATCTCACGGATTCTCCGTCTGAAAATCGATTCAATCAGTTCTAAGGAAACTGCTTGGAAATACTCCAAACGCCATGGTCTATGGCGTGCCCGTACAAAACTATACTATATAAATAACAGTACTTTCTTTTTTTCTAAAGCCCTAATATAATATGATATTATCTTTTTTTTTATTGATTGATCTAAATTCAATATATTGAGAGAGGTCGAGAGCAGAATGGCCCTCTATATTTGATTAATTATAGTGCAGAGGCTTTTTTAATATATTCTGAGGTTTATTAGTTTGTATTAAAGGACAGGTGTTTTGTTTTTATATACATCCATACCTATCAAATTTATCAAAATCATTAACCAACGTCCTTATCGATAGCGAACAAATATGTGGATTAGCCCACAGAGATGATAGAAATTGATTTAACTGTCTTGAATCACAGGTATTTTCAAATGTACTCATCTAATTAATACAGAAAAATTTAAAATGATTTAAAAACTTCATGGAGCATTAGCCTCAACCAAGAAAATTTTCTTTTTTTCTTAGCATCGAAAGAATATATAGCAGCTTGAACGTGTTTGAGCCGTTAATACTCAGGCTTGTGAGCATAAAAAGAGAATACTCAGTTTTTCGCAATCCTATCAAAATATTAGATATTGAACTCACTGCCTTTTTTCCTCTTTAATCATTCAAAGTTAGTTCCCTTGTTAAGGAGAACACTGCTTCTGATTAGGAGATACAACATTTTCCATCGTTACAATCTGAAATTACTACAAAGTTTATCTTGATTAGTCTGCGACTTTTAATTTCTCATCCACAGGGAAATCTCCACTTCCTTCAGCTAATGAATGAGCTTATCACCTTACTCAGTCTTAAATTAGAGCGGATACTACCGAATTTAGATCTAATCGACTACCATTTTAAATCCTTCATAAATAAAGAGCCATTGAACATACAGTCAACAATCAACCAAGAATAGCATCAACAGGTGAAGTCTTTCGGTTCTAAGAGTTTTTTCGAACCTAATTTTTAGACAATATTTGAATCAGGTTCGTGAAGATAAATACGTTATAGATAGTACCCCCGAGGAATAATTAACGTCCTTAACTATTATAAATCCCTCAATTGATCGATAAGAACTCAGCTCACTTTCCCATTAAATCTAGCAGCTGTTTTCCAGCATCCTTTGCTCTGGTGGATGATATCTGCTGAGAAAATCCGTAATTCCTCCTTAAGCAATGATAAATTTCAGAATTGCATTCAGTAAAGTGATGATCCTAAGTCCAATTGTTTTATAGAATAATTAAATTTTTTTGATTTTCAAAACCAAAAGGAGTTCTCTAATTGACTCGCGAGTAGGCTAGGCCCAATTATGAATAATAAAACGACATTTCAATACGCCAATTCAGGTACCACTGATCCATTGAGCACTCTAATGTTTCTGACAAGACGACGACTGGCATGATATGTCCCAATTAATTAACAACACCCAGAAATTAATGGTAATCTTTGCCTCCATCCCATCCCTGAACCTTCGAAAAGCTCGACGATGAACCTCAATGGTATCCTCAGACGAATCAAGGATTTAACAAGCAAGCCAACGGATTTTACGGCAATAGCCAATATCAATCTTATTCCTGTAAGCATTAGCAAGTTTAGCCAGTTAATTTTTTCAATGGATGCTTTTGATAAGATATCGGTGCTCAACCAATGCAAAAACAACAGCACTATTCTCAATTCGTTCAACCATTGCAAGTTGGAAAACCTTTGGAGCTGACTAAATCCAAGAGCGACTACGTATATACGAAGGACCAGCAATACTATCCACAGCAAATTCAGCAGAAATCTGCCTATTTATCACCTTATCTTGGTCCTACTAGCAAAGAAGTATTTTTTTAAAAAATGCTATTTTGTCCATTTTAACCGTCGCTCTCTGTTTTATGTCCAGCTTCCCAGAGAGACTGTCTTAAAGGTGCAGGTGTTCTCAAAGCACTCAGTACAATTGAATTATCGCGATCTCGAAGAAGTAATCATCATAGGTGGACAAAATGATAATATATTGAACTATTTGCAGGCATTTATGAAATTTGGTGATTTCAGCGCATCGGTGGTGGAGCCTGACGGCTCCTTCTACGTTATCTTTCTCAGTTTGGCCTCGGCGCAGAGGGCCGAAAAAGCTTTGAACCATGAAAGCATCACAGATGAGGCGAAGATCATCATTACTTTCTGCAATGAGCTTGAAAGCAAGTACGCCATTGAGAAAAGTAATCAACTTCGAAATCTTTCGCCGCTGTCGATGCCTGACAACGGCTTCCAGCTGCAGAGAACGACTAGTTCGCCCATGCCGGTGACTTCCTCAGTAATATTGAAGAAATATGTGCGAATAACCCTTGGATAGGCTTCATACACGCCGAAATATACCTGCAAATATGAGATTCAGATTAACAATGACAAAGATTTTCAAGTGGCAAGGCGGATTATCGGCTCAAAGGGATTTAATATGAAAAGAATAATTCAATTGTGCCAACAAAAGGCGAATAATTCAACTAATTCCTCTCAAACTGATATCCTCAAGCTAAGGCTGCGTGGCAGAGGCTCTGGTTTCAAAGAAGGACCTGAAAAGAAAGGTAAAATTAGCTCATATCTCGAAATACTAAACAGTGAATCTTTTCAAAAGAATCCGATGAACCTTTGCATCTATGCATCAGTTCCAAGGTAGAGGAGGCCTATCGACTCGCGTGCCAGTTGGTGGAGCAGCTATTGCGCCAGATTTACAAGGAATATTTCGCTTTCTGCCAAATGGTAGGCCAACGACCCCCAGATAAACTAGAGATCAAACGTATAGAAACTCTCGCCAATAAAGAGAATCCAGACATCCTCCTGAAGGAATTTCAATCAAAGTCACCCACAACGGGCTTCATGAGCAGTCCTTACAGCTTCCAAGACGTCAGATGTAACTCATTTCTCTCTAAACTATGAAGAAATCCTAACATTTCTATTAGATGAGCAGAAAGGTCCTCAGTTCACTCAGCAGCTGACCCCTCAACAACGAATACCTCAGCAACAGCTTCCACAGCAGCAGACGCCTCAGTATTACGTTCAAAGCGATCCAAAGGATATTGAGCAGTTGATTGCTGCGTTCATCAAAGCGAGGGCGGAGCTGAATGTCGTGGAGAGCGAGAGAATTAGAAATCAGTTGAAACTGTTTGGGATTTCGCTGTTTGACGAGGAGCAGCCCGAGAAAGGCAAGCCCGGCGCTTCTTCATGGCAGCCAATGCAATCAAAATATTAAATCGAAATATCAAATATAATTCAATACGAAATTTACCCATTTTTTCTTAATGATCGAAGAAATCCGGAGAATATATCTGATATAGGTAATGAAATGTTTGAATCGACATGTGTATATTTTCCCATCATTGCATATAGTTACAGGGTATAATTGGCATCACACACACCAAAGATTTTCGATGTCAAATTTTATTTGAACTCAATCGCTTCATATCGTCTGGACAGACAGAAAATTTTATAATCAACAGCATATTAAAAAAACCTTAATCAAAATGTACTTGAAATCCTAAAAACAAGACTGCTGAACGTCGCTGGGAGGCGTCTTCGAGAAAAGTAAAGAAAAACAGTTCGAGACAGCTTCTCGGCAGGAAGGCTTGAGCTTCCGCCCTTTTGCATTCTTTTGGGCGGCGCTTCGTTCAATCACTTTTTTCTCTTTTAAGGTAACTCCGTTGAAGACGTTAGATACGTTGTGTATAGCAAGCGCGCCGACGCTATGAGGCGAGTTATTAAAGGGCAGAGAAAAAAGTAGTAATACAGGAACGCGGGAGGAGTCGTGGCGACGATGAGGTACAGAAAGTGGACTGGGTGCTCGTAGGCTGAGACGTCAGCGCCTCTGCAAGCAAGAGAGAAACCTGTGGTTAGGCATACAAATCCACCGATCACGCATATTGGAGCCACGTATCTTGTAATCGGAGGACTATAGAGTGAGAAAGAAATAGTTGAAGCAGCTGGAGTGATTTCTGGGTTTACAGCAGCATGATCAAGCCGGCGATTAGTCCTACGGCGCCTGCAATAGCTAGCCCTTTATGCTCAGTTAACCCGTCGAATAAAAGCGGATTATCTTGTATCGTGAGAGCGAGCCCAATGGCAGCCCCAATATCCATTAGCAGTGCTGATAAGATGAAATCAATGCAAATTCAAAGAGAAATATGCAAACCGTTAAGGGATGAAAAAATTAGAAATAGGACAAAGTTCCTGAGGTTGCGCTCGCCAATGCAGTTGCTTACAAAGAAACAGTGGCTAGATTGTGGCATAGTGAGATCTGTGGCACATAAGTGATAAGTTTACTGATCAAAGCCTCGAATACACGTATCACATTCACGACAATGAGAGGCTTTTGGAGGCCTCATGATTCGACACGTCTTACAATATCTCATCCTGTCTCATTAGAGCTAGATCAATGGCCAAAGAATATACTTGTAGAAATCGATATCCTCTTGTTTCATAACACCTATTTGATAGGTAAGCAATTCAAATGATGGGCACAATTTACTTGCAGGGTCCTTTGAATCCTGGTTATGCGTCTGCGCGTCATTTTTGCTTGTGGAGATTATAACTTGAAGTTGTTAGCTTTCTAATTTCACAAATACGTGCGTACTATGAGAGTCCGAAGGGACTTTGTCCTTTGTAACTTCGTTTTGTTGCTCTGGATTGAGTTTTTGCAAAGTTTCATTCACTTTTTCTAGTTAGTTAATAACGACTGCAGTTCTCCTTTCGAAAAATACTTTCTTGAGGCTGATTAGAGTCAGTTGCAGGCTGCTGTGAATGTTCGTCGTTTGGTTTGTCTTGAGAGTTTTTTTGCTCCTCGAGTTTTAGGGTTGGATCTTCAACATCACCCATAGGAATTGCCCCTGGGTCATTCAAACAACACACTAAATAATTGTAGAATCCCAATACTGCGATCACTCCATCTAATGCAAGACATCAACTATTAACGATTTGAGCTCCTTTTTTATTATCATACTGATAATTGGATAAGCTGGTGAAAGATGTGTCCATAGAAAAACTCCAGATAAAGCCGAGAACACCGCTGCAAATTCCTCTTTTAAGACCTTTCAATATTGACTGTTTTACTATTCAAGCCAAATATCGCAATTAAAGCAAGCGCTGGCGGAAGCTTAGATTTTTGATGTCCCATCATAATCCTCCTGAAGCGTTTCGAGAAGATTGGTAAGAAATTATCCTTCAGAAATTTACCCTCTGCAGAAGAAATGCTGTTTTCCCTTCCATCTTTTGTATAAGGGAATTTTATCCGAGTATACTTGCTCAGTCATGACTTTATTGCTGCAATTAATTTATTTGAGCTAAAGTCGGTTTCGCAAATAAACCTTTTTCTTGTATATGCCGAAAATTTACTTGTTTACCAAACTGCCCATCAATTACAGCCCCTCACACCTGAGAACGGTATGGAGAGTAATGAAGACTGTTATTTATGTTGGATTCTGACTTTCCCGAAAGACCCTTTAATTAGGAAGCAGTCTTTAATAGGAAGCTGCTTTCCAAAACACGCTCCTTATCTAGCACTGCGACACCTCTCCTCCTACTCAAAGGTTTGTTTTTTCCCCCTCTCTATAAGAACAATCATGTCTAATCAGTTCAATCAATTAATCTTGAGCAAGAGTTAGCGAATGCGGTACCTTATGCGACATTTAAAAGAATTATTCTGGTTAAAAATAATTCTTGTGATATTATCTTAGGAACCAAATGGCATACAGAGCACTCTACACCGAGCGATCTAACGTCGGGAATATTTTCACTCTCGATCGATTGTCGTATGATGACGAGAACGATTTCGAGGCAGTTGTTGGCGGCGATAAACGCGAGCAAGGATTCTATTCAAAACTAAAAGATCAAGCCACGAAAAGCGCGACTCAAATAAGTAAAAACTTGCTCCTTGATACGATTTACTTGAATATATCAGGTGAGAGAGCCTTCGAAGATCGTCTTCTTGTAGACAACTTCCGGAACTCCTCTAAGATAAGCCAGAAATCTCAGCTAAAACGACTTGTGATGGCTCCTAATCCCCTGAATCGACAAGATAACACAAGCTCTGCACTGAATCGAAACAGCTATCTCAGAACAACCGTCCCAGAGCGAGGCAGTCCCTACATCAATTTGAATGTAAAGATTATTGAAGTGCGAGGAAGGCATTATCTGACTAGGCAAAAGAAATTTATTCTCCGTTTTCTCCGCCGATAAGAAGGTCAGAGAAAGCTGCTAACCACAGGCCTCAGCAATTTGAAATTGTCCTTAATCGACACACAACAAAGGAAGGAGTCTCTAAAACATTTCATACAGAAGATTCTCCTCTAAAGCAGGCGCGGAAGTACGACAGAAGTGACGTTTCGCCACAGCGAAAGGAATTTGAAGATTTTCTCAAACTGTATTATGAGGATGGTAGAGTCTCTTTTTTCCAAGATAATATCGGGAACAGTCCGAAGAAAGAACCCAAATCCGCTAAGAACGATAGTCAAAAGCCTCATACTGCCTTTCTGTTGGATACTCGCTCTAATATCATCAAAACTCGCTCTTCTAATTATGATTTGATATTAAAACGCCATAAAATCGGAATTGAAGAGGCTATTAAATACCTTGAATTGCTTGTTTGTCATAAAGAACCTGAATGGTTGCGTTTGGATGATGTAAACGGAGTTTTCGATGAAAGGCCAATTCCGCTGGAAAAAATCTCTTGGGAGGAAAATCTATCAAGTAACTTAAACATTGAAACTTCGTTCTTATTCGTAAATTTGGTAGTAATTGAAGAATATACAGCTTTGAAGATTATCATTGTCAATCCAATCAATTTTGTCATCCTTGACTGCTTGGAACTGAATACAAACAATTTGAACCTGGACGCGCTCAGAGGAGCACTGAAAATCGGGTTTCCTTCAAAATTTACTGCTTTCGCCAATGAGATAAAAGCGGTCTTTGTATAATATATTCAATCAATGCCCTTTTGATAGGAGGATACTTTGTTATAGATGGTGGGTATCAAAGAAAAGATGCATGAAGGGATTCCCTCAGTGGAAAAAAGGTTGCTTCTCGGGCGATTTCTGACTCAGGTCGATCACGAAAACCTCTTTGAGGGTGGTTTCAGATCAGATAAGGTATTATCAGCGCGAACTATCTGCGCACAAAAATCATGCTTACCCTTTAGGAAATCGCGGCAACGACATTCCTTATGATATATTTCCTCACTACTCATCTTTCCCAAGCGAAAAAAATCCCAAAACAAGAAATACAAACTTATCTCGAGCTCTCAAAGAAATTGTTTGATGGTATTTCACCAGCTCCCTCCTCCCATATCTGAAAATTCTTTTCTGGCTTAGGCGATATGAATATACCTGAAAAAATTAAAAATTGGCTGAAAGGAATTCAAAATTCAAGTGTGATTCTTGAAACGAGAGGAGATTTACGATCCATCGACAGAGGGTCATTTAGAGGGATTAGAACCGATATTCTGACTTGCTTTGATTTCCAAAAACCGCTTCTTTTGACCCCGACCCTCCGTCCGAGCAATTCAAAGCTGGTTTTCCAGGGGAGAAGCCGCAGACTTGAAGAGCAGATCCTGAACGAGAGCTTTGAAAAAGGTAATGACTCTGTAAGAAACAGGAGTACAGTACCAAGGTCAAACAGAATTAATGGAAAAGGTAAAGAGAAAGCCGTTTTTCCCCTATAATAATATCACCTAAGGATATATGACACTCCAGGATTGCTTAGGAACTACTTATTCTTCGTTTAGCAGGCAGGATATCTCCTCTCCACAGATTAGAACCGAAGGAACTTTACGTATTGACTCTATAGAGTCAATACGTAAAGTTCCTTCGGTTCTAATCTGT
>ENA-UOTZ01001953-UOTZ01001953.1-compost-metagenome-genome-assembly--contig:-NODE-1953-length-12059-cov-15.458271_pt1 | contig 12059 bp, 8 predicted proteins | sample MGYA00238144_ERZ746983 | MGnify/ENA primary metagenome ERZ746983 (study PRJEB28759, sample SAMN06268863) | compost metagenome | isolation source: single cell | place: USA: California, Emeryville, Joint...
AAGAGAACCAACAGCAAGCTGAAGTTCTCCAAAGCCAAGAAGAAAAACTAGAGGAAAAGCCTGCCGAAGAGAACCACAGTCAACTTGAAGAGAATCAACAGCAAGCTGAAGTTCTCCAAAGCCAAGAAGAAAAACTAGAGGAAAAGCCTGCCGAAGAGAACCACGGTCAACTTGAAGAGAACCAACAGCAAGCTGAAGTTCTCCAAAGCCAAGAGCAGCTCCCTAGTGAAACTCAAGTCTTAGGGTCCGAACAAAAAGACGAAACTAGAAAAGAAGAAGAAAAAGAATTACCAGTATCACAGAAGGAAGAGGGTGAGCAACAAAAGGAAAACGACCAACTAAACTCGAAAGAAGAAGAAGCTGGGGATCAAGCAATCGAAGTACCAGCTCAGATGGAGACTAATTCAGAGGTTAACACGAGCCCTCAAAAAGAATTTCATGAAGCCTTTGTGGTTGAAAAACTGGAGAATGAAATAAATGAGGAACAAGGAGGAGCCACTGAACCGATAAAAATTGAAGAAGTTGTTGAAGTACCCGCAGACAACAACGGAGAAAAAGACCACCTCTCTCTATTGAAACAGATACTCGAAGCAAATAGAATTCAAATCACACATGAAGAGCCGACGCAACAAAATCAAGAAAAAGATAACCTCTCCCTACCGAAGCAAATAACAGAAGAGCAACCTCCCTCAAAGATCGAAGAACAACAGCTTCTCTCGAAGCCTGAAGAAGTTCATCCATCTCAAAATCATCAGCATGAAACGCAGCCAACAAATTTGCTGATCCAAAAGGACATTAAAGGACCAGAAGAGCCACAAAGCCAACCTATTCATCTAAAACCAATTGCTACCAACGAGACGACCACCAACAAAAAGAGCTCGAAATCGAAGAAAAAGAAAGACAAAGCTAAAAAAAATGACAACCCAATCGATGAGGATCCAAAACAGAACGACAAACCCAAATTCGTTCCGAAAAAGATCGTTCAAAAACCACAGCAGCCAATCAAGCACGAAGAACCTCCACAACAAAACACTGAAATGAAAGTGAATAACTTTATAGCGAGCGAGCCTAAAACCGTGACTGAAAGCCCAAATAAAACAAATACAAGCCCAAAAGACCAACAAATCCAGAAGCCAACTCACTATGTCGAAGAAGTGAAAGAAGATAGAAGGGTGACTCAGCAGACACAGACCCAACCAACCGCTGCCCACTACCAAGAACCCATTACAAGGAGTGCTCAACCTGACGTTGAGGCTATCATTGAAAACAAGTTCCAAGCGTTCATGGACGGACACGTGAAATACCTCGATAGCAAGTTCGGGAAGATTGAGCAAATAATTGAATCAAAGATCGAGGAGAGAATGAACAAATTCCAAATGTCTTTTGTCACTGAAAATTTAGAAGGAAGCTTCGATGCTAAGCTCAATAAGATGTTCTCACATGCGTTCGAGAATCAAGTGACTCCATCCATCGAGAAGTACCTCCTTAAGACATTTGAAAGCGTTAACGGCACCTTTGAGAAAGGACACAGGTTCTTTATCGATAAACTTAACATCGAACAAAGCAAGTCGAACTATATCCGCGATACAATGAACGACGTGTTAAAAAACTTCCTTCAGATATCGAATGCAGTGACTGAGAGTGCTGTGTCCAACCAAAGCACTTTTAATAGGCTGGAAGTAGCTTTCCAGGAAAAGAAGAATCAGATAGGAAGACTGCTTGACCAGCTGTCAGATATGATTACCAAACAGCAGGAGCTGCAGAAGAGGTTGGAGAATACTGAGAAGACGGTGATAGATAATATGACGAAGCTGCGAGATAGTCTTCAAAGTCAGGTTCAGCAACTTGAAGAAAAATGGCAAAGTGAGATCAAAAAAAAAGCATTAGGTGCTAAACCAGAAGATTCGAAGCTAAATAACGAGCAAAATGCCAAGGCTGAAATCAGATCTGCTGACTCGAAGAGTGGCAAAAATATAGCAATGAATTTACAGAACGAGGCTAAAACTATCCAACTTCAGCAGTTGCTAGACATTGGAAAAGATGATGCGATTCAAGCTTCCAAAGATCAGCAACAAGAATTACCACGCCAAAAACCCAATACTTCTGTCATTTCACAAGGTGCCTATCCAGGAGAGATTCCGCAGCAAATGAATATGCAGCCAGGAAATTACGAACAGCAGTTTATGCCTCAACAAATTAATCCTTCGGGGGTCAACCAGCAATTCTTAAATTCACGAGTCGTCAATGCTGAGCAGATGAGTCCTCAGCAAGGATACTATCCACCCCCAGAACAGCAACAGCCGAACCCTCGATTAATGAACTCGCAGCAATTGCGGCAGTTTTTCGGTTATCCTCAGCAAGTTGAGCTTCAACAAACTAGTTCTCAAGTAGTAAATCCTCAACAACAACAGCCACGGCCAAATTCTCAACAAGGATATCCCCAGCAAGTTGATCCGTACGCTCGAATGACTTCTTCCCAGCCTGTCTACACGCAGAATCCTCAGCAAGGGCAATTCTCTATTGGAGAAACCCAGAGTTCGTTCATTCAGAAATTGGATGAAAAATCCTTCAAGAATTTTATGGACCTATACAACTTGCATCTAAATCAGCTGACAAATCAGGCAACTCAGCGACCAGTTGAACAGATCAAACCTTCTTATGTTCCACAACAAATGACCCAAAGCTCTAATTATGGAGGTCCATCGTACCAGATGTCTTTCTTACCAAAAGAAGACTTGGAATCAAAAGATGAGAGCAGAAATAAAACAATTACTTTCCCACAACAACCGATTCCTCAGACCTCACACCTTATATCCCAAAGTCAGAACCTTAATTCAAGTCTATCTCGGTCCAACACTGCTGATAGATTCCAGCCATATGATCAAAATCCTGCTTTTTACAGGCAACGAAGTGAGGTTCCATTCAACTTTGAAGAGCTCTTACAAAGTCAGCCAGGATATGGATACCCTGGGAATTACCAACAAGAGACTGAGTTGCAAACTCCACAAAGAACCACAACCACATCTCAGAGCATTGGGTATCCTTCGCAGAGTGGAAACTATTTTCCTCAAAGTGGCTGGGCCGAGTCTAATGTCCAAAATAATTTAAGAATACCTAACAAAGAGCAAAACAGTGTTGGAGATAGCTCAGCTGTAGATTACGGGAAACTTGGAAACATATTGCTAGGTGGAGGATTTGGACAGGAAGGAAGCATAATTAGAGGAGGTATTAATCCGGAAAATTATGGGAGTTATCCAAATGCTGAAATGAAAGACGGGTACAGAGGCTTTGGGCCTTCGAGTATGGTTATGAGAAAACCCGACGGTAAGATGTAAGAATATTAGTAGGAGATAAATCGGTTCGGTTGTTTCATTGAGAGGTTTTACAGACAAAAGTCCCTTCCTCTTTGTGTTATTTTTAGTCGATATAAATTTATTGATGTCTGCTTATGCTTGATCGTCATTATTTCTCATTGTGATTGCATGCATGGATATTAGATTTATTCGAGCTTTAGAGCAATGACTAATTAACTCAAGCCACTCTAAATGACGACGAATACAATTAACCAAGCGACCCTAAGAGAAAAAAATTCCAAACCATGAGATTCAGAATATCCACCAGGGACATCTCTCCATTCTGAGATATTTATTAATTTATTCGAAAACTACAATTCTTACCTTTTCCGTTCATATTATTGTTGAATTCTGGTTTTTCTCTTTGTTAGGCAGCAACAGCTATTTTTTTTTTATTGGTTTTTCAGAGATGCAACTGAAAGCAAATAGAAGAACTCATATTTATGTATTATCATTTTGGAAGCTACATTGTTCCTGGAACATGAATCTAACATGTGCTTGCTACCAATAAACTTTTCAAGATCGAATTCTGCATCATCACGAATTGACGAAAGATCAATTTAGTTTGATAACTGCAACTCTCTTCGTTTAGACATCAAATGTCGGTTTGCGGAACCAAGTCGATCCGAACCAGCGCCCTCTCGTCTGCAATTTGAAAAATTTATGGTGATCTAGGTGCACCTGGCTGTAGTACTCAGTTGTCGAAGGTTCATTCACACTCTCCAACCTTGGGTCAACCAATTCGATCTTCAAGCACTGGTTATTTCCCGTAAATATGACCAGCTCACTTTCTTTATTATAGCTTACTTGCTTATCCTGAACGCCTTTCTCTCTGAAACTCACGTTTCCGCTCACAGTTAAGCACTGCTGAAGCAAAGCTTTCTGAGAAAAGATCTCTGGGACACGTGTGCAGTGTCCAACAGCGAACACATTCTTATATTTATTATGCGCCAATGTCCTCGGATCAATGTCTAAGAGACCGTCGTTATCAGCCAAAGCCTTGGAGTTTGAAATTTTAGGGTCTAGTTTCACAGGTGGAGCGACGTATAACAAATCATATTTCTTATTCACTTTCTTGTTAGTTTTCACGTCATTGAATGAGGCGGTCTTTTTCTTTTTATCCACGCCAGTTAGCGTCAGGCCGAAGTCTGTGTTGATGTCTCTGTTTTCGAAAAGTTTTCTCAGTTCAACCGAGTTGTTTGCCAATGGGAGGAAGGTTCCAAAAGGACTCACGTATTCTAAGTTGCTGATATCTCTCGTGCTTTTTCCTCGGGTTTCTCTCAAATCAGCCTCAAAAAGCAAAGCGAGATTAATTGCGCTCTGAAAATTGCGAGCTTCGAAAGCTGAGTTGTAAAATATCACGTTCCCTTTGATGAACTGCTCAAATGCGGTTCTTGCTTTTACTGCATAGTCAAGGTTGTAGGTCGAGACAACGCCGGATTCTGGGTCAGAGAGCGCATCTTCTAACCCTTTGATTTTGTCGAAGGCAGGAACGACTCCAGTTGCCAGGATGAGGTAATCATACTCATAAACGCGATCACCGGCAACGACGCTATTTGATTCAGGTTTAAATTCAGTGACGAGGCCGTGATGAATTTTGATTTTGTCGTTGAGTGTGCTAAAGATTGAAGCCTGGATTTCTTCAGGGGTTTTAAGGCGAGCTGCTACAAGATCTATTCCTGGTTCATAGACAACGGTTGTGTTTGGCTCGACGACTCGAATGTCGTAAGGAGTGCTCTTGGTTAGACTGAGGAGGGTGGAGGCGACGGTAACACCAGCATTTCCAGCACCAACGATTAAGAATTTTGAGTAGTTAGGGTTTAGACTCTTGGCCTGAGAGAAGGATCGTCGTGCAGCTGTGGACAAAGAGCCTTGAGAGCCCTTTCCAAACTTAAACAAACCCAACATTTGGATCGAATAATAAGGATATAAAGGAATTAATTTACGACTTGGATTCGAGAGATATGGATTAGCATCCAAGTTCAATATTTAAATTTCTGCTCGCTTAGATTGAAATAGACGAATGAAGAAAAATAGTTAAGATGAGCGAATGCAAGGGCTATTGAAATGTTAGCCCTATTTTTCAACAGTTCGAAAACTCTCTTCATTGTGTTTCTTAGATTTAAGTATTGTTATGAATTATAATCAGTTGAACAAGTGAGTATGGCTTAACTGTTGCCAAACTTAAAAGCAAAGAAGAGCACAGAGATCAAATTAGTACTGAGTTTGTTTATCTAAATTCCAAGAATTTAATCTAACAGTATAATGAAGATGAATGAAAGGATTTTAGAAGAAGCACCAAGTTTTCAATTTTAAAAGAAGATGATATCCTCATAAATTTAAAAAAGCAACAAACTTATACTCTGTACTGGCTATGAAACGAGAAGAGGAAGAACATAGGCCCTTATGATAACCAACAATTAGTAAAATGGTTACTGGTGATCAATTATTCTATCATTGTTTGCTTGTTTGCTCTCTCTCTCAACATCAGCTGGTAGCTGCAAAAATCCAATTATCAGAATTGCTATTAATAAAGAGTCCAATTTCATAATTTGTTTAGAAAATCAATATACATATCTCAAATAAAAAAATTGAATTCTTTTCAATGTAATAGAAATTTCAACGAAAAATAAGTTCTTTCATTCAATAGATATAAATTTTAGTCATCGTCATCGATCACATTCACATTCCCCCTGAGAGATCTAAATCCTTTAGAAACATGTTCCGGTCTTTCATAATCCAATTTCTCGCTATGCATAGAAGCTTGCTCAATTTTACTATTATTCAAATTCTTTATCGACCTCGCCAGTAACGCTTGAAGATCTTCAATCTCTCTATCTTTTGATCTTCCTATTTTGACAGTTTCCTTCTGCTTTTCTGCATGGAACCGAATCTCTGATTCCAAAGAATTCCTAAACCGCTGCACTTGAATCTCTTGCTCGAGTGTTATTCTATTCAACTCTTCAATCTGCTGCGCACGAGCTTGTAGATCTTTTCGCAGTTCTTTATTTTCTTTTTTATATCTTTCGATCTCAGCAGCAGTCTCAGTCTTAAACTCAAGATATCTTTCATTGTCTTGCCTAATTATCTCTTTAAATTGCTCAATTTGCTCATCAAATTGACTAAGAATCGAATTCTTTTCCTCTTCAAGTTCTCCAATTTTCGTATTTAGTTTTTGTATTTCTGATACACCAGCCAAATTTACCTGTTTTAAGGTCGCGCAATTATTCTCTAGCTCCGAGAGCTGCTTTCCATAATTTTCCAGTTTTAGCTCATAGGATTGTTTCGTAGACTCAAGATCTTCGATGAAACAATTCTGTAATTTCGTAACTTCAACGTCTAATATTTTTTTCAGACGAGCTGCATTAGTTTCTTTGAGCTCTTCCAACGATTCATTCAGAAGTGTAAGCTCTCTTTTATGCTTGTCCTGGAGCTGATTCATCGCTGCAGACATCAGATCTTCAGCTTCTTGCTTAATTCGTCTCACTTCTTTATCGACAAATATTTGAAGGTCAGAGAATTCTTTCGATTTTTCATCGATATAGTTCTTTAGCGTCTCATTATCGGCGCGAGCTCTCTCAAGTTGCGCTCGGTTACGCGTGATTTCATCTTTAGCAGTCGCGAGCGACGCAACGAGGCGGGTATTTCGACCATGAAGCTCGTTATTCTTGGCCATAGCCTGTTCCTTTTCCAGTAAATGATTCTTCACTGCTTTCTCGAATTGCTCTCGAGAAAGACGATGTTGCTGTTCATAATTCGCATCAATCTCTTTGACTTTCTGAGCATGCAGCTTATTAAGCGTGTCTATCTCCTTTCTATTCTCGTTTCTGATTGAATCAGCCTGATTCCTCAGTCTCTCTCTGAAAAACTTGACTGAATCTAATACTAGCTCCGTGGCTGAGCGTTTGTGTGATTGCACGTCCAAAGTTACAGCCTTTTTATAATTAACGAGTTCGGCTTTCAAATGAGATATTTTCAACGAAAGGAGCTTGCCGAGCTTGTACATTTCTTCTTTATGAGCCTGTTTCTGTTTCTCCGCTTTTTTCTGTAAGTCAGTACAAGTCGCTTCAAGTTTAATTCTCTCGGTTTCAAACTCATGGATTATGTTTTGGTATTCAAAAGCTTTCCGCTCAACCCGAGCATTCTCCTCACGGATTCCTCTCACTTTGCCTTCTAACTCAGCATTCTCTTTGGTAAGGAGAGATATCTGATGCTGTGCTTGGTTAAGCTCCGATTGCAATTTGAGTTTAGCAGCGGCTTCTTGCTCGAGCTTTTTGTTTTCTTCCCTCTTAATCACAGCCAATTTTTCCAGGGTGAGCTGCGATTCATGTGTTAAATTTTGTGACAGTTCCTTGACTTTCGAAATTAAATCCTCTTTCTCACGCGACAACAACTCTATCGTTGATCTCAAACTCGCAATATCGGTGCTTGCGTGTCTATTGCGGTATTCAAGCTCTTCAACCTTCTCTTCAAGACTGAATTTAGAATCAGTAAGATTCAGGTTCTGCTGCTTGAGTTCTGAAAGGGATTGCTGCAGCTGATTCTGTCTATGGAAAGCCTCCTCGTATCTTGCCTGAAGGTCACTTGCGTCAGCTTCTAAAGCCTTTCTTTTTTTCACTTCTTCTTCATAGAGCCCTTTAAGCTTATTTGCGTAGGAATTAGCTTGCTCTAACTTTTCTCCTAGCGCCTAATCACCAAAACAGATTTTCGATAAATCATCAGCTGGATTTAGTTATACTTTTTTGCCTTGGTCGCTCTCTTCAAGCTCTTTGACGAAACGAACACAACGCTCTTTTTCTTGAGTCAGCTTATCGGTCATATGCTTCAGCTCCGTTCGCAGCTCAGAGCTTTCTTCTTCAAGAGATTGGAGGGAGCCTTTTGTTTCATAGTCAAAATCAGAAAAAAATTATTTCTAATATTTGTACTTTTTACAGAGCTAAGCAGCGTCTCATATTCCACTCTCTTCTTATCGGCAAGTTCCTTGGTTCTGATATAAATTTCTTGCTCGTACTTCTCCTCGAGATCCTTGATATCTTGAGCATGTTTCACTTTTAGCTCCATAATTTCTGTCGTGAGAATATTCTCATGTTTGCTCTTCGATATGTAGTCTTGTTCCATTTGGGTTAGCCTGCTCTCTAACTGTGCACGGACCTCGAGTTCTACTGTGCGAGACTTATTCATCTGTGCGCTGGTCTCGTTCTGAAGCTCGTTTAATTTCTTATCAAGCAGAGACTGGTAGTCGCTTTGAAGTTGGCTCAGTTGCATCTGGTGCTTTGACTTCAATTCGGCCTATATCAGATACAGTTAAAATCTAGAGAGCCACGTAGGAGATGCTTTACAATAGCTCTTTGGGAATTAAGTTCGGTCTCTTGGCATTTCTTCTCCCACTCGGTTTTGATAATTTTCATATCATTTTGCAAGCTTGCGACTGTATTTTCATAGGTCGTCTTCCGCTCTTCCATCAAGTGCTTAAGGCTCGTGATCTCAGCAGTAAGAGCATCATTATTTTGCTTAAATTCTTCTATTTTCGCTTTTAACAACTCCTTCTTCGTTTTATGCTTCGCCTTTAAATCCCTCACAGTATCAGCAGTATTTTTTTGCTCTTGGTCGATTACCTACAAACATCATCTAACGCAGAGCAAATTAAGAAATCAGTACTTTCTTTATCTGGTTTTGCAGCTGATCACTCTTTACTGCCAGATCTTCCTTCTCTCTCTTCGTTGCTCGGAAATCGTTTTCTTTGTTGCCTATTTCCTGTTCCAACCCTTTGATCTGACTGTTTAACCTGTTGATCTCGGCTTCCAAATGGAAATTCTTTTCTTTAGTTGCATTGAAATTTTTTGTAATTTCATTGTGGTCGGTGATCAGAGACTGATAACTCCCTTCGACTCGACTGTACTCTCTCTTGATAACTTCGATATCCGATCTCATTTCCTCAAGCAAATTATTATTTCTTTCATTTTCGCTTTGAAGCTCGTAATTCTCATGCTTTAAATCCTGAATTTCTTCATGAAAGGCCTTCAAGTTGAGATTGTATTGGTGTTCTCTTTCTTTTAAGACTTCTTCGTGTTGAGCAATGCTCTGCACGAGTTTATCCGATAATTTCTCAGCTTCTTGCTCGTAACTCAGCTTAAGTTTGCTTTGGTTTTCCAAAGCGAGTTCCAGTTGATCATATTTTCTCTTTAGCTTGTAGATCTCATCATCGTAATAGTTTTTTAGTTTTGCGTTGTCATCTTCAACTCTGAAGAGCTCTGCTTTAAGGAAAGCATTTTCTTGAAGCAATTGTTCGATTTGACTCTCTTTTTCTGTAAGTAAAGAGTCCTCGACGATCTCTTGGACTCGCTGGCGACGGTATTCGTCTGAAATTTTACTTAGTCTCATTGTTTGGACAATTTCATCTTTCTCGACGAGGTTGGTGGTTTCCCTTACTTGAGCTTCAAGGGATCTAATTCTTTTTAGAAGATTTCACAGAATGAATAATGATTCGTTGCGTTATATAGCATTTTACCTATTTTCATAGCTTTTCTTGAGATTGGCTATCATTTCTTGGGTCACATCCGCGTCACGTGTTGGAGCAATATCTCGCCGGAAATGGGCAGTTTCATGTCTGCTTCCGAGGCGCTCTGGAGTCGATTTTGAGTAATCCATACTTTCGAATTTTAATTTGAAATTTCGTTACTTTAGTGCTGAGCCAGTCAGTTATTAAGTAGATTTGGATACGAAAATCATTTCCTTAACAAATTAACCTTGAATCAACTCTGTGGGCTAAGGAAGACCCGCTTTTGAAGATTATTTTCTCATTTATTAAGAGGACAATACCTCTTTTACAGTGCAGCCTATTTGCTGTGCAATATTTTAAAAAATCACAACACTAATCCATAATATTTTCCAAACAAATCGCAGCTAGATTAAATCTCATCCATCTGCTCCAAAGTATCAATAAGAGATATATCATACTCAAATGGCAAGTCCGTTTTTGGGTTAAATGAGCTATAGTTCACCTGAAATTCTTCCATTTTTCTTGCACTTCCAAAGTAACTTCTCTGTGTGAGGTCTTTCATAAGTATCTCATGCAAACTCTCACTTCTCTCACTCAATTCAAAAGGTGTGACTTGCGGCAAATTCCTAACGCTTGGAGGTTCTTCAACGAAATGACTTTTTTTCTGAGAAGAATCTTCTTTTCCTGAATAACTGTAGCAAAGATCTTCACTACTCAGGTTGTGGCTCTCAAGCATCGGCGTCCCTATTCTCGTAGTAGGGGCAGTAGTGACTGTAGAATACGCGTGGACACCTTTATTACTGCTTATATTTTTTACGGTTGCTTCGTAAGAGTCACCAAATAATTTATAAGGGGTATTCCTTTCTCTTATTTTCCTTGTTGAAGGGTCGTGAACTTCAATTTTATTAGCTAGCAATTTGCTTTTTCTCCTGCTTATCAACCTTTCGAGCTCCTCAATATCTCCCAGAGTTAAATGATCTATATCCCATGTTCTGAAAGAAGAACGGTCTTGTAGTTGAATTTTCACTCTAGACTGTGCTGATTTGTTCAATACATCAGATTTCTTTCCAGTGGTGAATGCGTTTCGATTTTCTGTCGTTCTTTGATGTGAGCTGCTTGCGTAAGTGTCTCGAGCATAAGATGGGCTTGGCTTTCTTTCTGCAGAGAGATATCGGCCGCGCTGGTTCTCGGAGGAGGCAGATCTTTTTTGCTTAAGACAACGAAGCTCGTACTCCACTTTCATCACCTCTCCAACTAGCCCATTCAGAGAGGAGTTTGACCTCGCTCTACGTGACATATGTTTATTGATCAGACAAATTAACGAATAAAAAAATACATTTTATTTCACTCTATTTGGCAAGCTGAGTTCTTTTTATTTGTCAGATCTCCAGTTTTCTTTTTCCTGAGTTATCAGTTCAGATATGTTCTGATGGACTTATTGCGATTTTGAATTGCAAACTTGCGACTAGCTATATGTCACTTTCACAAAAATGCTAAAATAGACCCAATGCTATCATGAATACTAAAGGTGAAATTTTTCGTGTAGTTTTCACACAACTAACCCGATTTGTAATGAGAAAAGAGGAAGTAATTGAAGTATCGCTGAAGTTCAGACTAGATTGAACTATTTTAAAACAAGCAACGAATACATTTTTTAAGAGATATCACAAAATGTAGGTACGATGTTACCTGATTAATCACTTTTAAGATGATTCAATGTAATGCAGCTGGCAATAATGATTTGATGATCTAGTTTGGTTTATTTTTCATCGTCTCCATAATTACTATTTAATAAACATCAAGTTGTCCCAAGTCGTTAGACTTAGTTGACTCTTGCCTGCCTTCTCCTATCTTTCCATAAGTTTTATGCGTCATTCTGCTATTTTCAATTCTGCTGTTCTCATGCGAGCCCTTCAGATTCGTGATTGAATTTAAAGCATTTTTAATGCTCTCGAGCGCTCGTTTTGCTTCGTTTGCATGCTTTGCAATCAAATCACTACGAATATTTCGATTCTTCAGTAACAACCTTTAAGCATCATTTAGAATAACATCCCCACATTTCATAATTACTTCTGAGAATCGCTTTGTCTATTCTTCAATTGTTGATTTCTGTCTTTTTGAATACGTTTCAAAAGCACATTCAATGCTAATTGCTGTTGCTTTCGTAACCCGAGTGTTTTCTTCTCGATCAAATCATCTAACTAAAA